>OGMG01000274.1_pt1 | contig 22482 bp, 18 predicted proteins | sample 1573031 | NCBI WGS metagenome assembly OGMG01 (sample SAMEA2582002, study PRJEB24529) | metagenome | biome: Human gut stool | place: China | collected 2011
AGTATACTATAATGTAAAATGATAATTTATCATGTTTGCAGAAAAAGTAGATGAGATTCAGATGATGTATAGATGTATGGAATCATTTGAATCAGATAACAACGACAGGGAGGTCAAGATGAAGATATCAACAAAAGGCAGATATGCATTAAGATTAATGCTGGATCTTGCAGTGAATAATACCGGAGAACCGATTAGTCTGAAAGATATTGCAAGAAGACAGGGGATTTCGGATAAATACTTAGAGCAGATCATCTCTGTTTTAAATAAGGCGAAATATGTGAAGAGTATCCGAGGTGCGCAGGGAGGATACATATTGACCAAAAAGCCTGAGGAATATACAATAGGTATGATTCTCAGACTGACAGAGGGTAGCCTTGCACCGGTAGCATGCGTGGAAGAAGACAATGCCTGTGACAAAATCCATGACTGTGCAACAGTCCTTGTATGGCAGAAGATGAACGAAGCAATCAATGACGTGGTAGATCATATGACATTGCAGGATCTCGTAGATTATGAGATGAAGGAGTGCTCAGATTATGTGATCTGATTTGGAGAACAAAAAATATCAATAAAAGAGATTAAATTTAATCATTTTAATCTCGATATCGTCGTGTTAAGATTACATCAGATTTGTTGATGTATTTTATGCAAAGAAAGAATCCTGATGATGTTATCGAAGATCTGTGCATTTGTTGTACAGAGGATCAAGAACATAAGATTCTTTTTTTATCATAAACAGGACGATGAAGAGAAGCAAATAGTTAATATGACATATAAGATGCCGCATTAGTTTCGCCTCTATGATTCGGATGGATCGTAGAGGTTTTTTGCTGGGCTTTAATAAGGAAAGGAAATTTGAAAATGAAAAACGTGAACAAATATGAGAGACAATATTTTATGCCGCCGGTCTGTGAGTACGATTGGGCAAAAAAAGACCATATCGAAAAAGCACCTGTCTGGTGTTCCGTTGATCTGCGTGATGGAAATCAGGCGTTGATCGAGCCGATGAGTCTGGACGAAAAACTTGAATTTTTCCAGATGTTAGTGGATATCGGATTCAAGGAAATTGAGGTCGGTTTCCCGGCAGCTTCTGAGACAGAATTTATATTTATGAGAACGTTGATCGAACGTGATATGATACCGGATGATGTGACGGTACAGGTTTTGACACAGGCAAGGGAACATATTATCAAGAAAACATTTGAGGCGGTCAAGGGTGCGCCACATGCAGTCATTCACCTTTACAATTCTACTTCTGTGGCACAGCGCGAACAGGTGTTTAAAAAGAGCAAAGAGCAGATCATGCAGCTTGCAGTTGACGGCGCAGAATTACTGAAAAAACTCGCAGACGAGACGGAGGGGGATTTCTCTTTCGAGTATAGTCCTGAAAGTTTCCATGGCACAGAAGTGGATTATGCAGTGGAAGTATGTAATGCAGTACTTGATGTATGGCAGCCAACTGCACAGAACAAGGCGATCATCAACATTCCGGCTACTGTAGAAACCGCAATGCCGCATGTGTTCGCAACCCAGATTGAGTATGTAAGTAAAAATTTGAAATATCGTGACAATGTTGTTTTAAGCCTTCATCCGCACAACGACAGAGGATGCGGCGTCAGCGATGCAGAGCTTGGACTGCTTGCGGGAGCAGACCGAATCGAGGGAACATTATTTGGAAACGGAGAGCGTACCGGTAACGTGGATATCATCACAGTCGCAATGAACATGTATTCCTATGGAATTGATCCGCAGCTCGATTTTTCCAATATGCCACATATCCGCGAAGTGTATGAGCGTCTGACCAGAATGCAGGTAAATGACCGTCAGCCGTATGCTGGTAATCTGGTATTCTCTGCATTTTCCGGTTCGCATCAGGATGCGATCGCCAAGGGTATGGCGTGGAGAGAAGAGAAGAAGCTTAACACATGGACAGTTCCATATCTTCCAATCGATCCGGTGGATGTTGGCAGAACGTACGATTCCGATGTTATCCGTATCAACAGCCAGTCCGGTAAGGGTGGAATCAGTTACATACTGAAACAGAACTTTTCTATTTCCGTGCCGGAGAAGATGCGCGAGGAAGTTGGTTACGCTGTGAAACAGGTATCCGACGAGGAACACAAAGAGTTATCTCCACAGTGGGTTTACGAGATTTTCGAGGACAATTACATTCATTATACTCCATACTTCCAGATTTCCGAGTGTCATTTCCGTCAGGATGATGGCATTATGGCAGAGGCAACGATTCAGTATGGAGAGAAAAAGACGATTGTAGATGCCAATGGTAATGGACGTCTGGATGCGATCAGTAACACGATTAAGCAGTATTTTGGAATTACTTATGAACTGTCCACTTATGAGGAGCATGCATTGTCCCACGGTTCCTCCTCCAAGGCGATGGCTTATGTTGGTATCACCCACGATGGAAAGAATTACTGGGGCGCAGGCATGGATGAGGATATCATCAAAGCGTCTATCCATGCGCTTGTGGTAGCGGTCAACAAGCTGCCGGAGATGACCAAAGATGACAATCATCAGGATGACCGTCTGGTTTCCATGTTAAATTATATCCAGACAAATTATCAGACTGTAACATTAGAGAATATGGCAGAACAGTTCCATCTGTCAGAACCATACATTTCCAAATATATTAAAGATAAATCCGGTAAAACATTTGGAGAACACGTTGCACACACCAGAATGAAACGTGCCAAGACGTTGTTGAAAAATGGCAACATGACAGTTGAGAATATTTCCTATGCGGTTGGTTATCAGAATGTGGAGCATTTTAACAGAACCTTTAAGAAAACATTTGAGATGACACCACTGCAGTACCGGAATTTAAGTAGAGAGTAAACCAGAGTTTAGGTTTTGAACTGCCGCTTGTAGGTGGTGTTACGGATTTTCGTAGGTTATGTTAATTGCATGCCTATAAAGTATTTATAAACATAAAAAATAGAACTGTTTGTTTTCAGGAACGCTTCCGCTTGTTGTTGCTGGCAGCGGTACTAAGAAAGCATCCATCGTGATTTCAAAATCCAATTACATTGGCTTTTGAAATCGCAATGTCTGCTTTCTAAGGACCGGCCGCTCCCAAAATCCTGAAAACAAATCAGTTCTATTTTTTATTAAGCCAAGACTGTGTGGCATGCAATATCCAGATTGTGAAAATCCGTCAATCCAGAATACGAGCGGCAGAAATCAAAGCCAACCAAAGTTCCATAACGTAAATTGCAGATTTTGTGGTGCAATTCACAGCGTTGATTGGGCATGTATAAGAGTTCTCTCACAAGTCATTCACAGCGTAAATGAAAAGAAAAACGATATAAACAAATATTATTTTCTTCGTGAGCTATGAAGATGGGATTCTAAAAATATTTTCCCATGGTGAAATTATAGAACACTTCCAGAGCTGACGCTTCCATTGAAAGAGGCTGCTGCGGCAGATGAGCCACTGTCGCAGGTGGCTGTATCTACAGTGCCTGCATCGGCGGTGGCATTTAACTCGGCATTCATCTGAGCTTCCGTTTGTGCTTCCATCTGCTGTAATTCACTCATCTGCAGTCCGACATAAGACAGATCGACGGTTGCTGCACCGGCTGCAGTGGAAATACCGCCGTGTTTGTAATCCATAGTATTTTGCAGATATTTCATATCCGCTTCGTTGATGTTGCTGCGCTCTTCATTGCGGTGCATACGGCGTTTGCGGATGATTTCCTGACGTCTTGATTTCTCTTTCTGTACCTGCTGAATCTCCTCTGTCGCCATCTTTTGTTTCAGATCATTTTCTTTCTGGTGGACGCGGCGTTTCACTTCGGACTTCTGCTGCATTTCTTTTGCTGATTTTTCACGTTCATATTTCCGCTGTAAATTTTCTTCCTGTTTCAGATTAGACACCTTGGACTGGGCGCATTTTACCATTCTTTTTGCGTGTGCGAGGGCAATCTGTACCTCACTGTCATCATATTCCCCGGTTCCGAGGCAGTGCTGTAAATTATTGACTGTACTTTTTGCCTTGGTGAGAACCGCAGCGGCAGTCCGCGACTTTGTGGCGCGGATAAGCTGTGAGGAGATTTGTTTTGCATTATAATTAAGAGATTTTTTGGTTGACTTTCCTGTGCTAAAGGAACTGCTTTTGGAAATTCCAGTGTTTCTTGTGTTGATCGTGGCAGTGGAGAATCCATTCATCGTTCCGCCAAAATAATTGCTTACGGTTAAGTTCATCTTTATTTCCTCCGTGAAATAAATTTGACTACTTGTTTCGATAATTTATATATCGGTAAGTTGGGGGATTTTGTTCAGTGTATCTAAGTGCTTTTGGTTGCATGAAAATTTAAAAGAGGATATACTTTTTTATATATTTTAGCAAAAATGTATGGAATTTTTGCAGATAAGACAGGGATGCCTGTCCGATGAAGTTGTAGTATAAAGGAGCACACATACATGGAAAACGAAAAACAGAAAAAGATTTTATTTGCGCTGATTCCAATTGTGATTGCATTACTGTCATTTTTTGTGATCGCGCGGTTTACTTCTTCGACAGAATTTAATGCGAAGACAATCCAGTCATTGGACGATAAGAAAACAACCGTCATGGAGCTTGCCGCAGCATCTACAGCGGCATCAGCAGCGATCACATTGATTCCGGGGGATGTCGGAACGCCGATCGCCAATAAGCTGGCTGACTTAAGCAGTTATTTTTTGATCGTGTTCAGTGCTATTTATCTGGAAAAATATCTGGTGACGATCACCGGATATGCGGCATTTAAGATACTGGTTCCAATTGCATGTGTATTTTTCTCCGGGTATCTGTTGTGGAGGAAAGAGATATTGCGAGTGGTCGCACAGAAATTCCTGCTTTTCGGACTGGCAGTGTATCTTGTGATCCCGGCGAGCGTGAAGGTGGCGGATATGATCGAGACAACCTATGCGTCATCCATCGAGAGTACGATAGAGACTGCGAAGCAGACAACCGATGAGATAGAATCTGAAACAGGAGAAAGTGGACAGGTGGACGATAAGAGCAGCAATGAAAAATCCCAGAGTGATTCAGACAGTGACAGCAAAGAAAATGCCGGTGGATTTTTCTCAGGACTTTTTAATAAAGTGCAGGAAGGAGTGTCCACAGCGACTGCGAATGTGGAGAATGTGTTGAATAACTTTATCGAGGCATTGGCAATTTTGCTTGTGACTTCATGCCTGATTCCGATACTGGTGCTGATTTTCTTTGTGTGGCTGGTAAAGATGCTGCTTGGACTAAATATTGATATTCCGACATCTGTCAGAAAATAGGAAGGACTTTTCCATGGACATCAAAGACTGCATCATTTACGAAAAAACAATCCCTGCCCACCCGGCAGTATATGACGATTTCCCGGAGAATCTTCTGCCGGAGCTGGCGGAGTACCTGAAGTCGCACGGAATCGGGAAGCTATACTGTCATCAGACGGAAATGTTTGAGAAAGTGACTTCCGGGAAGAATGTTGTTATCACAACATCAACGGCGAGCGGCAAGACCTTAAGTTTTTTACTCCCGGTTTTACAGGATATTTTGAAAAATCCGCTGACAAGGGCAATCTTCATTTACCCGACCAAGGCACTTGCGGCAGACCAGTACCGTGCGATTGCACCGTATCTGGAATATTTTGGAGAGAACCGTATTGTGGCGGGCGTGTATGATGGGGATACGCCGGTGGCGGAGCGTACAAGAATCCGGCAGAGTGCCAATATTATATTGACAAACCCGGAGATGGTGAATGGGGCATTTCTGCCGAATCACAGCAAATACGGGTTTGATTTTATTTTTTCCAATTTAAAATACATTGTGATCGATGAGCTGCACACGTATCGTGGAGCGTTCGGTTCGCATCTGGCAAATGTGTTCCGCAGACTTTCAAGAGTATGCCGTTATTATCATTCCAATCCGCAGTTTCTTTGCAGTTCTGCTACGATTGCCAATCCGGTGGAGTTTGCAGCAGAGATCTGTGGAAAGCAGTTTGCACTTGTGGATAAGGACGGCTCACCAGCAGCAGAACGTGGATATTATCTCATCCAGCCGCCGAAGATCATGGGGAAAGACGACAACTATTATGGGCAGATCCGCATTACGACAGTGGCGGCAGAACTTTTGCCGGAGCTGATGGATGAAGGAAAAAATTTTATTGCGTTTACGAAGTCCAGAAAGAATGTGGAGATCGTCTTAAAAGAGACGAGAGATCATTTGGAAGCGGAGGGATTTTTAGGCACGCATAAGCCGGATGAAATCTCCGGTTATCGTGGCGGTTACACGCCGCTTGAGCGGAAACAGATTGAAAATCAGATGATCTCGGGAGAACTGATGGGACTTGTTTCCACGAATGCATTAGAACTTGGAATTGATATCGGAAAGATCAGTACCACGGTGTTAGTCGGTTATCCGGGCACCAGAGCCTCATTCTGGCAGCAGACAGGGCGTGCCGGAAGAAGCGGGAAAAGGAGCAGCAACTATCTCATTCTCGACAATCAGCCGTTTGACCAGTACATTGCGCTTGAGCCGGGCTGGCTGTTTGAGGGAAGCAGTGAAAATGCTGTGATCGATAAGAATAATCTGATCATTGAGCTGGCGCATATCCGTGCGGCAGCAGCGGAGATTCCTTTGACGCTTGATGATATTTCCCTGTTTCCGGATCTTGGCGAGGCAATCCCGGTACTTCTCCGCGCTGAGGAACTGTCGAGCCACAATGGAAAATTTGCGTGGTCTGGCGGTGAGTTCCCGGCGGGTGATTTTTCCATGCGCAATATTGACGAGAAGCGCTATAAGCTTCTGCACAAGGACAGCGGAAAAGAGATCACAGAGATGGACGAGAGTCAGGCGTTCCGCGAGCTTCACGATGGTGCGGTCTACATGCATGACGGCGTTGCTTATCAGGTGACAAAGCTTGATCTTGAGAGCCGGACTGCCTATGCAGTGCCATTTAATGGAAATTATTATACAGTCGCGGCAGGGGAAGCGAATGTGAAGATTGTTCACGAGAGTAAAAATATGCCGCTTGCGCGCACGGAGCTTCATTTTGGCGATGTCAATGTGAGCGATTACGTTTATATGTTTAAGAAAATGCAGTTTCACAATCATCAGAATCTTGGCTATGAGCAGTTACCGAAGGCACTCTCCAAAGACTATGATACGGAGAGTACCTGGATGCGTGTGCCGGAGAATGTCGTGAAGGTGTACCGGGGATTGATCCAGGTGAATGAGAATACGAAAATGGTGCGGAACAATTATTATGAGGGCGTCTGTTTCGCACTGAAAAATGCTGCCCGGATGGTGACCATGACGGAACAGGAGGATATTGGAGTTATCACGTCGGCGAATGCACTGGAACTTGCGTTTGACACAAGCTCGGACGTAGACATCTATTTTTACGATAAGTATGTGGGTGGACTTGGATTCGCTGAAAAGATTTATGATAATATGGAAGATATTATCCAAAATGCCGTGAAGCTTGTAAAAGGCTGTGGATGCAAAGATGGCTGTGCCGCCTGTGTGGGAGATTACCGGCTTGACAGGCAGATGGTACTTTTCGGACTGGAAAACCTGCTGGAACACTGGGATGTCCCGATGGGAGTGAAGACTGCAGAGCATGCGCCGTCCACGTTCCGGAGAAAAGAGTTCTCGTTTGAAAAGTTAGGAGAGCAGTGGCAGGAGTTCTGCAAAAAGATTAGTGAAAACGGAGAGAACTTTGCCGCATTTTTACAGACCGTTCCGGCGGTCGAAGTGAGAGAGCGGATGCTGATCTTAAAATTATCCAGCGCCTTTTATGCAGACTGGGTGATGGAGCCGGGAAACCGCGAGAGCCTTAAGAATATTATCAGTTATTATGCGGATGTGCCGGTTGGATTCCAGATCCAGGTGACACTCGCAGATGAAGTGAGAGAGCCGGATAAGGACGCGATGGAGAAGATGGAACGGAGGTTAAAATGAAAACAAGAGAAGAAGCAACAAAATACGGACTGTCATTTCCAGACACTTATCTGGAAACGCCGTTTCATGATCCAGACTGGGAGTTAGTGCGTGTGCATGGAAGCAAAAAGGCATTTTTGTGGGTATATGAGCGGAACGGATACATCAATCTGAATGTGAAAGTGCGCCCGGAGTGGCGCGATTTCTGGAGGGATGCCTATGCGTCCGTGCTTCCGGGATATCATCAGAATAAAGAACACTGGAATACGATCATTTTAGATGGGACAATCCCGGATAAGGATGTGAAGCAGATGATTGCAGAAAGCTATGACATTATCACAGACAGTCCGACAAAGCGTATTTATGAGGCGGTGAAAACCATTCCAAAAGGTAAAGTGGCAACTTACGGCAGGGTGGCAGAGCTTGCCGGAAATCCGAGAATGTCTAGAGCAGTCGGAAATGCCCTGCACCATAACCCGGATCCGGAGCATATCCCATGTTACCGTGTTGTGAATTCCAAGGGAGAATTAGCAGGGGCTTTCGCCTTTGGAGGGGAGCATGTGCAGGAAGAACTGCTGAAAGCAGACGGCATTGAAGTGGTGAATGGCAGGGTGGATTTAAAGAAATATGGAATTTAAAGAAAATTACACACAACAGCTACAACGTCTAAATGAATACCAGAAAGCAGCCGTTTTCGATGAGAGCAACGCTTGTCTGGTGAATGCCAATGTGGGAAGCGGTAAGACGACGGTTCTTATCACAAAGGTCATGTATCTGCATTACGAGAAGCAGATTCCATATGAAAAGATGGTCGTTCTGACTTTTACGAATAAGGCTGCGGATGAGATCAAAGAGCGTCTGTATGCGCTGGAGCCGGAGATCGCAGAGGAACAGTTGTGGGGCTTTGGAACATTTCACAGTGTGTGTCTTACGATGTTGAAGAAAATGCTTCCAGTGGAAAATCTGGGTTATACCAAAGAATTTATGGTGATGGATCCGGACGAAGAACTTGAGATGGCAGAGCAGTTGATCTTAACTTATCAGCTGAAAATCAAATATAAAAACCGGCTGAAAAAGCGTCTGGAACAGAAAAACAGCAAATATCAGGATGATATTGAAAAATTAAAGGCATTGCTAAAGGAAGAAAAGAGACGTCAGGATAAAATGACGTTTGATGAGCTGCTGGACAACACATGTAAATTGGTGAAGATGTCAGCAGAAATAGAAGAAGTATCAAAAAAGAATGCGAACTTGCAAGACAACGAGAATACAGGAATGCAAGATATCTCCTGGATCATCGTGGACGAAGTGCAGGACAGCGATGAGAAACAGTTAGAGCTCATCGACTGCCTGAAAAAAACACAGACCTGTTTTTTCGCAGTAGGTGATCCGAATCAGGTCATTTACAGCTGGCGTGGAAGTGCTTTTCATATTTTTTATCAGCTGAAGACCAAATATCAGGCAACGGAACTGACACTTCCGGTGAATTACCGTTCCAGCAGTGAAATCCTTGCAGTGGCACGCTGCTTTATGCAGCAGGGAGACACCTTGCAGGGCGGCAGAGAGAACGGTGATAAAATTCAGATCCGGAATATGTATGATCCGTTTCAGGAGGCTGACTATCTTGCAGGCAGGATCAGGGATCTGCATGCGTCGGGGCTTCCATACCGGGAAATGGCGATCTTTTACCGTTTGCAGAACCAGTCAGAAATTTTTGAACATGTTTTTGAAAAAGAAGGCATTCCATTCGAAGTTTCGTTAAAAAAGACTGTGAAAGATATTCCGGTTCTGGACTGGCTGATCAGGGTACTGCGTTTTTCTGTCAACCCGAAGGATAAAAGTTCCGGCATAGCGGCGCTTGCGGATAAGAGATACGGGCTCGGCATGTCGGTGAAAGAGGCGGAAAAAACAATTGATATTCTGAGTGAAACCCGGAAAACACAGACAGAGACTCCACAATCAGAGAAGCAAAAAATAAACTCAGATATCCGTAAGCAAATGCTTGGATTTTCGCAAGCATATTTCAACGCTCAATCCACAACAGCAGAAGACCTCTGGAGCTTTTTTTCTCTGGAAAATCATCTTCATCCAACGACAGCTTCGTATGTAGAAGACAGAACCTATGTCATGGACTTTTTTGAGCGCATGACCGCCTATCAGAAAGAGCAGCAGAAAAATGTCGTGGAAGGCTTTTCGGAATTTTTAAATATGGCGTCGTTGTACGGAACGAATATTTTGAAAAAAGAGATACATAATGAAAACGATACTGTAAAGCTTATGACACTTCATGCATCCAAAGGGTTGGAGTTTTCCCATGTTTTTATCACAGGTGTGAATTATGGGCTGATTCCTTTGCAGACCAAAAGTTTTGAGGAGGAAGAGGAGGAGCAGCGTCTCTTTTTTGTCGGCATCACAAGGGCGAAGGAACATCTGGAACTTTCCTATTACACAAGTCCGGGACAGTACCGGGCAGCACCCGGACCGAGCAGATATCTGCGCATGATACCGGGAAATCTGATCGAAGGACAGGAGAAGGATCGGGAGTCTTCGGCAACGCATTTACAGGATCTGAAACGCCAGATCCTTGCAGAGCGTGCAGAGCATAAGAACACAAATGAAGCAGTAACCACACAAAAACGCCGCGTCCGTCATCCAAAATACGGCACCGGTTCCGTGGTGAGAGAGGATGACATGATGATTACCGTTGACTTTGATGATTATGGGGAAAAAGAACTCATGAAAATGTTCGGCGGTCTGGAAGAATTGCCGTGATACTTATATATTGTCAGGTATCGGGCGACTATGAAAAAGAATAGCGTACTTGTACAAAAAAGAAAACAATTCCTACCTTGACAAGGGGAAATAATGCGTTATAATACTTATATCATATCAAATAACTAGGAAATATTAATTGCAAACTAATTTAGAGATAGAAAGAGGTACAAAGATATGAGTAAACTGATTTACTTAGATAATGCAGCAACAACGCAGGTATATCCGGAAGTGTTACAGGAGATGCTTCCATATTTTTCAGAAGTATACAGCAATCCATCTGCAATTTACAGTTTTGCATCTGAGAGCAAAAAGGCGGTTGATAAAGCAAGGACTTCCGTGGCAGAACTGATCAATGCGAAGACAGATGAGATTTATTTTACAGGCGGCGGTAGCGAGTCTGATAACTGGGCATTAAAGGCAACCGCAGACGCTTATGCGTCCAAAGGAAAACACATCATCCAAAGCACGATCGACCATCACGCGATCCTTCACACTTGTGCTTACCTGGAGAAAAAAGGTTTTGAGATTACGTATGTGAACGTTGACGAAAACGGTAAAGTAAAACTGGACGAGTTAGAGGCAGCAATCCGTCCTGATACAATCCTGATTTCCATAATGACAGCAAATAACGAGATCGGAACCATCCAGCCGGTCAGGGAGATCGGACGTATCGCACATGAACATGGCGTATTATTCCACACGGACGCTGTACAGGCATTTGGACATATTCCGATCGATGTGGACGAGATGAACATTGATATGCTGAGTGCCAGCGGTCACAAGATCAACGGACCAAAGGGAATCGGCGTAATGTATATCAGAAAAGGCGTGAAGATTCTTTCCTTCATCCATGGTGGTGCGCAGGAGAGAAAACGTAGAGCCGGAACTCTGAACGTACCGGGTATCGTAGGTATCGGTAAAGCAGCCGAGATCGCAAAAAATACCATGGCAGAGAGAAGTGCAAAAGAGATCAGCTTAAGAGATCACCTGATCGACCGTATTTTAACAGAAATCCCATATGTGAGATTGAATGGTGACAGACATGACCGTCTGCCAAACAACGTAAACGTATGTTTCCGTTATATCGAGGGTGAGTCCATGCTGATTTTATTAGATCAGGCAGGTGTCTGTGCATCCAGTGGTTCTGCATGTACTTCCGGATCCTTAGACCCGTCTCATGTATTGCTTGCGATCGGACTTCCTCATGAGATCGCACACGGTTCTCTTCGTCTGACACTTTCTGAGAAGAATACCGTTGAAGAAATCGATTTTGTTGTAGACGAGTTAAAGAAGATCATTGAACGTTTGAGAAGCATGTCCCCATTATATGAGGATTTCGTAAAAAAACAGAATAAATAAATTTTTCAATCACATGATTTTACAGTGATCAAAATAACAGGTTATATTCAAAGAAAGCAGGATAAAAAGTATGTATAGTGAAAAAGTAATGGATCATTTTAACAACCCAAGAAACGTTGGAGAGATTGAGAATCCAAGCGGTGTCGGTACCGTTGGTAATGCAAAATGCGGCGACATCATGAGAATGTATCTTGACATTGATGATAACGGGATCATCCAGGATGTAAAGTTTAAAACATTTGGATGTGGCGCAGCCGTTGCAACAAGCAGCATGGCAACCGAACTTGTAAAAGGAAAAACAGTACAGCAGGCGTTGGAAGTGACAAATAAAGCCGTAATGGAAGCTTTAGACGGACTTCCACCAGTGAAGGTTCACTGCAGCCTGTTGGCAGAGGAAGCAATCCACGCTGCATTATGGGATTACGCAGAGAAAAACCATATCACGATCGAGGGACTGGAGAAACCGGTGAACGATATTTCTGAGAAAGAAGAAGGCGAAGAGGAAGAGTACTAAGAGCTTTTTTCCGGAAGGCACATCAGACTGTCAGGCAGATTTATGAAAAGGTAAACTGCCGGCAGTCTTTTTTGTGCAACAGGAAAATTCTCATATCTATTTCATTCCAGTTATGGTAAAATATAGCTATTGCAAAAAGCAGAATAGCAGATTATAAGGAAAATGAATTGAGGATAAAGAGATAATGGAAGATTTACAGGTAGAAGATTTTAATGATCCAATAGAACATAAAGCTGAGCAGACGGCAGACGGTATTAAGACACCGGAAAAACAGGAGAGTGATGAGGAACAAACCTCCATTTTCAAAGAGATCATGAGCTGGGTGATCCCATTTGCAATTGCCTTAGTGGCAGCGCTTCTCATCAAAAACTTTCTGATCATCAATGCGGATGTGCCTACCGGGTCAATGGAGAATACAATCCTGCCGGGAGACCGTTTTATCGGAAACCGGCTTGCATATGTGGTTGGAGAGCCAGAGAGAGGGGATATTGTTGTATTCCGGTATCCGGATGATGAGAGCGAGATCTATGTGAAGCGTGTGATCGGGCTTCCGGGGGATACCATCGATATTGAGGATGGAAAAATATATATCAATGGATCGACAGAGCCTTTACAGGAGGACTATCTGAAAGAAGAATGGACTGTTGCCACAGGTCCATATATATTTGAGGTGCCGGAGGGATCGTACTTCATGATGGGAGATAACAGGAATGATTCCTGGGATGCAAGATATTGGAGCAACACTTATGTGACAAAAGACAAAATTTTAGGGAAAGCACTTTTTACTTACTGGCCTTTTGCACATTTTGGAAAACTGGAATAAAAAAGGAAGCGTGACATGGTAACATTATTAGCAAAAATATTTATCAAAGACTCAGAAGATAAAATAAAACAGCGCGAGGCATACGGAATGCTGTGCGGTGTGATCGGTATATTATTTAATGTACTGCTTTTTATCGGTAAATTTCTCGCAGGAACTTTAAGCAATTCCATTGCGATCACAGCAGATGCCTTTAACAACCTTTCAGATGCAGGTTCTTCGATCGTGACACTGCTTGGCTTCAAGCTTGCAGGGGCAAAACCGGATACGGAGCATCCATTTGGACATGGAAGGATTGAGTATGTTTCCGGCCTGGTTGTGGCTGCGGCAATCCTTTTGATGGGTTACGAACTCGTCCGTGACTCCATCGGAAAAATCATGCATCCGGAGGAAACAGAGTTCACGCTCCTTGTGGCAGTGATCCTGATCGCATCCATTCTTGTAAAACTATATATGGCATATTATAACCGTGCTATTGGAAAAAAACTGGATTCTGCAGCGATGAAAGCGGTTGCCACAGACAGTTTAAGTGATACCGCAGCGACAACGGTTGTGCTTCTGGCATCCGTATTTACCCATTTTACAGGAATCAAAATTGATGGCTACTGCGGTCTGGTTGTGGGCTTATTAGTCGGTTATGCAGGTTTTGACGCTGCCAGAGAGACATTAAATCCATTGCTTGGACAGCCGCCGGCACATGAATTTGTAGAAAAAATAGATGAGATCGTAATGTCACATTCGGAAGTATGCGGAATGCATGATTTGATCGTCCATGATTACGGCCCGGGCAGACAGATGATCTCATTGCATGCAGAAGTTCCGGCAGAGGGAAATATTTTGGAACTGCATGATGTGATAGACAATATTGAGAATGAACTGCGCGAGACACTTGGCTGTGAGGCAACGATCCACATGGATCCGGTCGTGACTTCGGATGAGCATGTGAGTGAGACGAAAGCAGCTATGGTATCTCTGATCAAGGCAATTGATGAAGATTTGTCCATTCACGATTTCAGAATGGTGAGTGGTGGGACACATACGAACCTCATTTTTGACATTCTCGCGCCATTTGGATTCCGTCTGACGGACGAGGAACTGCTCACAGAAGTGCTCCAGTCTGTGCATGAACATTTCGGTGATAACTATTACGTGGTGACGAAAATCGATCATTCTTACATATAAAAGTCGTCAATTCATAATCCCCGGATTTTCTTCTGAAATGCCGAGAAAAAGCTATAGACAACATGAAAAACACCAGATTTATTTTTATTTAAATGAATCTGGTGTTTTTACATTATACAAAAAAGTTTTTGAAACCTCATCCCCGGGTTGTGTATCTAATATATGAAAGGTGGGTGAAAGATGAAAAAAGAAGAGTACTCTTTAGTTTATAAAGCAATTCATGGGGACAGTCATGCATACGGCGAATTGATTCATCAGTATAACCCATACTTTTATAAAATAGCATTTTTATATGTAAAAAATGAGGACGCAGCAGTCGAAATTGTTCAGGATAGTGTCTATCAGGGATATCTGAAAATAAAGACACTGAGAAATCCGGAGCTGTTTTCAACATGGATGACCAGAATCATTATGAATAAAGCGGTTCGTTATATAAAACAGAACAAAAAAATTGTGGAATACGAGGAAGCATTTCATGAGGCTTCACATTCTGAACATGTTGAAGAAAAGCTTGATTTAATGAACGCAGTAAATCGGCTGCCGAAAAAATACAAAGACGTTATCATTCAAAAATATTTTCTGGAAATGTCTGTGGAGGAAATTGCAAAAAAGCAGATGATACCGGAGAATACAGTGAAAACCAATTTATCAAGGGCAAGAGCTGCTTTAAAGAAAATGTTAAAGGAGGACTATTTTGAAGATTCATGATGAAATGAGCCAGATATCCGTGCCGGAAGATTTAGATGAAAAAACATATCAATCCATTTTAAGCGCTGAAAAAACAGTACAAAAAAACAGATTTCGAAAAAAGTGTGCGTGGTCGGTACTATCCTGTCTGGTGATCATTTTTGGAATTATTCATGTTGCAAACCCGGCAATGGCAGAAAATATACCGATTATCGGAAGTGTATTTTCCTATATTCAGGATGTCATTGATTTTAAAGGAGATTATAAAAAGTATGCCACTGGCACGGATGAGAGAGTGCAGGATCATGGAATTACGATATCCATGACAGAAGCCTATTGCGATGGAGCAAATTTATTTGTCTCTTATGTGATTGAGAGTCAGAAGAAGTTTACAGAATACAGTGACAATCAGATTTTCCAGAATCAGATTGGTTATGAGGGAATCACCAAAATAAAATCAGATGACAAAATTTATTCCTTAAATGATTGTGGAGCGGCAGGTGTGACCGGTAAATATGTGGATGAAAATACGTTTGCAGGATCACAGTATTTTGATCTTTCGGGAAAAGAATTTCCAGATCAGTTCCAATTGGAAATCTATATTTATAAGGTAACACTGATTGCAGAAAATGTAAAAAACCAAAATATTTCCATATGGGGACAATGGAAATTTTCAATCCCGATACAGGTCAACAAAGAAGATGTTACCATGTACGAAGTAAATGAATGGAACGAAGGATATTCCATAGATGAAGTGATTGTAACACCAATTATTACGACGATTAAAACGACTCACCCGGATATATACAGAGACAATTTCAATTATGATGTGCTTGTATATGGGGATGAAAATGGTACAGAAGAACTCACTATGCAGGGATTCTATGATGAAACGAAAGGTGTCTTTAAGGTTTCAACCAAAGATATTGCAACAGATTTGTATATTTATGTCATAGATGAAAGCAGGATGAGTAAAAAGAAAACGGACACAGATTTCAGGGAAGAATTGGAGCAGAGAGCGATTGTGCGTAAAGTGATTCATTTGCAATAAGAAAATCCCGGATGTAGATTTTCATACATCCGGGATTCTTTCTATGATTAATTATTTTCCTGAGTGTTTGTAGTCTCAGAATTTGCGGTTTCAGAGTTTTCCGTTTCGGAGGACTCTGTCTCGTTTACCTCGGTAGGTTCTTCGGTTTCTGTTGTAATGACATCAGGATCTTCATAAATTACCTCATCATTGCTTGCCCGTAAGATAATGCCCTGGGAACCGGTGATACTTACGGAAATCACATCGCCATCGGAAACATTATCCAGAGAAGTTGTCAGGATTCCGGAGGTAAGGTAAGTGGTAGGAACCTTCTCGCCATTTACAAAAATCTTGGCATTCTTTGTAAAGTTGGAACCGTAAACCGCTAAGGTATTATTCAATACATTTTTGCGGACGGATGTTACATTGACATCTTCCACGTCCATGACAAGATCCGTTGCCAGATATAAATCATCGCCGTTGTAAGCATATCTCTCACCGTAGAGAAGGTCATACTGGAGATTGTCAAGACCATTCTGGTAAGTGGAGGAATCTGCCTGTGTCTGTGTGTAAGTAAACATGGTTCCTTCATGGATACCCATCTGACCGGTAATGTGTGCTAATAACTGGTAAGCAGTCAGATCAGCGTCCTGTTTTGGAAGACCGAAGTTATTCCAGGTTGCATATTTTGTCTTGAAAATATCACCGGATTTCATATCGGAATCTTCAAGACCCATTGTAGGAAGGTGATCGCCAAACATAACAATAATGGTATCCTCACCGCGGCGGTTGACTGCATCAATGAGGTTTGCAATAAAGTTATCTGTGTTGTGGATCATGTTTACATAATATTCCCACTGATTATTGGAAGCTTCATCGGCAGCTCCGGTTACAGTGATCTCCGGATTCTCAATAATCTTTTCAGTTGGATAATCTCCATGGGAACCAACTGTGATCGTGTATACAAAGTCGGACTGATTTTCTGTTGCATCCATAGCTTTTACAGTCTCATTTACAAGAACTTTATCGGTTGGCCAGCTTCCACTTGGTGTGTACTCGGTAATGTTCATTAACTCTTTACTTGTAAATGTATCAAATCCCATTTTTGAAAATGCATTGTTTCTGCTGTAGAAGGTAGCAGTGTTGTTATGTACTACATGTGTGCCGTAACCAATAGAGGAAAGGTCAGATGCAATACTTTCAACGCTTGGGCAGTCAGACTGTTTTAAAATTGTTTTGTAAGGATACTCGCCGGTACCAAAGTACTGCATGCTCATACCGGTTAAAACTTCAAATTCTGTATTGGCAGTTCCGGCTCCGACAACAGGTACGGTAAGATAACCGGTGGTGAAGTTCTGCTCTAAACTGTGGAATGTTGGAATCGGATCTTCTGACATCTGAAGGAAATTCACATCATATGGATCGATAAAGGATTCCAGCAAAATACAGATAATATTTGGCTCTTTGCCAGCAGAAACAGTTGTTTCTTCTTTGGAAGAGTCCACTAAAGTTTCAATAGCGTCAATGGTTTCTTTGGAGTAATCATCCGGTTTATTCATTCCACGACCGACAACGCTTGTAGAGAAACCATAAACAAATCCGTAATCAGAGTATCCCTGTGCAATATTTGCAAAGTAAGAGGCAATAATATTAGAACTCTGTGCAGCCTGTGTTGTAATTGGAATACCGACAACTAACAGTGCAACGATCGCAAGCGGGGAAAGTACAATGTGGCGTTTTCCCTGATATTTCGGTCCTTTGATAAAGAAGAGAACCAGAAATATAATGAAAGAAGCAACCACAGCTACTACAACGGTAGCCTCTTCTGCAGTAAAATAATTGGTGTTCTGCATTGCAAACAGGTCTGGAAGCATTTTAAAATCGGTGTAGCTGAATGGAGTTACACGGTTGGAAAGGATGATTCCGTTGACTGTTCCGAGGAAAATCCAGAGTCCGGTGATCAGAACACGAAGCTGTGCTCTTGTCTTAAACAGGTAAACAATTGATAAGGAAGCAAATACAATAAAGGCATTGTAAAGGTAAGCCCATGTATGATTGCCTACGAAGGAAACAGCAGAGAAAAAGTCTCTTCTGGAGATCACTTCTACGGTAAAAGTAATAAAGCATGCTAAAATAAAGTGGAAAATAAGGGAATATCTATTGAAAAATGCAATTCTCTTATAATATTTCTCACTGTGTGGTTTCCTTTTTGGTAATTTTGAAAGAAAAACTTCTGCTTTTTCCTTTACCGGTGCAAATTTCTGGAATAATTTGTTCATTTTTTCTTTGACTGACTTGAATTTCTGTTTCATATACCCTCCTTGTTGGCAAAGGAAAATACAAAAAATTGATTTTCCTGTCTGCATCTGAGCTTTTTGCAATCGCTTTTGCAAAAAAAATACAGGTGCGTTACATCTATCAGCAGTTATGATAATCTGCAATGAAAAAGAGTTTTAAAAGCTCTTTTATTGTCCAAGTAAAACACATGTAAAATTACAGTAAAAAAATTATTTTTGATACTAAAAGAATATATCGCTTATGAGGGAAAAAAACAATTGGAAAGATAAATAAAAAAGAAGGAAGATTTCAGGATTTTCTATAAAATATGAATAAAAAATGAACAAACTATGACTAAATGAGAACATATAGCACCGGAGGCTATTTCACAAACTTGTTAATAGCCTCGTTTAAGTCTTTTAATACCTGCTCATCACCTGTTTCAATCGCATCTACCAGACAGTGGTTAATGTGATCTTCCAGAATGATTTTACCGATATTGTTAATTGCTGACCGCACTGCCGCAATCTGGATCAGGACTTCACTGCAGTCCCTTCCGTCCTCGATCATGGTCTTAACGGCTTCCATATGCCCGATCGCACGGTTCATACGGTTTAAAACTGCCTTTGTGCTTTCGTGATGGTGAGGGTGGGAATGTGAGTGACCGTGTTCGTGTGCTTCCTCATGCGTGTGTGTATAAACAGTACCGTCCTTGGCGATATGTGTATGTTCCATATGTACTCCTTTGTATTCTATAGTTACCAGTCACTATCCCAGTCTGTTGTTCCGGAATCCCAGCTGTCTCCGGAATCCCAGTCATAACTGCTGTCGGAATCAGAATCGGAAGTATAATGCTCGTCATAGTAACTGCTGTCCTCAAATTCTGTAAAGCTGGAAGTCCATTCGCTATCATCATTGTAGTTGAACTGATAGTCAGTTTTATTTGCTAAGACGTCGTCCGGAATCGAGGATTTGCTGACTTTTTCATAATCGCCACCGTAACCGTAGTCTTCGTACTCATACCAGCTATGGCGTGTGTTGGCGTAAATGGTGTCGTTATAGCGATAATAGCTGACATTGTAATAAGCGTGGAGCGGTGCAAATAATAAACAGAAGGAAATGACATAAATCACAACATAAGTCAGTAAAAATGTGCGACCGGACGACTTTTCCCCAATTACGTTATCATGAAATTTTTGCAGGAGAGGAACACGGCCACCAAATTTACCAGCCAGAATTAAACTTGCGATTGTCAGTCCGATTGCAAGAAAAACGGACCAGAACAGGGAAGCTCCGAATCCTTTGGCAAGCATATCGATAATGGCAATGGAGATCAGCCCCACAAAGCCGGCAAAAAAGATTGCAAAAGTGATGAGTATGTTTTTCCGCTTTTCTTTCTTCTGCTCCCGCGTGAGTGTCTGCTGTTGCTTTCTTGTCTGGTTATTTGCCTTCTGATTTAAAATCTCAGATTTTAATTTCAGATAAAGTTCATTGACAGCATAAGCTTCATCCGTGCCCTGATAGCGGATGGCACGTTCGCCGTTTGCCTTGTTTTTGTATACAATGAACTGGTCGCCATCCTGATAAATACCAAATGCTTTTGGTTTCTTATAATTGATGCCAATAAAAAATCTTGTTGTCTCATACGGCGGCAGGTGTCTGTCCTGATACCACTGCTGTAATTCGGCAATTGTTTTTGGTGTTTTGTCGGTGGTTCGTTTGACGGCATTGTTTGTTGCCCCGCAAAATGGACATTTATCTGCAGTTTCTTCAATCATGGAACCACAGTATTCGCATTTTATCTGCATTTTCATTTCCTCCCCGGAAGTGGTGTGTTAGTCAGAATAGATTCTGTTTTACCACTTCTATATTATAAGGTAATGATTTAGTACTTTTATATTATTACAGTATAGATTATATTATGACATTTCTTTTTGACAGAATCAATAGAAAAACGTTAGTTATTGCTGTTACTGTTCATTCCTAAATCACTTTCTTACGCAGCAAAACAGCAAGTGTTTTACTGCCGGGCAAACAGTAACGCTTGCATTTCCTATATAAAGCAGATATAATTTCTACATCAGAATAAAAATGTTTCATCAACAAAAACTATACGATGGGGTATATCAGATTTGGTATACCCTGTTTTTTGCTTCGCAAAACAAGGAGACTAAATCCTCTGCTCACCAGAGGGTTCGCATTTTGCTTCGCAAAACAAGGAGGATTATGAATTTATTAGATATTATTGGACCGGTCATGGTTGGACCGTCCAGCTCCCATACAGCGGGAGCAGTAAAAATCGGGCGAGTCTGTCACAAACTGCTTGCAGAAAAAGTGGTAAGGGCAGATATCTATTTTCACGGATCATTTCTGGCAACAGGAAAAGGGCATGGAACGGATAAGGCGGTTGTGGCAGGGCTTCTGGGAATGCAGGTGGATGACCCGGCGATTCCGCACAGCTTTGAAATCGCGGAGCGCGAGGGATTGCAGTTCACACTGTCCGGGATCGATCTGGGGGATGTGCATCCAAACTCTGTCAAACTGGAACTTACAGGCGAATCAGGAAGAACGCTGGAGGTAATCGCGGCATCCATCGGGGGCGGACGTATTGAAATCTGTGAGATCGATGGTCTGACAGCAAATTTCAGTGGAGATTATCCGACACTGATCGTGCATAATATTGACCAGCCGGGGCATGTTACAGAGGTGACATCCATGCTTGCCCACAAATCGGTCAACATCGCAACGATGCAGTTATACCGTGCAAGCCGCGGTGGAAATGCAGTTATGGTCATCGAGTGCGATCAGGAAATTCCGGCGGATGCACTCAAGTGGTTAGAACGGATGGAAGGAATTTTAAAAGTAACATATCTGAGTTTACTGTAGGGAGAGAAAAATGTATAAGTCCTTAGAAGAAATATGCGAAATGACAACAAAAGAAGGAAAGCCCTTCTGGAAAATCGTGCAGGAAGATGATTGCAGGGAGCAGGGAATCAGCGAGGGAAAAGCCTTTGAGCAGATGCGGGGCATGTATCAGGCAATGCGTGAGGCAGATGACAATTATGATGGAAAGCTGAAGTCTGCAAGTGGTCTGGTTGGAACAGACGGTGAAAAAATGCATGCAGCAAGAGAAGCAGGAACATTGCTCTGCGGAAAATTTATTGGAAAAGTGATGGAAAAAGCTTTAAAGACAGGTGAATCCAATGCCTGCATGAAACGGATCGTTGCGGCACCGACTGCGGGCTCCTGCGGTGTTGTTCCGGCAGTTTTTCTCACATTAGAAGAGGAAAAACATTTTTCCGAAGAAAAAATGGTGGAAGCCCTTTATGTGGCGGCAGGAATCGGCGGCGTGATCGCAAACAGGGCGTTTCTCGCCGGGGCAGCCGGAGGTTGTCAGGCTGAGATCGGCTCGGCTTCGGCGATGGCGGCTGGAGGAGTGGCATACCTTATGGGTGGAGATGCCGAGCAGATTTCCCATGCGGCAGCCCTGGCATTGAAAAATCTGCTTGGACTTGCCTGTGATCCCGTGGCAGGTCTGGTCGAAGTGCCGTGTGTGAAACGCAATGTGATGGGAGCGGTCAATGCAATGACTTCGTCGGATATGGTCATGGCTGGAATCACAAGTAAAATTCCGCCGGATGAAGTGATAGACGCAATGCGTGCAATTGGACGCAGCATGAGCGAGGACATCCGCGAAACCGGAAAAGGAGGGCTTGCCGGAACTCCGACCGGAGTGGCAATCCGGGAACGAATGGCTGGGACGCTATAACCGGAATTTAACGGACGTAGTGTCGCAGATTCTGCAGTGCTTTTACAGGTTGTGAGGGGCAGATATAAGTGCCCTCTCACAAGTCAGAATTTTATATGTAATGAAAAAGAAAAACGGTATAAACGAA
>OGMG01000280.1_pt1 | contig 22196 bp, 16 predicted proteins | sample 1573031 | NCBI WGS metagenome assembly OGMG01 (sample SAMEA2582002, study PRJEB24529) | metagenome | biome: Human gut stool | place: China | collected 2011
GGCGACGCCTTCACCCTACATGATGAAAGTCAAACTCTTTCTTTCATGAAAAAAACGCCGCAGAACCGAAGCTCCGCGGCGAATCCAAACCCTCAAAAAAACTCAACCCTTGGCTGAATCTCGAATAGACCTTGGAAGTCCCTTTCGATGGTTGAACTGTAGCAAATGCTTCATCGGAAGGTATTTCCAAATCCTCGGAAAGTAACAAAGTGTTGAACGCCCGAGGCCGCCCGGCAGAATACCTTGCCAAATCCGACCGAAAAAAGCGCCTTTTCTTCGATCAAGATTCCTTCCGCCGCAATATTTTTCAAAAGTCTGGCCAAACGACCTTGCGGCCCCGAATCTTCCCCGCCCTCTCACGTTTCGTTACGAAAGGCGAAGTTTTTCGTCCGAACCGAAGCAAACTGTCTTACTCCGGCGTCCAACCGATTTCGAGCGCGCTCACTAGGTTGATGACGAAGCGGGTCCGCTCGGCAAAGACCTGCGGACACTTGCGCGGGGACGTCCCTTCTAGGACGCGTCGGATCACGTCCGCTTCAAAGGCGCCGTAGCCCTCGAAACTTTCGTTCCCGACGCCAAGCAGGATTCCGTGCTCGACGAACTCCTCTCCCGACTGCGCAAAGCTCGCCATTGCGTATTCCGCAAGGAGACGCGTAAGCTCTGCATATTCGTCCGAGGTCGCCCGGAACCAGTGAAAGACGACCGCGTCGCATCCGCGGCGGTGCGCCTCGCGAACGGCTTCGAGAATGTCCGCGAAGCGCTTGGCGGCTCCTTCGCCGTCGTCGGTGTACGTAATACACTCAAAACCCGCGCCCAGGCTTCGACACGAGGCTTCTACCTCCCCGGCGCCCGCCTTCTCGACGGACGACGCCGCGACGACGAGCGCGAGCCTCTTGAAGGGACGAAGCGCATGAAAGCCCCTCACCTCTTCTCCGTACGGATCGCGCCGCACGAGCGCATGGAGGTTCTCGCGGCCCGAATCCGTTTCCGAGGCGACGATCCCCGTTTGAACGGGGTTCGAGCTTCCGAGCGAGAGAACGGGAATTTCCGAGGTGAGCTTCGGGATGTCGAGACCCGCCTCCGTGCCGAAGGTGAAGATCATGTCCACGTCGCGGCGCGTCCTCAGACGCTCTGCGATGTCGGCATTCACTTTCTCGCGCACGTCCCTGTCCCACTGTTAGCTGTAGTGACCGTTGGGGAGAAAGCGAAGCGCGCCCGAAGCGTGCGTCAGCGCCTCCCACAGGTCCGACGTGTCCTCGCGGTCCGAGTCCGCCACGTGCGGCACGTCGCGCACGAGGCCGAGGGCTTCGAGTCCGGCGATCGTGGCTTCGAAAATGCGCCGGTAGCGCACGTAGTCGCCGCCCGTCACGAGGATGACGTTTTTGGGCGTTCCCGACTGAGCCGCCTTCGCGGCCGATGCGCCCGCCGCAAGGAGCGAAAGAAAGAGAAGCGCTTCACGTCTCGTCAGCATCATTCCTCCTCCTGCGTGTGCCGAATGGCGAGCATCGTGATGTCGTCCGACTGCGGCATGGTCTTTCGCCAGGCGACGACCGCTTCGAGCATGCCGTCCACGAAGGCCCGCGGGTCGTTCGAAGAGCGGGCTTCGGCGGCCGCAAGGATCCCCTCTTCGCCGAAGAGTTCCCGGTTTTCGTTCATGGCTTCCGATACGCCGTCGCTGTAGACGAAGAAGAGGTCCCCCGGTCTCAACTGCAGGGCGTAGCCCTGGTACTGCGCCTCTTCGAAGACGCCCACGAGCGGACCGCTCACGTTGCGCACCGCCTGAGGCGGCTTGCCGCGGTCGGCCGGGAGCCAATACGGTGGACAATGTCCGCCGTTCGCATAGGTAAGGAGTCCCGTGTCGGGCTCGAAAATCCCGATCCAGAGCGTTACGAACATGCAGTTTTCGTTGTTCGCCGCCAATCGGTCGTTCACCGTCTTGATGACGGCGGCGGGCTCGAACCCGTTGCTCAAGGCGTTTCGGATGAGCGTGAGCGTCACGCTCATCATGAGGGCGGCGGAGACGCCCTTGCCCGAAACGTCGCCCAACACGAGCGCCCGCCGTCCGCCCGGCAGACGGATTACGTCAAAGAGATCGCCCCCGACTTCCTTTGCGGCCACCATCTTCGCCGCCGCATCGAAGCCTTCCGCATGAAACGCTGCGTCGTCCTTGGGAAGCATGCTCGTCTGAATTTCACGCGCGGCGTTCAATTCGCCTTCGATGCCGTGCTGCTTCGCAAGCGACGCCTTCAGGTCGCGCACGTTCTTGTCGAGCGCCACGAGCATCTGCGAGAAGGCGCGCGCCACGCTGCCGATTTCATCGCGGCGCTTTGCCGGAAGGCTCCCCATGAGGGAGGAGAGGCCTTCGCCCCCGGCATCGTCGAACCGATAGGATTCGAGCCGCTTGGCGGTTGCGGAGATCCTGCCGAGCGGATTGAGGATTCTCGTAACGAGCGCAATGCCGAGAACCGAGATCACGCCGAAGAGAAAGAGCGCGATCCGCACGAGCTCGAGCGCGTGACGCGAGGCGGGCTCCGTAATGGTCGAAACCGGCACGGCCGTGCGGATCGACCAGTTGAGCGCGGGAAAGCGCCGCTCCAAGGTCAGATACGGAGTGCCCCCGAGCGTCACGGTGCCCGAAGTGACGGTGTTCCCTTCATTGAGCGCCAACCGCTCCGTAGGGGCCGACCAGGCCATGGGGAAGGAACCGCGCCAGACGATGTTGCGCCCCTCCCCGTCCACGACGGCGAGCGACGCGTCCTTCGGAAAATCGAGCGAAGCCACCCGGTCGGAGAGGCGCTCGGCATAGAGCTGTCGCTGCGCCGCCGGCGGGACTTCGAGATAGTCGACGTTCTGCATGACGACGGCGATCACGCCGTCGATCTTTCGAAAGACCGTGAGATAGGGCTTTTCTTCCCCCCTTTCGTTCCTTACGCGGAAAAAGCTGCGGAAATCCCGCTGAAAGTTGCGGTCCGTATCGGAGACGATCGTTCGAAAGGGGACGCCGAGCCAGTCGGCGCCGTTTCTGCCGTAGAGCGCCTCGACCGCGGGAGAAGTTCTCACGAAAGTGCCGTCGGGACGAAGGACCGCCGTATGGGTGTCCCACTTCTCGAGCATGTACGTGAAGACGTCGTCCTTCTTCTCCAGGACGCCCGCGCGCCACCAGGACTCGATCGCGTCAAGTTCCGAACGGATGTCGTCCATTTCGATCGAGATCTTCTGCGTGACGAGACTCTGCTCGCTCAGAACCGAAAGACGCAGGTCCTCTTCGAGCATTCTCGAGAGACTCACGAACCGTTCGCGGGCGGCTTCGATCGAATGGTCGTAGACGTCCCGATAACCCATCCAGATCAACGGAAAGCTCGCCATCGACACGATCGCACCGATCGCAATCACCAACTTCACGCGTAATGAGAACATGCTTCCCTATTCCAAGCCCTGCCGACAAACGGGTCACGGCGCCCGCACCCCCCATTGTAAGGAGGCGCGCCCTGCAAAATGGCGCGAAATGTCCGGCAAATCGTACGATGCGGAATCCAGATTTATCCCACCGTCCACTCTCTCTCCGGCAGGCGGGTCAAAGACCCTTCCGGGCCGTTTTCGAAAGGAAGGAACCCGCCGGGGAATGGCGAAGAAAATCTCCCTTCCCCAACGGATTGCGCTTTTCCCTCACATCGGCACGTGTTTGCCCGTCGGACTGTTGCGGCAAGATCCCGTGGTCAGGCTCAAGATGGAACTCGAGGAGTGTCCGCAGTATTTGCATACGTACCGGCTCTTCTCGTCACCTTCGTAAGGTACGTGCTTTTTCGTCGGGCTGTTTCGGCATGATCCCGCTGTCAGGCTCAAGATGGAACTCGAGGAGTGCCCGCAGTACCTGCAGAAGTACTTTCGCTTTTCCTCGCCCTCGTAGGGAACGTGTTTGCCCGTCGGACTGTTGCGGCAAGATCCCGCGGTCAGGCTCGATACGGAACTCGAAGAATGCCCGCAGTACATACAATAAAGCTTCATATCGTCTCCTTTTGCCGGGACAGGGAAGCTTGAGATCGGAGGTTCATCCTGAACGCATTTGCGTCCCGCCATGCGAAAACCATAGCACTATGACCTCCGGATGCGCCAAGCCCCCTCGGCCGAAGCTTCGGGGGCTTGTCGTTCTCGGGAATGCCGAGTCGGAATCTTCTTAGAAGATCACCGGGTCAAAGTAGCCGGCAAAGAGCACCGCCGCACGGAGCGCGAGCGCACCGCAGAGGGCGCACACGCCGCCCAAGGCCACCATGCCCTTCGAAGACTTCATGAAGAGCCCGATGAGGAAGGGAATGAGGATCCCGACGCCCACGGCGCCGCCCAGAAAGAGCGCGGCGTTGTCGCCCGAGAGGAGCGAATGCGCGCCCGCCGCGGCACCCGGCGTACCGGCCAAGGCGACCTGCACGAAGGCGAAGATCACGAAGGCTTCGCCGATGTGCACGCCGTTGGCGGCGCTGCCGAGCCAATGCGGGTGACCCGTTTCAAGCTTGCCCGTCGAGGCGAGGATTTCAGCGAGACCCACCGCGCAGGCGAGACCCGAGAAGATCCAGAGGACCGGCAGAACGGCAGTCGTCCAGAGCGGAACGCCCACGGCCTGCGTCAGGAGGAAGCCCGAGTAGGCCGTCGCGGCCACGCCCAGGATCGCGTCGATCATGAGAAGACCGCAGGAGTCCGCCCAGCGGGCGTTCTTCCACATGCCCCAGGACTGAATGAGCGTCAGCACGCAGAGCACCGCGAGGATGCAGATGCCGATGAACATCCAGCTGCCGAAGTTGAACTTCCATTCGATGAGCGCGTTGATCGCGGCCATCGGGAGGTTCAGCATGCGCGCCAGGTGCGAGACCACAAGCAGGGTCCCGACGATGGCGGCGGCGGTCGCCACGTAGAAGACGCGCTTCGAGCGAAGCCACCAATTGAGGAAGAGGCTCATGCCTGCCAAGCCCACGAACCAGAGGAAGAACGCGATCGTCCACCCCCAATGCGCCGTGGCGGCCTGGCTCGTCAATTCAACAAATTCGTACGTCATTTCACCACCACGAAGTAGTTGGGTTTCGTTCCCTTATGGGGAAGGAGCTTTTCGGTCTTCGAGACCGCGATCTTGCGGGAAATGTCGGAATTGGGATCCGACACGTCGCCGAACATGCGGGCCGAAACCGGACAGGCCGAGACGCAGGCCGGAAGTTCACCGTTCTTAACGAGCTCTTCGCAGCCGTGTCCCATGCACTTCATCGGAAGACCGGTGTCGGGATGCGACCAGCGCACGTCGTAGGGGCACGACGCAATGCAGTAGTTGCATCCGACGCAGCGGCTTTCGTCCGTCTTGACGAGCCCCGTTTCCGGATCGCGGTAGTTCGCGCCGAAGGGACACGTGTCGATGCAGGGGGCGTTTTCGCACTGCTGGCACTGAACCAGCATGTGCACCGGGCGCTTCGCGCGCTCGAGCGTCACCTTGCGGATGTTGGCCGCCAACCAGTCCCAACCTTCGTTGGGGCGCTCGAACATTTCCGGATAGTTCGTCTGCGCGCACGCGACGATGCAGGCGTTGCAGTCAACGCAACGCGTGGCGTCAAAGAGGTGCGCCAGCTGCTTTTTGGATTTCGTAGTCATGGCTTCTCCTTCAGACGCGCTTGACGCGGACCGACGTGTTGTTGTTCATGTTGCCGCAGGCGACCTGGCTGACACCTTCGGTGAGCCAGTTGGAATTGATGCCTTCGCGGACCCATGCGTAGTTTTCGGGGAGCTTCTTCGTGCGAACGCCTCCCGCAAACCCGTGAACAAAGAGAGAACCCACGCGCACGCGGTTGGTGACCGTGATCTTGACGCGGCCCTTGACGTGATTGTCGAGACCTTCCACCTCCACGGTGTCGCCCGTCTTGATGCCGAGACGATCGGCGTCGACGGGGTTCATCCAGAAGGTGCGGTCGCCGAGGTACTTCGTCGGCCACGTGAAGATCGTGCAGCCGGCCCCCGAAACGCCGTCCTTGCCGGAGACGAGGACGAATTCGTCGCTCAGGGGCTTCGGAGCCGTGTAGGCGGTGACCGGAACGTATTCCGGAATCGGACGGATGCCCTTGCAGTGCGGACGCTGAACGATGAAGAAGGAGAGAAGCTCGGCCTTGCCGGTCGGCGTCGGGAAGGGCTTCCTGTACGGAACGTTGTCGTACTTCTTCGGGATGGTGAGCGACCAGCCCTTTTCGTCGACGTCCTTGAGGATGCGGTCGCCTTCGCCGGGTTTGGCGGCGTTCTTCGAGGCGATCCACTTCTTCCAGCCGGCTTCGACGAGCCCCTGATCCCACCAGGCCTTCCAACCGGCGCGGTCCTTGATCTCTTCGGTGTAGCCCACGCGCGCGGCGCGTTCGGGATACGCACGGCGAAGGATTTCGAGGAACTGCCAGATGTCGTGGCGGGCTTCGACGCCTTCGGGCGGATCGATCTCGGCGCTCGAGCGCTGGACGTACCCGTCGCGGGCGTACGTGACGCCGAGGTACTCGTGGTTTTCCAGGAAGAAGGTCGACGGCAGCACGTAGTCGGCGTAGTCGTTCGATTCCTGCGGCATCAGATCCTGCGAGACGATGAGGTCGAGCGCCTTGAAGGCTTCGATCAGGCGTGCCGAATTGGCTTCGCGGTGGAACATCGCGCCGCCCGTGATGAAGAGCGCGCGGATCGGATAGGGCTTGCCGGTCTTCATCGCCTCAAAGGTCGAATGGAAGCTTCCGATGCCTTCCGGATAGTATTCCTTGTCGAGGGGTTTGCCCTTGGGAGGATCCCAGGTGACGCCCGTGGGGCCGAGGCACATGCCGTCCTTTCGCTTGATGCCCGGCGCTCCGCCGTAGCCGCCGCCCTGCGTGGCGATCAAACCGCCCTCGCGGTCGAAGCGGCCCGTAAAGAGGTTGATGACGTTCATCATGCCGAAGGCTTCGACGTCGTTGGCGTTGCGCGACGAATACCAGCCGTCGTCGCAGACGCCCTTCAACTTGAAGAAGTCGCGCGCCGTTTCGACGAGCGTGTCGACGGGAATGCCCGTGATCTTCGAGGTCTCTTCGGGCGTATAGCGGTCGTTCACCTTCCTGAAGGCGTCAAAGGCCGTCGAAACGCGTTCGACCTTGCCGTTGAGGAAGGTGACGTCGGTCGTGTGCGAGAGGAGAAGCGGCTGCAGAGGGTCGTGGTCGAAGCCGACGACCGCGCCTTTTTCGTTGAGTTTCGGACCCTGCCACATGAGCGTGCCCGTGGCTTCGTCAACGACGGCGAAGCGTCGGGCGGAACCGCCCTCGACCACTTCGTTTTCCGTGACGGGACGCAGGTCTTCATGAACGAGCACGGGACCGTTCGTCCAGTGCTTGACCCAGTCGAGATCGCACAGGCCTTCCCTGAGGCCGATGTGAACGAGGCCCTGCAGGAACGCGCCGTCGGTGCCCGGTTTGATCGGAATCCAGGTGGCGTCGCCCAGAGCGCCTTCCGGCATGCGCGGGTCGACGAAGACGAGCTTGCAGCCGTTTTCACGGGCCGCGGCGGCGTGACCGAAGATGCCCGCGGCGCAGTTGAGGGTGCGTCCCACGAGAAGGAGGTAGCGCGCGTTGCCGTAGTCGGGGTCGACGGCGCCGACGCCGTTGTAGGCGGGGCCGAAGATCATGCGGCGGCCGAGGGTCGAAGCGCTGTTGCAGGTGGCCGAGTGGTTGACGACGTTGGGCGTCCCGAAGGGCTGGGCAAACCACTGTTGATAGCCCGTGAAGTTGTGCGACGTGAGCATGACGCTCTTTTCACCGTACTTCTCGGTGATTTCCTTGAGTTTCGCCGCAATTTCGTTCAAGGCCTGATCCCAGGAAATTTCCTCGAATTCGCCCGAGCCGCGTTCGCCCTTGCGCTTCAAGGGCTTCTTGATGCGAAGCGGATGGTTCCAGAGCCAAAGCGTCTGAGCGCCGCGGCCGCAGTAGCCGCGCTGGGGATGAGAGGGGTTCGGGAAGATGCGGACGGTGTCCGGACCGAGTTTCGCGCCCTTCTTCTTCATGGCGAGCATGCCGCAGCGCGCACCGCACATGCAGCAGGCCGTCGGATGGGCTTCCCAGCCCTCGGCCTTGAGCTTCTCAACGGTCTTTTCCACCTGAGCGAGCGAGATGCCGGCAAAACTGCCGACGCCGACGCCCGCCGCGGTCGCACCGAGAAGGGTACGGCGGGAGATGCCGACGCCCGAAGTCGGGTTCGGTTTGTGGTTCATGAATTGTCTCCTTCCAAAAGCGAAATTGCGGAGTCTTCATACAATTTCACCCCCCGAGACTATCACGAAGAAACGGGAACGCACTTTCAGTAATTTCCCAAGTACCCTAACCAATACTCGCAGTGGTAAACCTCACTCCAAGAGGTAATTTCAACCGTAGCACCCAAACAATACAAGCAAGATTTTCGTTCCCGAGCGAACCCTTTTATCAGCACGCTCAAAGTCTCGTAAAAGAATGAGCCTCCCCCCGCGATCTTTTACCGCATTCGGCGGCAGGCCACTTTCCGCAAGCCCTGCGCACCCGTCACGGCCTCAAGAAAAACTTTGCCGCTTCTGCACTCGAGGCGGGCCTCTGCACAGCGGGGCGCAAAAGGACAGCCGTCGGGCACGTCCCCTTCCGTCGCAGCGTGCTTCGCCGTGCACCGTTTTCCGCCGTCAATCCTCGGGACGGAATCGAGCAGCATTCTCGTGTAAGGATGCAAGGGATCTTCGAAGAGCGCCTCCTTCGGCGCCCACTCGACGATTTGTCCGCGGTACATCACCCCGACCGTGTCGGCGATGTGACGAACGACGCCGAGATTGTGCGAGATGAAGAGCATGCTCAAACCCCGTTCAAGCTGCAGAGTTTTGAGTAGGTTCAGCACCTGCGCCTGGACCGACACGTCGAGCGCGCTCGTCGGCTCGTCGCAGATCAGAAGATCGGGGCCCGCGGCGACCGCCCGCGCGATCGAAATTCGCTGGCGCTGTCCGCCCGAGAACTCGTGGGGATATTTTTCGAGCGCCTCTTCGGGGAGGCCCACGAGGCGTGCGAGTTCGCGAAGCTTCGCCCTGCGCTCGGGCGCGCCCATTTCGGGACGCAGACTTTTCAGGGGCTCCTCCCAAATGGCCGCCACCGACATGCGGGGGTTGAGGCTCGCGTAGGGGTCCTGAAAGATCATGTTGACGTGACCCGCACCGAGCACCTTCACGTCCTTTCCGTTCACCGTCACCTTTCCCCCGTCAGGGGCGAGCAGCCCCGCGGCGATTCGTGCGAAGGTGGACTTGCCGCAGCCCGACTCGCCGACGAGTGCGACGGTTTCGCCCCTGCGGACCGAGAGGGTTACGCCGTCGACGGCGACCGTCACGTCGTCCCTTCCGCCGGCGAGCCGTTCGATGAGCCCCGCACGGCGAAGCGTGAAGATTTTGCGCACGTCTTCGACCCGAAGAATCTCGGGCGCCGTCCCGAGCGCTTCGAGGCGCCCGGCTTCGAGCGTCTTCCAACTCCTCTTCAGGGGCGGGTGAAACCGCACGACCGAATCGGGAACGCTTCGGCCGTTGTCGGCCGCAAGCCAGCAGGCGGCCGAAGAGCCGCCGCAGTCCGCGAGCTCGGGGCGCTCCGTTTCACAACGCTTCTGCGCCGCGCGGCAGCGCGGATGAAAGGGGCACCCCGACGGTCGCTTCGCCGGATCGGGCATGACTCCGTCGATCTGCTCGAGCCAGAGTGACGACGACTCCGTGTCGGGAATCGACCCCATGAGCCCCTTCGTGTAGGGATGCTGCGGCGTCTTCATGAGGGATTCCGTATCGCCCTCCTCCACCACGCGTCCCGAATAGAGAACCGCCGTGCGGTCGGTCGTCTCGGCGATCACCCCCATGTCGTGGGTGATGAGCAGCACCGCGCAGCCGCGCTCCTTCGCAAGACGCCGCAGGAGCGCCGTAATTTGCGCCTGCACCGAAACGTCGAGCGCCGTCGTCGGCTCGTCCGCGACGAGAAGAATCGGATCGAGCGCGACCGCAAGCGCAATCACGACGCGCTGCCGAAGGCCGCCCGAGAGCTCGTGGGGATACTGTCCGAGACGCTTCTCAGGTTCCGGCAGTCCCGCCTCTCGAAGGAGCGCGGCCGAGCGCGCGCGAAGTTCCGGCTGCGTCAGGCGCACGCCGTGCGCGGCAAAGGTCTCGCGAAAATGTTCCCCGACGGTGAGAAGCGGATTGAGGCTTCCGAGAGGATCCTGCAGGATCATTCCGATTTCGGGCCCCCGAATGCGGCGAATCTCTTCGGGCCGGAGATTCTGAATCTCCCGGCCTTCGAGCGCGATTCGTCCGCCCGTTCGCACGACGCCCGCGGGAAGAAGGCCCGCGACGGCGTTTCCGATCATGGACTTTCCGGCGCTCGATTCTCCGACGAGCCCGAGGATTTCGCCCTCGTTCACGGTGAGCGAGACGTCTTCCAAAAGGGCCGCCCCGTCGGAGCGCCGAACCGTAAGACCCTCGACCTCGAGGATCGGGCTTTTCTTCGTGTTTTCTTCCAACATCTCGTTCACCCCTTCAGAACCGGATTGAGGACGTCGCGCAGACGGTCGCCGAGGAAATTGACGGAGAAGACCGTCGCCGCGAGCACCGCGCTCGGGAAGAGCGCAATCCACCATTCGCCCGAGAAAAGAAAGTCGTTGCCGATCCGAATGAGGGTCCCGAGCGAAGGCGTCGTGGGCGGAACGCCGACGCCGAGGAAGGAGAGCGTCGCCTCGGTCATCACGGCGGAGCTGAGATTCAAGGTCCCCAGAACGAAGACCGGTCCCATGACGTTCGGGAGCACGTGACGAAGAAGAATCCTCCCTTCCGAAACGCCCGAGAGCTTCGCTGCGCTCACGAAGTCGGCTGAGCGCTTCGTCCTCGCGAGTCCCCGTACGGTGCGCGCGTAGGGAACCCACCCCGTCACCGTCATGGCGATCAAAAGGACCGCGTAGAGCGTCCCCTCGCCCGCACCTTCGCCGAGAACGGTGCGGAGAATCCCGTCGACGAGAAGGGCCGCAAGGAGCGTCGGAAAGGAGAGCATCACGTCGCAAAGGCGCATGAGAACCGCGTCGAGAACGCCCCCGGCGTACCCCGCGACGAGCCCCGCCGACACGCCCAGGACGAGGGAGAGAAGCGCCGCCGTCACCCCGATCGCGAGCGAAAGCCGCGTGCCGCTCAGAATGGCCGAGAAGAGATCGCGCCCCTGATCGTCCGTGCCGAGAAGATGCGCTTCGCTTCCGTCCGGGAACCACGCGGGCGGCAGATTCGCGTCCGCGATGTCGAAGGAAGCGAGGTCCGTCGCGTCGTAGGGCGAGAGCCAGGGCGCCCCGACCGCCGCGATCAGCACGACGGCGAGGAGCAGAGCGGAGACTTTCGAAACGGGCGTGGCAAGGAGTCGGTCGAGCATCATGAGTCCTTATTGGAGTGCCGCAAGGCGCTTTTCCACGAGCCGCACGAAGAAGTCGGCCGTCGGTCCGAGCGCGAGGTCGTTGTAGTCGAAGTTCGGATGGTGATGGTTCGCCGTGTGGTTTTCATCGGCGATCCCGACGCGCGGGAAGCACCCCGGACGCTTTTCGAGGAAGAACGCAAAGTCTTCCGCGCCCATCGAGGCGGTGTGATTGCGCACGCGCTCTTCACCGTAGGCCTCGAGCGCCACCTTCCGGGCGAATTCGAGCTGTTCGTCGTGATTGACGAGCGGCGGATAGAGGCGCACGTATTGGAAGTCGATCTCGGTCCCCGTCGTCGCGGCGACGCCCGCGCAGATTTCGCCCATGCGCCGTTCGATCAGATCGCGCTCTTCCGGATAGGCGCAACGCGTGGTCCCGGCAAGCTTCACTTCGGCGGGCACGACCGAGACGCCCTTGGGGTCGCCCCCGTGGATCGAGGCGATCGTCACGACCGCGGGGCGCATCGGATCGACCGAGCGCGAAACGATCGTCTGCAGGGCCCCGATCAGGATCCCCGACGCCACGACCGGATCCACCGTCTTGTGCGGACGCGCCCCGTGTCCGCCCACGCCCTTCACGGTGATGCGGAAATGGTCGGCCGCGGCGCACTGCGCGCCCTTCGTGAAGCCGATGACGCCGAGCGGGAGTTCGCCTGCGCAGTGCACGCCGTAGATTTCGTCGATGGGGAAACGCTCGAAGAGGCCGTCCTCGATCATTTCCCGCGCCCCGGCATAGCCCTCTTCGCCCGGCTGAATGATGAGGACGACGTCGCCCGCGAGATTTTCGCGGCGCTTCACGAGTGCGTGCGCGGCCAGAAGGACGCCGGCTACGTGACCGTCGTGCCCGCAGGCGTGCATGCGGTTTTCGACGACCGAGGCCCAGGGGTGACCCGTGTGTTCTTCCAAGGGGAGCGCGTCCATGTCGGCGCGAAGCCCGATCGTGACGAGGTGTTCAGGATTGCGCTTGCCGCCGCGGATGAGCGCGGCGACGCCGGTCTTGCCGATTCCTTCGACGACCTCGTCGCAGCCCATGGCGCGCAACGCGTCGGCCGCAATCTTGGCGGTGCGGACTTCACACATGCCGAGTTCGGGGTGGGCGTGAAGGTCGCGGCGGATCGCCGTCATGGCTTCGAGACCCGAGAGAACTTCCGGAAGCAGTTTTTCGTTGAGAGAGGACATGTCAGACTCCTTCCCTGCGCAGACGCGGGTCGACCGCGAGGTGTCCCAGGTCCGCAAGCAGATTGATGACTACAAAAAGAAAGGCGATGAAGGTGAGATAGGCGGCGAGCACCGGGATGTCGGCGAACTGCACCGACTGCAAAAAGAGCATCCCCATGCCCGGCCACTGAAAGACCGTTTCGGTGACGACCGAAAAGGCGATGATTTCCCCGAACTGCAGCGCCATCACCGAAATGACGGGAAGCGAGGCGTTCCGAAAAACGTGCGAGAGCGCGATGCGCCGCTCGGTGAGTCCGCGGGCCCTCGCGAACTTCACGAAGTCGCGCCGAAGGACTTCGAGCATTTCGCCGCGCACGAGCCGCACGACGAGCGCCGTCTGAAAGACGCCGAGCGTAAGAGCGGGAAGCAAAATGTGCCGCAGTCCGTCCGCCGTCAGAAGGCCCGTCGTCCAGAACCCGATCGAGACGGTTTCTCCCCGCCCGAAGGCGGGAAGGAGTCCCGTCATGACGCTGAAGATCATGATGAGGAGAATGCCGATCAGGAAGGTCGGAAGCGACATCCCGAGAAGCGTGGCGCCGAGCGCAAAGCGCGAGAGAACGCTTTCCGGACGAAGCGCCGTAAGGATCCCGATCGGGATTCCCGAGACGAGCGCGATCAGGACGGCGAGGCCCGCGAGTTCCACCGTCGCGGGGAGACGCTCGAGAATGAGGTCCGCCACGGGCGCGCCGTGCCGAAGGCTCATCCCGAAGTCTCCCGCGAGAGCGTTTCCGAGAAACCGCAGATACTGCACGAGGGACGAATCGTTGAGACCGAGCGCCTCCGTGAGCGCCGCGCGGTCCGCGGCCGTTGCGTCGGGCGGAAGCATCTGCGAGACGGGGTCGCCCACGAATTGAAAGAGCGCGAAGGCGACGCCGCTCACGACGAGAAGGACGAGCAGGCCCTGCAAAATCCGCTCGGAGAGAAGTCGAAGCATGGTCACTTCCTCATTCGTTCACCCGCACCCGATCGAGCACGAGCGTGTTGTCCGGACGAAGGGGCGCATCGACCGACTTTTTCATGACCCAGCTGATCTGCGGCTCGAGAAGCGGAATGTGGAGCACCTCGCGCTTTTCGACCGCCAGAGCTTCCCGGGCGAGTCCTTCGCGCTCCTTCACATCCTCGGAAACGGCGAGGCGCTTGAGCAAGGCGTCGAGTTCGGCATTCGAGGCGCGCCCGACGTTGCTGATGCCGTCGCCCGTTGCGGCGTCGTACGTGGCCGAAAGCGACAGCAGCGGCCGATAGGCGTCGAGCGTCGTGGAGCCCCATCCGACGAGGCAGGCCGACGTATCGAAACTCAGGACCTTCGGGAAATACTGAGCGCGCGGCATGGAATTCACCGTCACCTTGAGGCCGATCTTCGCCCACATCGACGCGAGCGCCTTGACGATCGCCTCGTCGTTCACCCAGCGGTTGTTGGGCGTGTCGATCGTGAAGGAAAAGCCCTTTTCATAGCCCGCCTCCTTCATGAGCGCCTTCGCGCGCTGCAGGTCGAACTTCGGCGCCGCGCCGAGTTCCTCGCTCCACCCGAAAACGGCGTAAGAGACCACCGTGCCCGTGGGGAGCGCCTTGCCGCGCATGACGCCGCGCACGAGCCCCGGGCGGTTCACGGCGATCGACATGGCCTCCCGTACGCGCTTGTCCTTGAAGGGGTTCGCCGTCGCGGAGCTTCCGTCCGAATTCTTCACGTAGGGCGTCGCGTCCCGGTTCAGGTCGAGCGCCACCATCATCACGCGGTCTTCCCCCGTCGAGAGGACCTTGAGGTCGGGATTGCGGGACAGTCGGGTGAGGTCCTGAACCGCAGGATCCAGAACGAAGTCGACTTCGCCGGAAAGGAGCGCCGCCGTGCGGGTCGCGGCCGAGGTAATCGGCGTGTAGATCACGCGTTCGACGTTCCCCTTGCGGTTCGCTTCATCCCACCAGTCGTGGTTCGCCGTGAATTCCGTTCGGACGTCGGGTTCGCGAAGCGTGAGACGGAAGGGACCCGTGCCGTTTGCGTGGGTCGCCGCGTAGGACTCCTCTCCCGCCACGTAGTTTTGAGGCTCGAGCGCCCCGTGCTTTTCGGCCCAGGCCTTGTTGAGAATCCGCAGAGTCGTGAGCTGCCGCAGGAAGACGGGCGAACCCGACACGGTCTTGACGAGCACCTTTCCGTCGTCGGTCGCGACGGCTCCGAGAATGCCCGCCGCGGAGCTTTTGAACTGGCTCAAGGGAGCGAGCGCGCGGTTGATCGAGAAGACCACGTCTTCAGGCGTCAAGGTTTCGCCCTCGTGGAACTTCACGTTCTCGCGGATCGTGAAGAGGAACCCTTCGGAGACGCGCTCGTACTTCGTCGCAAGCGCTGGCTCGACCTCCATCTTTTCGTCGTAGCGGACGAGCGATTCGTAGACCGTCGCGCAGGCGGCGGAATTGAGCGTTTCGTTCTGGGCGTGGATGTCGAAGGTGAGGAAGTCCCCGGCGCTCGTCCAGCGGAAGTCGGCGGCCGAAACGGTCTGAAAGCCCGAGAGAATCGCGGCGGCAAGAATCGCCGCGGCGGGACGTCGCAGGAAGGAGAAAGTCGCCTTGGCGGCGTTGGAGGTGGTGGAAGAGAATCGGTTCGTCATGATATGGACCTCGGTCTTTGGCCGGAGCCCCCGCGGAACCGTCGCTCTCTGTACCTACAAGAAAACCCGCGTTCCGCGGGTTCCTCGTTGAAGAAATTTTCGGTTTCTTTACGGCAACACTTTGCCAGGCACCCGCTTGATGTTCAAGCGGCGCCACCAGCGGCGGGAGCCGGCGTGGAGTTGGGAGAAAGTGTTCGCAGTCATCATGATTTTGATTATACGGAAAACGCAGGGATGCGCCATAGAGCGTTTGTCGTAGTCACCCACAAAAATCAACCGGATCTTCGAAATTAAAACCAACCCGAAGATCCGGCAATCTCGCTTCAGGTGTCTCGACGAATCAAACGTTCTTCGGACACCCTCCGTTCAAAGAATCAGAAGACATGGCGTACGCCGATGTTCCAACGCCATTTTTCCTTCACCTCGCCGCCGCTCGTTCTTTCGAGGTCGAGGTAGGTGTAGGTCGAAGGCGTCAGATTGAGATTCGCTCCCACAGCATATTCGACCCAGCCTCCACCAAGATCTTCGCTATAACGTTCGACCTTTTTGCCGTTGCTGAAGGTTGCGGAGGTTGCTCCATCAAAGTCATAAACACCGGAGAGACGTGCGTAGAGCGACCCCTTGTTTTCGGGGAACTTCAAACCGGCGCGCAAACCGATTCTGCCGAGGAAGGAGTCGGTATCGTCCTGATCGATCCTGACGTCGTTCGAAGTCGTCACGTCGTCTCCAACAATCCGACCATACGTGAGTTCTGCCTGAGGTTCAATGTACGCGTAATGATTCAAATCGAAGCGCCATCCGAATTCCGCGCTAACCGAGTAGGCGTTGTTGTCCAACTCGCCACTCATGTTCCCAATGTCAAAGTCGTTTTCCAAACGGGAATATTTTGCGATGAGATCGAGGAACATGCCGTTTTCAGCAGTAAGCGCACCGTAAACGGCAAAGCCGTATGCCTTCGCATCTCCTTCACCGTTGGCATAGTCGGCCGTGCCGTCCGTATACGAGAAGGCCCCACCGACCACCCAGTCACCGACAGAGTAGTCAGCACCCACCTGAACGGACGTGTTCTTTAGAGTCGTGCTACCGTACTCCTGCTCGGAACCGTAGAGACGCACCCAGGAACCGATTCCTTCTGGACTGTCACGCAATTCTCCCATGCGTTTTGTGAGATCGTTCAATTCGTGACGCCAAAGAGTGGTAGAGATAGCCGTGAGTTCAGTCATGGAACCAATCTTGCTATTTTCGGCTTGCTTGACAATGCCGTCAACCTCGGTAATGGCACCGGCGATATCGCCTTCGCCGATGGTTTTGGTGAGCGTGGCACCTTTTGCTTTGACCTTGTTTTCGACGAATTGGACCGCACTTTCAGCATTTTCAAAATCGTCCGCCGTCGCCCCCGTAACCGTCACGGCGAGATCAGCACCAGAGGCATCCGTCGCATTGAACGTACCGGCAACCAGCTGACCATTTTCATCTTCTCCAACAGCCAAAAGAACGTCACCTGCGCCGGAAATCTTATTGATGTTGACGGTAGATTTTGTATCGGCAACGTCAAGCGTACCGTTGTCGAGCGTGATCGACGTGGCGTTGAAAACCACTCCGGCTTCCTCTTCCGCAGAGGGATTGACGTGAATGGCCGACCCGCTCGAAACAACGGCGTCATTCATGAAACTGCTCCCCGTGAGGTTCCACTGAGCCCCGTTCGACATCGTGAGTTTGAAGTCCGTAACATTCCCCGTAAAGGGAACAGCATTCAATTCAACATTCTCAATGCTGGTATACGATCCGTCTTCATTTTGGATACGGTAAGACTGATAAGCCCTTCCTGTCCACGACGATTCGGCCGTCGACAGGTTCAGGTTCACATTGGAATTGATAATGTTGCCGCTGTTTTGCGAATCACCAGGCGCAGCGGGAGTTTCAAAGACGACGTCACCAACGATCGTCACCTTATTGGCTAGACCGTCGGTATTGACGTTGATGACGCTGTTACCGCGAGTATCAATGGCGTGATCACCCTCCAAGTAAATCGTATCGCTCGCGGAGAGTTCGATTCCACTATTCGAAAATGCCATCACCGCCTGATTGTCAGCGATGATAGAAATGTTGGCGGATCTGATATTGATCTGTGCGGATTCTTCCGGACGTTTTGGGTCGTCATCGTCGGAAAGACCGTGCTGGGTATTGGATTGTCCCAAAATCCCAATGTCGTTGGAAACAATGGTGACGGAATCCTTCGCCTGAATATTGACCGTGGCGTTTTGATCGGCCGCATAAACGGCAGTTGTGCTCACCCACTCTATACCGTTGGATGTCGTTCCAAACTGAGCGGTACCGTCAAGAAACACTGTCTCAGTGTTTTTGCCCCCGACATTGATCGTGTTGACCTTACTGCCGTTTTTTGAACCGACGGCCGCAAGCAATGAGAACATGGCCGTTTTCGCGGCTTCTTTAATATAGAAACCGGAGCTGGGACTACTGATCGACACGTTAATGTCGTCAAAATTCTTGACGTTCGTGCCTTCTTTGTTGAGCGTGGTTGACGCGGCAAAACCCTGCCCCCCCATAAGGGTTAGAGCCAAACCTACCGACCAGAAAACCATCGTTCTTTTCATTTTCACCCTCCGTTACTCTGCAAGATGAACATGAAATCAATGCGATGAAAAATCTCTTTCTAGCCGCCTCTATTTTATCAGCGCCAACATTTTTTCTCACCTCTTTTTTTCTAGGTTGAGAAGAATTTAATCTCGCTCACAAGCGAGTGAAGAGACATTTTTACACTCGAATAAATTTCTCATGAAGAACCAAATACGTGTGGTGCGACAACCCGTATGACACACCTCAACAATCGACGCGCTATGCTGTGGGAAACATAACAGATAAACTTGATTTCGCGTCAGCATGGAACCCGCCGCCCGCAATCCCTCCCGGCATTCCGCAGGGAACGCCGCCTCCCGCACGTTCGAGCGCATGACAACCGAACCCGTCGTCAAGCTCGTCCTGCGGCTCGGCATCCCGACGGTGCTCTCCATGCTCGTGACGGCGCTCTACAACACGGTCTCGACCTTCTACGTTTCCTACCTCGGGACTTCCGCCGTGGGCGCCATGGGCGTCGCCTTTTCGCTCCAAATGATCATCCAGGCGCTCGGCATCACGGTGGGACAAGGCTGCGCTTCGCAGACCTCCCGCCTTCTCGGCGCCAAGGAATACGCGAAGGCTCATGAGACGGCGAGCTCGGCGCTCTTCACGGCCCTGCTGCTCGGCGCCCTCTTTTCCGTCGCGGCGCTCTTCGGGCTCCACGGGCTTCTCGCCGTCATGGGCGCGACCGACACGATCCTTCCCTTCGCCGTCGAGTACGTAAAGCCCGTTCTCTACGCCGCGCCCTTCATGGCCGCGGCCTTCACGCTCAACAACATCCTGCGGTCGGAGGGCATGGCCTTCGTCGGGATGATCGGACTCGGGATCGGCGGCATTCTCAACATGGCGGTGGCGCCCGTTCTCATCTTCACGCTCGACCTCGGCATTTCCGGGGCCGGCTGGGCAACGGCGCTCTCCCAAACCGTCTCCTTTGCGATTCTCCTCTCCTACTTTGCCGCGGGACGCGGTTCGATCCGACTCTCTCCCCTTCTCATCTCCAAGGACCTTCGAACCTACGGAACGCTTCTGCGCTTGGGCACCCCGTCGCTCTCCCGCAACATTCTCGGAGCGGCTGCGGCTTCGGTGCTCAACCTCATGGCGGGACTCTACGGCGACGCGGCGGTGGCCGCCATGTCGATCGTCGGGCGCGTCATGATGGTGACGTCCGCCGCCATGATCGGGATCGGACAGGGCTATCAACCGGTGCTCGGCTACAACTGGGGCGCGAAGCGCTACGACCGCGTCCTCAAGGCCGTGGACGCGACGCTTGCCATGTCGACCGCCCTGATGACGGTCCTGGGACTCCTGGGCTTCGTCTTCGCCGAGGAAGTGGTGGCGTTCTTTCGCACGGAGGACCCCGCCGTCGTGCGAATCGGCGTGGAGGCGCTCCTTCTTCAGTGTCTCGTTGCGCCGATCGTTCCGGTGAGCGTCGTCTCCAACATGACCTACCAGGTGCTCGGGCGCGCAGGGATCGCGACCTTTCTCGCCTGTCTGCGCCAAGGCGTCTTCTTTCTGCCCTTCATTCTGATCCTCCCGCAGTTCTTCGGACTGCGCGGCATCGAGTCGGCGCAGCCGCTCGCAGAACTGCTGTCGTTTCTCGTCTGCATCGGGTTCGTCGTCCGATTCCGGCGGGAGGCCTCGCACCTTGCGGCGGACGAAGGCGCCCAACCGCACCGAACGGAATCCCTTCTTCGTTGAAGCTCAACAGTAGTCCGAACCCGTCACGACTCCATCGAGAGACAACATGACTTTCCGAAAAATCGACCGAACCGCCTGGCCTCGGAACGAAGTCTTCGAGCATTACTTCTCGACGATTCCCTGCACCTACAGCCTCACGGCGAAGCTCGACATCACGAACATCCGGGCGAAGCAACTGCGCCTCTATCCCACGATGCTCCATTCGATCACGACCGTCGCGAACCGGCACGAAGAATTCCGCACGGCCTTCGACGAGGCGGACGAGCTCGGCGTCTACAACGAATTGCACCCCTGCTACACGGTCTTCCACAAGGATTCGGAAACCTTTTCGAACCTCTGGACCGAGTACACGCCGGATCTTCGCGATTTCATTCGTCGCTATGAAGCGGACCTCGCGGCCTAAGGCGACAACGCGGCTTTCATTGGAAAGCCCGGCCTGCCGAAGAACAGTTTCACCGTTTCCATGCTTCCTTGGACAAGCTTTGACGGTTTCAACCTCAACCTACAGAAAGGCTACGCCTACACGCTTCCCATCTTTACGCTCGGAAAATTCTTTCCGGAGAGCGACCGCACGCTCATGCCCGTCGCTCTGCAGGTGCATCACGGCGTATGCGACGGCTTTCATACCTGCCGATTCCTCAACGAACTGCAGGCGCTTCTCAACGACGTCGAATGAGCCGTGGCGCTTCGGTCTGATCTCAGAGCGTCGGATCCGTTCGAGTTCGTATGCCGCTTCGTTCCAAGGCGCAGCTTGTACGGTTGGCGACCTCGGCCAGCTCCCATTCTTCGGGCGAAGCGCCGCCTCCAAGGGCCTCGGCCATACCCAGGCCCATGCGACCGTTTCCCAGTATGCTGGGTCTCCGTGGGCGGCAAGCCACTCGGCATGCGGGTTCCCCTCAAGTTTCGTCATGCCAATGCGTTCGCAGACGGTGAAGCGCGGCAAAGCGCCCGATCGTCCCCTCCGTGGCGGTTGTCGAGTCGTTCGAAGGAGAGCGCATTCTTGTCGAGACAGTGGAGATTCTGCGCGAAGTACCAGGTGAACGCGTCCTTGGGAGAGCGTACCCGCAGCCGCTTCCCCGACGAAGGGTCATCGGGTACCGCGGCGGTCTCCGAACCGCCCGCGTTTACCACCCGCAATGCGGACGGATGCCAAGACAGTCCGCGACGATGCCTATCAGCGGCCGGAAAGATGTCGGAAGCTCGCCCCACTCACGCCCCCCCGACTTTGGGAGAAATGTGTGCCAGTTTTACGGGAATAAAGTACACATTTCATTGCGCCGCAATAAAATGTGAACGATCCGCCATATTCTTTCCCAGAAAGACCTCCGAAACATGGTATAAACACCTATTCCAAAATTACCGTTTCGCATATTTCGGAGCGTTCGTTTCGCATCTATATTGAAAGCCTGTCTCTAGGAGCACATGAATTCATGTCCGACACTTCGTCCGATCGGTCGGCCCACCGTATCGCCGCTTTTGCCGCCCGCGAACGGGACCCCTCGCCGATCAATCTCACGCTGCCGGAAGAGATGGTGCCTGCGGCACGGCGCTCTTTTCCCAAAAAACGCTCGACGCACTCCCGCGGCGCGTCGGAGGAGATCTCCTTGCGTCTGGCGGAATCCCGCCTTCTTTCGCTTGTGAAAGACGCCCTCTCCGGAAGTCGGGGAAAGCTGATCGTTCTCTGCGGTCCCCGGAACGCCGGGCGGGAGCGACTTTTTTCGGAGATTCTTCCCCAAACGCCTTCGATCGATCTGATGCGCCCCGAAGATCGGAAAGACGCCGAGGAGGCGCCGCTCTCGCTCTTGAGCAGCTACGCTCCGTTTGCGACGCTTCTTGTGCGCAACATTCATCTCTCGCCGAAGCTTCTGTCCGTGATGCTCGACCTCGCGGGGAAACCCGACCTTCGAGAGAAGCTGAAAATACCCAAGGTGGTCGTAGCGGACTCGTTCGTACGCGTCCCCGAAGTGGAATCGGCCGCAGAAAGGCTTTCCGACGTGGCAACCATTCGCATCCGTACGCTTACGCGCGGCGAAATGACGGGCGGCGGACGAGACTTTCTCGAGCGTCTCGGGACGCTGGACTTTCCCGGCAAGCTCTCCTATGACGAATGCAACCGCGGTCTTGTCCTCGGTGAAGCGATGCGAGGCGGCTATCCTACATGCCGAGACGGCACGCCCGACGAAAGGCACGATTTTTTCCATGATCTCATTCGCGCCGTCTGCCACACCGATCTGCCCGTGATCAGCCGCCTCAAAAATCCGCAGACCCTGCGCAAGGTCTACCGCATGGTTGGCGCCGCTTCGGGCGAAGTGCTGAATCTCACGCAAATCGCCAGGGTGCTCGATATCGGTCGGCCGCTTGTACGGCGCTGCGTTGAGGCGCTTGAATCTCTTTATCTCGTCGAGGCGGTTCCCGTTTGGTCGGGGGCCGACCGATTCGAGCGCAGCATCCGCAGTCCCAAACACGTCGTTACCGATTCCGGATGGCTCTGCGGGTTGCTCGGACAGTGCGCCGTAGACCCGAACGTCCTCCCGAACGTGAGGCCCGACGACGTCCGACGACTTCTTTCGGGATGGACCTGGGCGCAGTTGGCCGCCCT
>OGMG01000281.1_pt1 | contig 22159 bp, 21 predicted proteins | sample 1573031 | NCBI WGS metagenome assembly OGMG01 (sample SAMEA2582002, study PRJEB24529) | metagenome | biome: Human gut stool | place: China | collected 2011
TATGATAAAGGTCATCTGCGAAGGAATTGTGAGAAAAATGTGGTGATTCTGTGAACTTTTCACGCATGACACATTTGTCATATGTACAGTGTTGGCAGTGTCAGATCATGTGTCGATTTTGCTGTTTTGTTGTAAATATTCAAGGAACGCGGTACAGCCTTCCAGAACGTCATCGTAGGTCGTCCCAAACTCTCCCGTGTACCATGGATCCGAAATATCCCGTTCCGATCCCGCATAGGAAAGTAGCTTCGCTACTTTCCCCTCCGGATCTCCCCCGAATATCCGCAGCATGTTGCGGATATTCGCACCATCCATACCAATCAGATAATCGTAATGATCATAATCTGAGACTGTAAGCTGCACCGCCCGTTTGCCTTTGCAACTTATCCCATGTCTGGCAAGCTCTTCTCTTTCCGGCGGATACACCGGATTCCCGATGCCGTTCCAGATTTCCTCTGTGCTGGTCGCCGCCGAAGCGATTTCAAATTGTTCTGTCAAGCCACGCTGTTCCACCATGTCTTTTAATACGAATTCTGACATTGGGGAACGGCAGATGTTGCCGTGGCAGATGAATAGTATTTTTATCATTGTTGCATAACCTCGCATTTCTTAGTTTTTCTTGGTATTTCGGGCTTTGTAAGCCTTTGTGAATTTTTCTTTTCTGGCATAACCTGGTTTATTTTCTCATAATATCGTCCGCAAAAGGTGTAAAATAAGGTGTATGTTTTTCCATTTTACACCTTGCTATTTTCAATTAAAAATCGTAATTACACAACCTGAATCCGGGCAACTTCTTCCCTGGCATCCTCAAGATTTACATGCGTATATGTATTCAACGTTACGCTGATGTCTGAGTGGCCCATCAAATATTGCAATGCTTTTGGATTCATTCCGGATTTTGCCATATTTGAGCAATAGGTATGCCGACATACATGAGGGGTGATGACAGGCATCTGTACTTTGTAAGTATTATTATACTTCTGAATGATGTGTTGAAAATAATGCTCCCAGTGCAGGGAATAACAGATACTTTCATTTTTATCAAAGTATAAGAATCCACTTTTTCCATCTACCATAGGTTCTGCTTTGGGCGGGTTTCGTTTTTCTATAATTTTCCGAAAACATTCCTCTACATCTGCAGTCATAGGTATCTTTCTTGTTCCGCTGGTTGTTTTAGTCTCTTGAATATAATATCCGATTTTTGATTTTTTCTGCAATTGATGATCGATGTTGATCGTATGCTCCTTGAAATCAATATCAGAAATCGTCAAACCACAAAATTCCGAGATGCGAAGGCCTGTTTTAAATAATATGTAAATTCCTTCATAATACCTGCAAAAATGAGGGTCTTCCTTCACAAACCGTAGGAACTTTCGTTCCTCAGCCCTGCTGATTGCCTCTCTTGTCACACTGTCATTCACAACCACTTCCATTAGCTGAAACTGAAATGGATTTTTCCTGATCAGGTCATCATCCACTGCCAACTGAAATGCCGGACGAAGAACTCCTCGGATTGAATGGATGGAACTATAGCTTTTCTTTTCTACCTGCTGAAGATGTATCAGCCAACATTTTGCATCCGAAATCCGAACCGTATCAATCCTTCTTTTTCCAAATGGATCTTTCTTCAATAAATTGATAACTGTTCCGTATCCTGCAACTGTAGTAGGTCTGACACCGGTTTTTGTTGATGTATATTTTTCAACCAGTTCCAGTACCGTCATATTTCCGCCATTTGTTGCAATCTGTTCAAAATGATCTGCCTGGATTTTCTTCTCCATCTCCCGAAGCGATAAAGCCCGGTGCTTTCCTTTCGGAGTTGCATCGTTATGGTCTAAGCGCCAGCTATATACGCAGCGCTCCTTTCCCATCTCATCGACATACTTAAATCTATATCTGCCATCAGATAACTGTATTTCTCCATTGTGTAATATACGTCCTCTATGATCTCTCCTTTTTTCACTCATAATATTTCGTCTCCTTCATTAAATGCTCATTTAACTTGGAAGACCGTCTCGGTTTATTCATTATACCACAAGACCTTCCCTTCGCTAAGATAAAATGAACATTATTTTCATTACTATTTCTTCTATTCTGTTACTTAAACTGTACTGGCTGTATCTAGATAATCTTCAAACAATTTCCTTTTGAATCGAATATGAGAACCTACTTCCAAAATAAAATCTGCTCCTTCATTTTCACCTGCGATTTGTCTCAATCTCTTTTCTCCAATTCCGTAATATTCTGCTGCTTCGGAAACATTTAAAGAATATTTCTTCCAAACAGGTATTGTTTTTTCTGTATGATTCATTCGCATTCCTCCTCCCCTCTGTTTGTATTCAACAGCGTTTTCGCTTTCTCCATTTTCATACTTGCAATCACTTCTCGTTTGCTTGCGCCTCCAACATACATTGGTGTACACATTTCCAAAATACGGTCATAGATACTCCTTTTATCCAACATGGTCTCGCTTTTTATTTCTTTCAGTGGAAGATTAGTTGTGATGATCAAAGGTCGTCCTGAACGGATCCTGCGGTCTATGACACTAAAAACAATTCCTAATGCATATTCTGAATTTCGTTCCACTCCAAGATCATCAATAATCAAAAGCTGATAGGCAACCAATGCATTGATATATTCTGTTATGTCTCCCAGTGGAAATATATCATCGATAATAGTATTAAAATTTGTCATCTTTACAGTTACTTCCTGCTTAAGAAGTTCATTGGCAATGCACCCGGCAATACAACTTTTTCCAGTCCCAACCGGTCCCCAAAACAAACAGCCTATATGGTTTCTTTTCATTTCCTCCCAGTTCTCAACATAGTTTTTTGCTCTATGCATGACTGCATCTGACATATCTGCATTCTCAAATGTCCACTCTTCCATCCTGCTCTCGTCAAAACAGATGCTCGTATTTCTACTGACTAATTCCCGGTGTTCTTTCTCTTTAAAATATTTTTGTTCTTCTTCATACGCTTTTCTGTCACAGGCACATTGCCTGGAATGTTTCTTCATCCCCATAAAGCCACCCTCTGGGAAAAATGCTTCTTTCGCTTCCCCACAGACTTTGCAGTATCGCAAACCATCACTACCTACACATACGGTATCTTCTTCTCTCATCACAAACTCTCTCCTTTCCCATAGCAATAATTTACTTCATAATATTTATTACTTTTATATTTCTCAGTTACTTTACTAGGTGCCACATTTCCGACTCCTGTACAGCCATTTTTACGACCAGATGATGGTTGCTTTTCCGACTCCATCAAAGCCATCTTTTCAACCGCCTTATTCTCAACCGGCTGTAGCCCAATCTCATCAGATGGTATTTTTACATATAAATGATTGGGTTTTGAAAATCCACCGGATCTGCGAACCAATAATCCCTCATCATCTAATTCCTTCAATGCTGTTTTTATAGAAGATTTGCATTTGCCGATTTGAACAGACAATTCATCTATTGGAAATATCAGATAAACATTTCCATACTTGTCTATCCAGCTATTCTTTCTTGATATCCGCGCCCGGTCGTACAAAATCATATAAAGATATTTTGCAGTTTGAGAAATTCGCAGTTTTAGCAAAAACTTCGGAAACTGGAAGTATTGAAGCATCTGCTCTGACTCCTTCATGTATTCATATTTCATTCTTTTCTCACCTCGTTTCTGTTTCTAATTGTTGTAAAAATCATTTTTATGCCGGCTCAAAAAATGTCCTTACACATATTCAAAAGATGAAGGGCATAAATACAGGCTCTTGATGAAAATTTTTTATTTTTCCTGCAAAAAATACCCTTTCATTAATACGAAACGCTGAGAGGCATTTTTACAGCCCCCTGAAGAAAACTTTTTTATTTTTTCTGTTAATTAAATATTTGAAAATAAAAAAACACTCACCTATCCAGGTGAATGCCTTATCAAAATTTTCTTATTTTGTTGTCTATGATGCTTACTCAGAAACGCTTGCGTATCTGCTAAAATGTAATTGCCTGCAATTATATTTTCACGTGGGTATGGGGACGTAATCCCCATCAAGTCTGCCACTCGTAAGTAATACAATATTGTCAAAATGACAATACTGTAATACACGGGTGGATCTTGCTCTGGTTGTAACGTATGAATTCATACAATAATAGGCCCAAATGGGCACTTTCACCATTTGAGCCTATATATTATATATGTCTTTCAAATGATAGCTTAAAAAATAGCTGTCTAGACGGTATGTTTTTAACGTAGAATTGATTTTATGGAAGACAAGGCATGGAATGCTTTGTACCTTTAATGGAAAAATTTAATGATATTTACCATGTACAAAAAAGAAACGGCAGATAAAAAACATCACACGAATCCTTATCGTGCTGTAAACTATATAAGAGATGAGAACGGAAATCCTATATGCCCTAATGGACGTAAATTTCTTTTCAAACGAAAACAACATGTAAGATATAAAAAATATGGACGTACAGAAGAAATCTATCCAAGCTTATTAAGTGTACCCTTTTTACATAAAACAGTGACGATTTTCAAAAAACATATATTAATGTAAAGAAACGCCAGAACCAGCATTTGTCGGAACTAGCGTTTCTTTAGCAGAGACTTATTTTACAGCCCCGTTTTTTGCTTATATTATTTTCCTCCGTTGGATTTCAATTTTGGAAAGAAGATGACTATCTTAAAGCCCTTTTCCCACGGGGAAGCAGCTTCCAGACGAAGGTTTAGATCGTCAGCCATCTTCTTAACCAGGTAAAGCCCTATACCGGTAGCTTTCTTTCTGCTGTCAGTAGAATCCCCGGTAAAGCCCTTTTGAAAAATATACGGCAGATCATATTTTTTTACACCGATGCCATTATCCTCAACTGAAAGGACATCTGCGATCTCCGAATGTATCATAGAGATTGTTAGCATGGGACTATCGCTGCTATATTTTATGGCATTGCTCACGATCTGTCCCAACATAAACTGAAGCCCTCTACGGTCTGTATAGACTGTTTCAGATTGCAGTTTATTGATAATTACAAACTGCTTTTCTTCCAGAAGTGGGGCATAGTCCTCCAGAACTTCCCCCAAGCAGTCATTCAAATTGATATCCTTAAACTGATAATCCTTTGTACTGCTCTTTAACCGGGCATAGTATAACATCTGAGTGACATCCTCCTGAAGCTGACTGCGGACATAATCCAGTTTTGCTTGCAGGGGAGGAGACATTTCGTTGCTCCGATTATCCAGGAGCATGGTCAACAACGATAGGGGCGTTTTCGCTTCATGTGCCCAGCCCTCCACATATTCTTCATAGTCCTGTAGGGCATCTGCCATACTGTTACTCTCAGTTTTGTGTTCCTGTAAAACTGATGCCAGAAGCCGGATAGATTCTCCTTCTTCCCGGCTGATGGCACTGAGCAGCCGTTCCTCGTTGCAGATGGCAGGATCACTGAGGAAATCCCGGAACAGCTCTCGGCGGGTGGTCTCCCGCTTGTTTAGTACAAACAGAATTGCTGAAAACAAAAGGAGGCTTGTCAGAACTACTAACCCACTCAAGGTTTGAAATGCCTGAATGTCAGAAATCCAAAGAATGATAGCACAAAAGCAATCCACGCCCAACAGCAACAGCAGCCAGGGGTAGTACCGTTCTATCATGTGCCAAAGCCGCTTCATGGAGCCACCCCCGTTTCCAGACGATAGCCCATCCCACGAACCGCAACGATTCGCTGCTTCATCTCAAGACCGGACATCGTCTTTTTCAGCCTGGTCAGATTAACCTGCAAGGCATTTTCGTCTATGTATTCCGTGGTTCCCCATAGTGCTATGCAAAGTTGCTCCGTCGTGACCAGAGCATCGCCGCCGGACAAAAGAGCAACCAACAGTTTTCCCTGATTTTTTGGAAGCACGACAGAGGTATTATGAATATAAAGCGTGTAGGTCTGCTGGTCTAACAGGAAATCTGGTCCCTCTATGAGATTGGTACGGCCTTCATACCTTTTGAGAATATTGGATACCCTGGCAAGAAGTCGATCTTTTCTGCACGGCTTCGTCAAATATTCATCAGCACCCAAGTGGAACGCTTGCAGTTCATCCTTTACCTGATCTCTGGAAGTCAGTATCAGGACGGGGATAGCGGTTTTATTCTTTAGTTCCTGGCAGATTTGAAAGCCACTGATCTCCGGCAAATTCAGGTCTAAGATCACAAGGTCAGGACGGAGGGCTGCCAGGAGCCGAGCGGCATCTTCCAACTCGGTGATTGCCTCCGCAAGATACCCGTCCTTTTGAAGCATATTGCAGAGTTCTTCCCGCATATAGACTTCATCTTCCACAACAGCAATTCTTTTCACGGCAGCACCTCCTTCCAAATTATTCTTCTCTCTGTGGCTGCATCAGTGTCAGCAAATACCGATCACTGGAGCGCTTGACCACTCTCATATAAATATATTCTATCACGCAAAGCAGCAAAATCATAGCAGCAGATACAAACATCATTTCAGCCACTGTCCCACGGGTTCGGGACGAGAGTATCCCTGTAAATAACGCCCTGACTCCAAACAAACTGCTGACAGCCGCAACCAATACAGGAAGTCCCATAAACCAGGTAATTTGCTTTCCAGCAGACTGGCAAAGGGTTTCGTAAGTAGCTCCCAGGCGGATCAGAGTCTGGTATCTGCGCCCGGTTTTCTGCTGACTCATCAGGAACTGAACACCCACGATGGTGTTGGCAACTACCAGGAAAACAATCGCAAGATAGAGGGTAATATAACTGGATGCTATGGTGTAGAAAAGCTGACGACCCATATTCTGAAGATAGCTTTCATATTCAATGTCAGTTTCGTCCAGCTTCTCGTTCAAATCCAAATATGCAGTCATAAGGCTATTTCCATTCAGAGCTTGCTCACTGAGCACCGCATTGACATAGGTATCATACATTCCCTGACTATAATATAGAAATGCTTCATCCGGAAGAATCAATGCAAAGGACAAGGTTATAGAACGGTCCGTGACCAAATTCACAGACTGAACCTCTCCTGTAAGATGAATCGGACTACCATCCAGTTCCACCTTGGGATGCCCGGCCAATACTTGGTTCAGCATTGCGGTACGGCTTACCGTAGTAAACTCTGTATCAATATAGACAGCGGCCTCCTTTTCGCCTAATTGGAGAGCCGGTTTGCCGGACAATTCCAACAAACGATTATAGTCCGATAAACAAATCAAATATGGGTATGTGGCATAACCAAGATTGTTCAGAAGGACATCCCGGTCTTCCGACTGGGGCAGGCTCCGAAGAGAGTCCATAACAGCGTCCATGCTGTAGGCATTATCATAATCTTCTGTGGTGCGAATACGCCCAACCCTCATTTCAAAAAGCTCTGAAAATTGATTTTCCAAACTGTTTTCTTTCAGGACTGCCTTTATATTCGGAAGAACCTGCGATGAATCTTCTGCAGTATGATCTTCAAAAGTATAGTCGATTACATGGCCAGAAGACAGGTTATTCGTTCCTGCAATTCCTACGCCCGCACCAAAACAACACAGCGCCGCCAGAATCAGCAGGGAGCTGATGGCCATGGAGTTTGACTGATGAATGACATTCTCCTGAATCTGCCGGAAGGTAAATACATGAAGCTGCTTATTTCCTTTTCCTTTCTTAACAATCAAAGCAATCAGCGCACGCATCCCATAGAAAAGCAGCATCGTACCAACTATGCCCAACAGCAAAGTCAGTCCCATCATACTTACCTTTGTCCATGCAATTCCCTGAATCGCCATGTAGTAAGCCACTGCCAACATCACACTTCCGCATATAGCAGCCAGTCCATAGATAACAGATGGCATTTGCTTTTTGGGGCGGTTCGTTGGCTGGGATAGCAAAGTACCGATCTCCTGGCGGCTGATTCGTCCACTCAAAATCAGAAGTGCCGTCAGCTTAATTGCCAGAAATCCTGCCAGCGTCCATTCAATCGCAAACCAGGATAAAGAAAACTGATGACCGATGATCCCCATGCCTACCAGCTTGGCGGTGACAAGACTGACAATTTCTGAAAGCACCACAGCCACAGGTAATCCTATGAGCATGGCAAGAATACTGGTCAGGAAATCTTCCGCCAGAAGCATACCAAACAGTTTACTTCTACGCATCCCCAACATTAGATAAACACCAAACTCATGCCGTCTGCGCTCGAACTGATACTTGCAGGCAAAATAGATCAAAAAGAACAGAATACCGAGGGTCATCCCATAAAACGCAGGAATCAGAAGCAGGAGTTTGTCAACTGCGTCACTCTCCATTTTCTGCAAAAAGAGCATCACATCTTGAGTGGAGATGGAAAGAATCATGTAAAATGCAACAATAGAAATCACCAGGGAGCTGAAAAACAGACCGTTTTCCTTTCGGCTGCGGCGACTGTTCCGAAGAATGAGATTAGAGAACATTTGCGCTGCCCCCTCCCAGTTGCGCCATCACCTTCAGGATGTGCCCGTAGAACTCCTGCTGGCTTTCGTCTCCACGCCGAAGCTCATGAAAGATCACGCCATCCTGGATGAACAGGATGCGCTTACAGAAGCTGGCGGCATTGGAATCATGGGTTACCATCAGGATCGTAGCTTGTTCGTCACGATTCAGGCCGGACAGCTTCTCCATAAGACTTCTTGCGTTCTTAGAATCCAGCGCACCCGTCGGTTCATCGGCAAGGATCATTTGGGGATGTAAGATCAGAGCCCTTGCTGCCGCAACACGCTGACGCTGGCCGCCGGACATCTTGGACGGAAACTTATCCAGAACATCAGTGATTTCCAGATAGTCAGCCAACTGCTTCAGCCGCTGGCTGCTTTCTGTTTCGGCTACCCCATGCAAGGAAGTCGGGAGCAGGATATTTTCCCTGCCAGTCAGGTTGTCCAGCAATTCAAAGTTCTGGAATAGATAACCAACTTCTTTGCCACGGTACTCGGCAAGAGCCTTTTCCTTGAGGGATTGCAGAGTATCTCCCTCCACCTGAATGCTTCCACCTGTAGGCTGAATCACAGTTGCAATACAGTTGAGAAGCGTGGATTTGCCGGAACCACTGCTTCCCATAATACCGAGAAACTCTCCCGGCATGACCTGAAAAGTGATTCCGTTCAGTGCTCTCGTCTGGTTTGGCAACGTCCCATAGACTTTGGTAAGATTTTCAATATTCAAAATTGGTTTCATGTGAATGCCTCCTATCCATTTCTGGGTAAATGATAGCACAGAAGCACAATAAATAACACTTACAGTCGCTGTAAGGATTCTGTTCCTGTTTTCAGAACAAGAATGACGCATCAAGCGGAATAAGTATATGTTTTGTAAAAACGTCGGGTGACAATGAAAAAATATGCTGGACTACCGGATTGGCTAACTTGCATTTCTTTGTCAATTCTGGTAACCGCTTCAAACATGGAAGTTTCTGTTCTTACTTTTATTATACTCAATCAATAAAATCAACACGGTTCAGCAAATTTTAATTATTTCCAATATGACAAAATTGCTTCCTGTTATATTTATCTATTTCTTTATTTCTCTATTATTCCGATCCGGTCTTCCAAAGGTATAAATAAGGTGTAAATTATTCGTCAATCATCAAAAAATCCTTTAAAGCCTAGGCTTTCACAGCATCCATTAAACACTGCCGTGGCAGATGAATAGGATTTTTATCATAATTTTGTTTTCTCCTTGATTAGCCGGTTTTTCTGAGTATGTTGTGCGATGCTCTGCAATTAGGAATTACTATAAGTACATTCCAATAACTACCATGCTATTTTATAAATCTATAGATTCCTATCCCACTTCCCGCCTATACTCCTCAATTACCTCAAGAAACCGCTCTCCATACTTCGCAAATTTATTTTCGCCCACCCCTGAAACATCCAGCATTTCAGGCTTGGAAGACGGCTTTTTTGCTGCCATATCAATCAGGGTCTTGTCACTGAAAATAATATACGGCGGCATGCTTTCCTCACGTGCTATTTCAAGGCGGAGTTTCTTAAGCCGCTCAAACAGCTTGTAGCCGGAAGATGTAAGTGTTTCCACACTCTTTGCTTTCTTTTTCGTTTTGGCTGCCTTTTCCGGCTGTTTATCTTCATCTGTGATTTTAATGGAAACAGAAGCCTCTGGATTTTTTAAACCACTGATATCACCAAGTTTGAGGACCTGATAATCTCCCACACGAAGATATCCCTCTAATACCAGCTGCTCGATCAAACGTCTTAACAGATTCTTGTTCGTTCCTGCCAGAACGCCGTATGACTTGTAGCGAACAGCTCCTATTTCCTCCAGCCTTGCCGTCTTAGCTCCGGCAACAGTGTCAATGATGATCTGCCTTCCATATCTTCCCTTCGCTTCGTATACGCAGTTGATCACTTTTTTGGCTGCTTCTGTCATATCCAAAGTTTCAAATTCCCGCAGGCAATTGCCGCAGTCCTGACATGGTTTTTCCGGATTTTCCCCGTAATACTTTAAAATATAATTGCGCAGACATTCTGTTGTATAGCAGTATCGCTCCATCACCTGCAGCCGCCGGGCATCCCTTTCCCTGACCGTCTCCCTGTCCGCCGGATCGAGATCCTGCATTTCCTTATGATCCAATAAAAACCGGTTGATCACAATATCCTGCGGTGAAAATAAAAGAATGCACTTAGCGTCAAGCCCGTCACGACCGGCTCTTCCAGCCTCCTGATAATAGTTTTCCATACTCTGCGGCATATTATAATGAATGACAAAACGGACATTCGATTTATCAATTCCCATACCGAACGCATTTGTTGCAACGACAATACTTGTGTAGTCGAATACGAAATCATCCTGCATTTTTTTCCGCTCCACAGCGCTCATTCCTGCATGATATTTTCCCACAGAAATCCCCTTGCTCTTAAGCAGTTCATATATATTGTCAACGTTTTTCCTTGTTGCGCAATAGATAATTCCACTGTCACCGCTATGCCCGGAAATATATTTCAAAATGTACTGTTCTTTATTCTTTGGCTTTTCCACCTGAAAAAACAAATTTTCCCTGTCAAATCCATTTACCAATGTAAAGGGATTCTGCAGTCCTAACGTGCAAACAATGTCTTCGCGGACGGTTTCTGTTGCTGTAGCTGTAAATGCACTGATGATCGGACGGTTCTCCAATGTTTTGACAAATTCAACAATTTTCATGTAGCTTGGGCGGAAATCCTGCCCCCACTGTGAGATACAGTGTGCTTCGTCCACTGTCACCATTGAAATAGGTACGCTTTTTGCAAGAGCGAGAAAACCCTCTGTGACGAGCCGCTCCGGCGCTATATAAATAATTTTGTAAATACCCTGTCTCGCTCTCCTGATCGTCTCATTATAATCTTTTTCAGAAAGCGAACTATTGATAAATGCCGCCGGCACTCCTGCCTCATTTAATGCTTTGACCTGATCCTGCATAAGTGAAATAAGCGGCGAAACCACCAATGTGATTCCCGGCAGAAGCACCGCCGGGATCTGATAGCACACAGATTTTCCTGCGCCTGTCGGCATGACTGCAAAAGCATCTCTCCCCGCCAGGATACTGTCGATCACAGATTTCTGTCCCGCCCTGAATGAATCATATCCAAACAAAATTTTTAATGCCTGTTCGGGGGTATGGTATTTGTCATTATTACATGTATCTTTTGTTTCGGTGTCCGAAGCATTTTTTGATAATATTTTCATGTGTCATCCTCCAAACCATTATATTAAAAATCGCCTATTACTTATATATCTTATCCACTTCAGCTTCGTACAATGATTCCATTATCCATTGGCAGCTTCATAGAATTAAAATAGCAGTTAGCAAGAAGTTCCGGTCCTGCTGCTCTGTGAATCGCCCCATCTACGCCGCCTCCGCCAAGAAGCGAGTTGTTTGCGGCATTTACAATCGCCTATACATCTGTTACTTTTGTTATATCGCCTTTTATTGTCTTAATTAAATACATTGTTTAATATTCCTTTTCTATCTCGCCATCTATTCCATACATTTTCTTGAACACATCAAGATCTGCCTGATTTTTAATCAGTATAACCTCTTCTATCTTCCCTGTATGAATGTCCTTAAAGCCTGTGACCTGCTCACCATTGCATATGCTCACTTTGATTACTGGTTTCTTATTTTCCTTATCATATGTCTTTGTAACTGTCTTTTTCTTAAATAGTCCCACTTTGAGCACCTTCTTTTGACTTTGCCATCAGTAAAAGTTTTTCAAAGGACTGTGCAAAGCGTACATCATCATCTTCTGTACCCTTCCTTGCTGTGAGAATTAATATCATCAATAAACGCCTGCCATTTTACATCCGGAATATCATGATCTCTTGCTGCTCTTAAAGCCACACGTACCAAATCTGATTTTCCAATATAATCAGTCAAATCAAGATACTCACCATCGCGGACTTCACCAACCAGGTCATAATACACCTTCATCTCGCTCTCAGGAATCTGCAAAACCTCAGCAAGCTTCTGTAAGTATTTTTGAAGGCGGTCATCTATTACCCTTCTCAATGTCGCTTAAATATGCCGGTATCATTTCAATCTCGGCAGCTACAGACCTCAAAGATTTTCCTAATGCCTCTCTATGTTCTCTGACAAATTTTCCAAATGTCATTCCGTTTTCTCCCATTACTACACCTCCATCGTTAACATGTGTATGTGTACATATATATGTTAACACCAAGTTGAGAAAAAAAACAATACCTACAGTTTTTATTCTGTAGGTATTACCATATAAGAAGTCGGACTTAAAATCCATTGATCACTCTCCAAAATATTAGCCGCTGGATTTTGTATTATTCGTGGCTCGTATTCTGGATCATCTACCATTGACGCATCAATCAAGTAAATACAATACTTATCCTCATATAGTCTTGCCTTTTCTATTTCATTCTGAGACCAATAAAAATGTGGACTGCCCAAATATGATTTTACCTCGATAAAACGATCTAATTTTTCTGAATTAACTCCATTGTATGAAAGAATATCATATCCTGCAGTCACATCAATAACCGATATCTGCTTTATCTTCGATAAATTAGGATGTCCTTCTAACCTCTTCACCTCATATGAAAGCACAAACTGCTCTGCTCGCTCCCCTTGAAGTTCCTGATCCTCTAACTGTTTTTTTAACTTCTCCAGCGACATATCTATTTTATGTTTCTTCTGGTATTCCACAAAAATATCTTCATATTCAGAAGAAATCACCAAATCTCCTGCCTGCTCCCTCAAGGCATGATACTGCAATAGTATGTTTCTAAATAAGGCCGCAGATACAGAAAAGCCGTATCGTTCAATAGCATATTGTTCACCATTGATACTATAATGCACTGCCGCTGTATCTAACAACATATCAGAAATAGTTTTCTTGAAGCATAATTTGCATAATTCTTCTTCGATAGCATCAGCTTCAATCATCGCTTTCCCTATTTCAGTAGGATACAAATAACCTGATTTTTCTTCAATAACTTCCAGATACTTAAACAACGATACAACCGCCGGGAAATTTAGTCTTATATTATTGCGTAAAGCACACAGTTTCTGAGCCGAACTTTTTTGAGTTTTGGGGTCATGCAGAACTAATTTCAAAAAATAAGTGATTCCATTCACATCACCTACATTGTTATAACGTTTTAGTTCGCTTAGCATAATCTCTTAATACCGCCTTAATGTCTTCATCTCCGTCAGCATCAAGGAATTTATCGAATAATGGAATGGGCATACTCTCGATAATTTCCATCAATCTACGCTCTTTATCAATTAATCGCTGATGAACAGTTCCATCAATTGAATCCTTTGAAACAAGATAGTAATAATGCGTCTCTATGCCTTCTTTTAGTCCATATCTATGTATACGATCCTTGGATTGTAAGAAATGGGCTGCATTAAACGATCTTTCCAAGTAAATAGCATTGTGACATGCTTTGTGTAAAGAAATCGACTCCGATACTGCTAAAGGATTTGCAATTATAACTTTGAAAGAGCTATCCGGATTATGGAATTCTTTTACAATTGCTTCTCGCGTTAATGAATACTCTTCATCTTCTTCCGAAATATCATCACCGGCAATTGGTGTTGCTCCATATAGTGTTCTTACAGGAATTCCATCCCCCTCAAGATATTCTTTTAAAAGTTCTATATTCTTAATATAGCATGCCCAAACAATCACTTTTCCCCCATCAGAAATTATCTTCTCAATTATTTCTTTAGCTTTTTCATACTTAGCTGGAATCTCATTTGTTGAGTACTTCAAGATTTCTTTCAGCATTTCTGAATCATCTTGGACACCAGCAAAATCAACACCTTCTATTTGGATAAAATCTTTTAACGGCTGTGCAAGTAATGCCGGATTTGTGGCCGCCTGCATAAGACGTATCATTCTTGCCCTTATTAATTGACTCTTAACTTGTGAGTCCTTACTTTTTGCAATATCACTAATATATTGTTTCTCGATAAAATCATAAATTTTTCGTTGCGATGGTTTCATTTCAACTTGTATCGGAGGATGATTTATTGCAGGCGGAATACCTAAATCACCTTTTTTAATTCGAATAAAATAAGGTGAAATGGAATCTAACAAAGAATCTACTCTAGGATCATCGATCGTCCTTGACATATCTCTCAATTGTCCAATATGATATTTAATAATATTCTTTGTTGGCCAAATAAATTTAAAAAGATTAAATAAATCTTCATAACCATTCGGTGCCGGCGTACCTGTAAGAACCACCCTTGACTTACAGTTTTCAGCAAGCGACATAATGCTCTGGGAAATAATACCCCCTTTTGTATTCTTTATTTTATGAGCTTCATCAAGAATAACCATTACTCGATGTTTCTTTAGAAAATAGGTTAATTCATCAACCAAAGAAATTACAGATGCATACGAAACCAGTGTAATTTCTGCTGGGTTCATTTCATATAAGTACTGTTTCTTTTCTTCGACATCTAATTTACCGGATAATCTCTTTGAAGTAGGTTTTCTTCCAAAGCATTCTTCGTATTCCAGTTCCCATGGAGCGAAAGCATTTAGCGGTGAAATAATAAGAATCCTATCAACCTTCTTTGTGTCACCTTCTGGTAAATTATGAAGGTATGCATAAGCTCCATATACAATGCTCGTTTTTCCTGCTCCAGGTACAGAAAAATTACATGCATTTTGAGAAAATGCAAGATGATATGCAGCTAACATCTGCAATTCATACAAAGTTCGATTCTGCATATTATCTATCAAGGAATCCTTAAATTTTTTAAATTCCTCGATATCACAATCATTATTTCTGATGTCTAAAGCCTTCTTTGAAAAATTAGCAAAATTTTGTTCTTCTTCATAATACGCCTGAATGCCTGAATTAGCATTTCCCTTAATCTCAACATCACACTGTGTATACTTTGCTGCAGTTTTAATTCGATTAATGCACTTTGTTAAATCGGCACCAACCTCAAACTCTAAACAGTCATCCTTTATTGTAAAGACAGCATTATCCTTCAACAGACGCATAGCACGCCTGTTGGATGTGATTTTCTCTATACTCCCTGTAACATACACTAAATCTTCTGATGCGTTTGTATCTACTTGTATTACTGCCATCTACATTACCGCCTTAACCATTAAAGATATCCGAATACTTCTTCGCCATCTCTATGATACTCTGAAGATATTCTTCTACTCCAGAATCGCCCTTAAATGAAGGCTGAGTTGTATCAACTGCAGACAATGCAGAGTACGCCTTCTGAAGAAGCTTCATGGGTTCAGCTGCCTGCTGCTTGTTATTCAACTTATCTCTGGATCTATTAAAATTCTCATTGAGAGCCTTAGCTACTTTATCCTTCCAAGCAGTATCCCTCGCTCTCATCATTCTCTTTAAGTCGCCATCTGGATTGTCACGAATTATATCATCTACTGATTCTTCAGTAACTTCGTCTACAACAGCGAAATGATCCTCAGAAAACTGCTTCCAGATTTCTTCATTTGCAAACAAACTTGTATCAGTTTGGGTCTTTGTAGGTTTTCTGATAATATCACGGAAATCAACCTGATCGATTCCAAGTCTGATGTAATCAAATGCGATTGCCTTGAGGTTAGAAACATCTTCTTCTACATCATAGCCCCACATTTTTGTCACACCGCCACTCTTGTATCCCCTTAATGCAGACTCAAGTTTCTGGAACGGATCCTCTGTTTCCTCTAACATCGTGTATATTCCAGTGTAGCCATAGGTATCAAGATACTCATTCATAAGGTCAAGAATTCTTAAATACCAGGAAACATCCTTTGCTTTAACACCCATGAAATTAGCAATTTCACTGTCTGAAAATCCTTCGTCTCTCAAATCGCCAGCTTTCAGATATTTCTCAATTGGCCCATAATCAACCTTGGCATCCTCACCCATCTGGTAGGTTGTCTCAAGTCTAAGTATTTCCTTGCGATCAGCATCGATTGGAAGAATAATAGCCTCAAAATACTGAGTATGCTGCTTTGTGTTTGCAGGAATAGAATCATCACGCCAAATATTGTTAAGAAGGCTAGCTCTTCTATTACCATCAATAATCTTTCCATCTGCGGTAACAATACCATAACGCTGCTGGTGATCTTCAAGAAGACTCTTCTTTGTGCGCTCATTGGCATCTGGCTTTGAATCCCATAAAAACCTCTCAATAATCGCAACATCGTCAGCATTATCTGAATCCAGCACATGATGCTGACGCTCATAAGATTTTACTTCCGCACCGATTCTTCCGTTATACGGATTATATGTAAGAATACTTAATGGAATGCTATACACATCAAATGTAGTTCTTTCACCATGATAAGTAAGCTTAACACCAGTCATTGTTGGTTTTCCCTGTTTAATTTTTGCTAACTCTGCTTTTCTCTGCTCTGCGTTCATTCGTCTACCTCACTATCTCGGTAAATAATACTCAATTACTTCCTTAATTGTATCTAAAGTGTTCAAATTTACTAAATAATCAGAACTTCTATGTATTTTATTGAGATCTGACTGTCTTGCTACCCACCCGGCACCATCAACAACATTGATATAAATAATCTTTTCATTATCCTGTTTCTGATAGTTTTTTTCACGTAAAACGTTACAAAGGACTTCTGTTTTTTCAGCATACTTTGTCTGTGCACTTGATGTTGTGATTCCATATGTCACATCAATCAATATCCTAGGATGTTGGATATCTGGGATTGCAATAGGAATAACTCTTCCTGCCATTGGAATTTCTTCTTTTGAAGTAGTCGTTAATCCATCAACATCGCAAAGTCTTTTCACATACTGGTATACACGATTATAGAAACTATCACCAATTTTATTATTGTATCGACCTTCATATCCTTGTCTTACCAGTCTCCTGATATCATCATCATTTGCGATTCTCCCCATTGTATTAGCATCTATCACAAAATTAGTCAGATAAAAGCCTGGTATTAACTTCTGATATGCTTCTAAACGGGCACCGCTCTGCAACAAATTACAAACTTCATCCATCCATTCATCTGAAGCAATCATCTGATTTCTCAATCCTGTTAATGTCCACTCTCCAGTTGGCATGTATCCTTTTTCAACACGCAGCATCGTAATGATTCTTTTGAATTTTTCCTCAGAAATATTCATTATACTTGTGATTCGGTCTAAGGATTTTGGATTTGACCTAATATAACTTTTAAGTCCCTCTTCTGTTGTTATCCCAAGAAGCTCCGACTTAATCTCTCTAACATCCTTTTCAACTTCTGCATCAAACTCTTTTTCAAGTTCATCATCAATATAAAACATTGTTGTTGATTTGATGAACTCTTCCATTGATTGGGCTTTAGGTTTATTATTTGGCATCGTTCTCTCCCTCCATCGCCTCAAGGTGGTTTGTATAACTTACTGCAACTCTTTCTGCTACTGCCTGAATAACCGGTACGCAAACAGTATTTCCCAACAAATCAAAACCCGCCTTTCTTCTTTTCCCTTCAGTGTCATATATTTCAAGAGAATACTTTTTCGGATAACCGAATAACGCTAGTCCCTCATTTAATGTAAGTCTGCGGATACCATTACCGTCTACAACTCCAACTCTCTCCATATCCATTGCAACCATAGTAGGCGTAGCCGTAAGAGGATCAAGTATCTGACTGAATTCAAAACTTAATTTTCCTGTAACTATATTATAGCCCTTTGGTTTGCTTTCATCAGGCACACGCTCTGACGAAGATCGTCCATCTTCATTTGTAATAATTACTTTCTTTTTAGGATGTTCATATACCAGATATCCCAGTTCAAGCAGATGCTGCAATATATCTTCCAACTGATCAGAATCATAAAACGTTCTAATCTGTTCGACTGTTAATGGCATACCATCCATCCAATCAATGCCTATTATTTCTGCCCAATGCTTTTTTCTTCTCTCTTTAAGCAGACGATTAAGTAAGTTCTTCTCAGCAACAGTTGTCTGGCCTCTTATACCCAGTTCCCAACTGTGAATATTATTTTCTCCACCACGTTTGTCTTTTATAGATTTTCCATATAATTCTTGCGGCTGATATATTGCTAATAAAGCCTGAGTAAATGCATCATCCACTGTAGGCAACCCATTTTCCTGGATTCTTCCAAAAGACTTTGTTTTCTTCTTAAAATTATCCAGTGAAATCATATCTTTTAAAGTTCCAACAATATATATTCTGTTACGTGTCTGAGCCAATCCAAAATTCTTGGCGTCAAGCACCTTCCAGTTTACTTCATAGCCCATAGTCTCAAGAGAATGAATTATCGTACTTAATGTGCGACCAATTTTATCTGACGCATTCTCTTTATCATGCGTAACAAGACCTTCTACATTTTCCAGAATAAACCCATAAGGCTTTTTTTCTCTAAGGATTCTCTCCACTTCAAAAAATAAAGTTCCACGTGTATCTGCAAATCCTCGCTGTTTACCAGCCACACTAAATGCCTGGCAAGGAAATCCTGCCAATAAGAAATCAAAATCTTCAATGTCCGCTGTTGCTATCTTTGTGACATCTCCCTTTAGGATCTCTCCTGGAAAATTCAACTCATGAGCCTTTATTGCGGCTTCTTTAATTTCTGATGTAAGAACACATCTTGTATTATAGCCGGCTTTCTTAAAGGCCTGCTCAAACCCAAGCCTAATACCGCCCATTCCCGAAAACAAATCTATGAACTTAACCACCTTTTTAGGCATCGGTTTATTCCTCCTTAATAGCAATTCTTATCTTCTCAGCGAAAAACCCCAAAAATAAGTCAAAGTGCTTCATCGCTACATTGTCAAGAACAACTCCACACTATGACTCTTCATCAGCATTTTGCTCTTCCATAAATCTCTTTCCCCAAGAAGCCAAATCCACCAACATATGATTAATGTTTGAGCATCTTGATAACGAATTTAATCCACGTTCACGTATATGGTTCCACGATTCCGCATAAGACATATCCTTAAGCAAATAATCACCAGTTCCCATCTTTTTCTCAAACAAGGTAGGATCATCCATACATTCCAGTGAAAAATCTTTCGCAGTTCCAACCTTTTTATCTCCATCCATGTTTTGAATTCCATACATGAAATGCTCTAGATTGGACGAAAAGAAATAAATGCTATACTCCACGCTGTTACTTCCTAATTTAAAAGTGTCCAATCCAACCAGATAATCCAAGTTTTCTCTTTTTCTCTGTAGATTTCTTGTAGTGGCAAATAAATTATCTGTCTCAATGCACTCCTCATAGTATTCTCTATTCTCTTCCCTTAATTCCTTTTCAGACCGTCGATGTATGTTTTCATCCAACACATATGCTCCATCCATATCAACAACCTGAACGATTTTAACAACCTCTTTAGGATAAATAAACACGCCTTCGTCCGTAGTTCTATCAACTCTTTTTGTTATCTGTTCTTCAATATTACCAGGATAAATATCAATATCAGATGTTGGATCACCGCCAGGGATTTTTTTACCATCCTTTGTTTTTGATAGCTTGGCAAATTTTACTGTTATTCCAGATATTCCTTCATTATCTAGAAAAGCTTCAATCGGGGTTTCCAACGTTCGTACATCAGAATCACCTTCAACCAGGAAAAGTAATACCTTGTTTCTTTTTCTTTTACTCTTCGTCTTCGTTCTCTTTGACAACTACTTTACCTGCCTTTCTCAATGCTTGAACAATCTTATATTTCTTTTCCGAAGCATAAAGATCGACTTCCTCTCCACCCAATTCAATTTCCTTAAAATATACATTTCTAAGGTTATTATTGGGCTTAATATTGTCAATTCTAGCATATCTGTCATCGGCAGCTGTGGTTGTAAAGCATATGAAGTTTTTATTTATTACCTCTAGTGGTCTTAAATTATGCGAAGTAAAAATAAACTGACCTTTTCCATACTCTTCGAATATTGTGAGCATTTCACCTAAAAGGTACTCAAAAACGCCTGCATCAAATTCATCAATTGCAACAGTCATGGATCTATCATTATATGCCTCTATAAAAAGCTGTAGGGTTGAAATAATCTTCTTAACGCCATCCGACTCATATCTCAAAGGTAATACAACGCCATCCCTATTTGCTATAACTTCGGCATATCTATATGTCTTTCCAGTTCTAGTAAGAACCGGGCCCAAATCCTTTAATCCAATTGTCAATCCCGGAATTAGTGTTTTAAGAACAATATTAATATTATTGAATACATCTGTAATATCATCAAACACCGCTTGCGGAAGTTTGTTTGGTGCATCAATTCCTAACACTATTCTGCTTCTTGTTAATATCTGATTACCATGTATTCTTCTGAATATTACAGGCAACGCAACATTTAAGCGGATCAGTCCAGATGATTTTGTATCAACAACATAAAGATAAGCAGAAGCATACAATTTCAAGTCTAGAATAATATTTGCAAACTCAGATTCTTCGAGTTTTGCTTCAAAAATGTTCGTTGTCTCATCCATAAAAATAAATGACTTTGACAAATTCCATGCGACTGATTTATTTGCGGAAAGCTTACTAATATCATTTGTTCCTTCAACAAACTCCTTTCTTTTTGAAACTGGTCCAAACGGTTCGCCAGCACTAGTATCAATAATAGGTTGAAGTTTTAATTTACCGCCTTTGAAATCTCCAGATACCTTAACGCATTCCTTGACAACCTTCACAAGATACTTAGGTTCTCTTCTTTTTCTTGCTACATCTTCTGAGTAATTCTCTTCAAACTCGTTTTTTGAAGGGTCAGGTTCTGTAAAAGAAATCGTAGCTTCATATATTACTTTACGAATATCACCGTCAGGATATTGGAAATCAAATGTATACTCTAAACGGGCAGATTCCTCTCCTTCTCTGATACAATCTGCATAATCATCCGGAATAGTATCTCCCATGACAAGATATTTTAATATTGCAAGTGCTTCTATCATAGAAGTTTTGCCTGAACCATTCTGTCCATAAATTCCTAAAATATCAGATTGTGTATCATATGGCACAAATTTTTTCCCACAAGCCATTTCCATCTCGCCATATTAAACACTCTTAAAATTTTCTAAAACAACTTTTTGTATTCGAACTGTAGGTAGTTCTTTTAAGTTCTCAGTCATATTCACTACTCACCTTTCTTTAACTAATATGGATTATAGAATATTATATGTTAATCGTCAATAGATAATTTATTTTCTTCACATTTTGTTACGTTTTCTTTTTTTCTTTCACCCATCTGCCAATTATCACGACTCTTAATCTCCTCAGAGTATTAGCTCTGCCATGCTGATGATATGGGTGTGAAAATTTATGCTTATGAAAAATAATTACTGTGCCTTCTTCAGGATACTCCGGATTATGAAGATACCAGTAATGCCCAGTATTTCTGGACATTATGGTCACATCATAATCGTCAACTGCAATTATATTAAAGTACTTGGAATCAAGGCACTTCGAATCTTCCGTATTAAACAACTGCAGTCTCCGATAAACACTCGTCTTTCTGCTCCGGTGTATATGACCAGTGCAGCATTCGATTTGTCATGGTATCCTCCCACTTAAGTTTTTCCCTCACAGGATTCCTTATAAGCTTAATGCAAAAAGAGGACATCTTCTAAATTTCTTTAGAAAATGCCCTCTAAGTAATACACTCTTTAATTTTATTCTCTTAATACAGCTTTGCTCCAGCAGAAATTA
>OGMG01000307.1_pt1 | contig 21439 bp, 16 predicted proteins | sample 1573031 | NCBI WGS metagenome assembly OGMG01 (sample SAMEA2582002, study PRJEB24529) | metagenome | biome: Human gut stool | place: China | collected 2011
TAGTCGTTGACATACTCCACGTCCGTTTCCAGGGGCACCTTCGCGTCGGCGTGTTCGATGCTGTACCGCATGAGGTTCGCAAAGGAGAGCAGCATCTCCGATGCGGTCTCCGGGTCCTCCCCGATCTGATAGCGCACCGTCTCCATCACGTTGAACACAAAATGGGGGTTGAACTGCTCCTCCAGATGCCGGATCTCCATCCGTCTGCGGCGGTTTTGCAGCTCATTGTTGTGCCCGATCAGCTCCCGGAAGCGGAGATAGAGCTGCTGGGCCTCCTCCGACGCCTGGAGGGAGAGGGCCGGGGCCATGTCGTCCGGCTCCATCACTTCCACCGCTCGGGTCAGCTCGTCGATCTCCTGCGCATTGCGCCGGGCAAAGGTCCGGGTCAGCATCGCCACGATCCCGGCCAGCAGGACCAGCAAAATGGCAAACATGGTCAAATCGGAGAAAAAGGTCCGAAACTGGACCTCCAGCGGGGTCAGTGTATAGAGATTCCAGCCGTCTTTTGTGACCTGCTGCAAAAATATGTAGTAATGTGCACCGTTCAGGATGCGGAACCCGCTCTGCCGGATATCGACGGCGTACTTTCCCGAGGGCTGCTTATCCATGGGGTCCATCTGGGCATCCAGTGAGGTGTAGATGATATTATCGTAGGGATCGGTGAGCAGGATGGCTTGCCCGGCCTGATGCTCAAAGGCCCGGAAAAACTCTTTGCGGAGATTAAAAAACAGATAGCCGATGGCCTCCCCCTCCTCGTCCGTCACCGCGCGGCAAAATGTGAGCGCACATTCCTGGGCGCTGGTCAGGGGGGCGGTGCAGACGAAGGTAAGGGTCTTGTCCGGGGCGCGCTGGAGCCGGGAAATGACACTTCCCACAAAGGGGGAGTCGGCAAAGAAATGCTGGTTTTCCTTGCAGAAGTTGGAACAGACCACATGGCGTTCCGGGGTCATCAGGACAAAATAAGCCCGAAAGTCCTGCTCATTGACAAACTGGTAGAGGATGCGGTTGAGATCTGCCGTCGCTCCCACCGAATTTTGGGTCAGCACGGCCCTCGTTTCCGGGCACCGGGCCAGGGCATCGCTCCCCTCCTCGTAGTTCCGATACTGGTCGGCGAGGGTGTCCGCCATGGCGCGGTTGTTCTCCTGGTTTCCCACAATCACACCCGTATAAAAATTGAGGGCATAGCCCCCCAGGTAAAGGACCAGCGTCACCGAGATGATGACCACCACATACCCAATAAAGGAGCGCCGCAACTGGGTCTGGAACGAAGATCGGTTCATAGGAATCCCCTCTTGCACAAAAACTGCCGCTTTTCTTTTTATTATAACACACTATCCCACCCATTTTCAAAGGCGGTGCGCCCTGTGGACGCACCGCCTTTTGTCGGTTATACGCTCAGGTCCTTGCTCCCCGATACCTTGAAGAAGATCAACAGAGAGACGATGGAGGTGAGGGTCAGGATGGTGGAGTAGGCCGCCGCATTTCCGAAGTTACTGCGGATGACTTCCGAGTAGATGGCCACCGTCAGCGTAGAGGTGCGGCTGGTGTACAGGATCACCGAGGAGCTCAGCTCACTAATCCGGGTAATCCAGCTCCTGATAGCGCCGGACAGTACGCCGGGCAGCATCATGGGCACGGAGATTTGAAGGAAGGTCTTGACCTGGGAGGCTCCCAGGCTAATGGACGCCTCCTCAATGCTGGGGCTGATCTGTCCGATGATGGCCGTACTGGAGCGAATGGTGTACGGCATACGGCGGATTGAAAGTGCAATGATCATAATGATCACCGTGCCGCCCAGCAGGAAGGGAGGGCCGTTAAACGCATAGAGGAACGAAATACCCAGAACCGAACCGGGGATGATGTACGGGAACATGGTCAGCACGTCCAGCACTCCAGTGAGCGTGTTCTTTTTCCGCACGCTCAGGTAGGAAATGAGGATGCCGCAGACGATGACCACCACAATGGCCTCCAGGCCAAACAGATAGGTATTGCGAATGACGACGGTATTGCCCTTGGAGAAGATGTTCCGGTAGTTGTCCAGCGTGAACTCCCCGGTGAACAGGGAGCCGTTGATGGTTCCGATAAAGGAGGTGATGATAACGGTGATCTGGGGCAGCGCGGCCACCAGCGTGACCAGATAGACCGCCAGATGGGCGCAGACCCTCCGCCAGCCCTCCGCCTCCTGGGCCTGCATGGGCTTCAAGGCGGTCATGGAGTAGGTGAACTTCCGGCCCAGCAGCTTCTGGATGAAGAAGAACATCAGCGCAATCACGATGACGATCACGCACATGGTGGCTGCAAAGCCGTCGTTTGTGCCCACCTCGCCCATGAATTGGGTATAAAGCATGACAGGGAAGGTCTTGTAGCCCTCGCCGATGATCATAGGCGTACCAAAATCGGAGAAGACCCGCATGAACACCAGCAGCATACCGGCCAGCAGCGAGGGCAGGACCAGCGGGAAAATAACCTTGGTCACCCGCTGGAAGGCGTTGCAGCCCAAGCTCTCCGCCGCTTCGTTCAGAGAGTTGTCCAGGTTCTTCATGGCGCCGGACACGTACATATAGATCAGCGGGAAAGACTGGAGCGAGAACACCAGCACGATACCGGCAAAGCCATAGATACCGTGGAGCTTCACATGGAAGAGCGCATTTAAGATTCGGGTGATAAAGCCGTTTCGGCCCAGCAGCTGAATCCACGCATAGGCGCCGATAAAGGGGGGCGAGAGGTAAGAAATGACGATGAAAAGAAAGAAGTACAAATTTATGAAGGAGTCTATCTCGAGAAAGTGGATGCAGACAAGCGCACTTTCCTCGACGCCCTGCCATTCATCCCCAAAAAGAGAAGATACAATGCTTACGAACCGCACTGTTCCGGTCTGTATATTGGCTACAGCCGGCTGGCTAACGACTTCCTTTCCTTCGGAGCAAGCGACAAGATGGGACTCGACTTATCCAAGTCATGGGAATTCGGCTTCAACATCCTCTCCGTATATCACAACTTCAAGAAGAACCCGCATTGGGGAATCAACCTGGGAGTCAGCTGGGGATACCGTTCTTTCAATATCGACGGTAACTATGCCTTGCTGAAGGAAAACGGAACCAGCATCTTCACCGCAGGCAACGAAGACACCAGTTACAATAAAAGCCGTCTGCGCCATTTCTTCTTCCGTGTACCCGTATTGATGGAATGGCAGCAAAGAGTGGGAAGAAACAAAGTGTTCTTCAATGCCGGTCCCGAATTTGAGATACGTCACAGCGTGAAGTCATTCTCACACATCAACGGAGGCAAGAAGAAAACCGTAGGCAAAGGTATGTATGTGCAGCCCGTCGGCATAAACCTGCTGGCACAAGCCGGTTATGGTAATATCGGCATTTACCTGCGCTACTCCACATACGGATTATTCCAGAAAGACAAGGGACCGGAAGTATCTCCCTATTCATTTGGCGTGGCATGGTATCTGTAATCCCTCCCCTATAACACAAGACTCCCCGAAATGTATTTGTACATTCCGGGGAGTTCTTTTATACCCTAAGGTATTGACAATGAAAGGTTATCTGCAATGAAAATTGTTCTTCTAAAAACGCATGCCCAATGTAAATAGCACTTTACTGCGAGTGTTGGTAACTTCCGTTGTTGGCGGTGTTACCAAGCCGTTTATATCATTATAAAACGGATAGAAATCAGATTTATAAGTATCGAATTTATAAGCCAAATCCGCATAAAACGAAGAAAAGCGATAACCGATACCTAAAGTGAAAGTATTCATCGATTTGCTATTGGCAAAATCCGTATCTGTATTTATAGAATTGGAAGGCAATGCCTTAATAGCATCCTTTTTATAGGCTGCAGTACTGTAATTGTAACCGGCACGCAGAGAGAAAGCAGGTATCGGCTTGTATTCTGCTCCTAAACGAAGCGTACTTACCCCCTTCATACAGAGGTCAGCCTCACCCGTTTCCCATGCCATCTCGTCACCTTCAGGATATTTGAACTTCATGCTTGAGTAGTCCTCATATTCATATTCAGCTCCCAAAGCCAGATTATTACCGACTGTATAGCCCAAACTTGCATTAAATACCCACGGGGTTTGCAGCTTAAAATCACGGTCCATATCTCTACCGCCTAATGCAGAATAAGTATCCACAGTGGTACGAGTAAGAGTTTCATCCCCAGCCTCATTCGGTAAAAACAAATCCGAAGTCAGCAACGCTCCCGTAGTATAAGTCAGTTTGTAATAAGTAGGAGTATGCACAGCCAAACCTATACGAAGCGGAGAATCCTCAATCGGCCGGAAGATGGCACCGAATTTGAAGTCGAAACCCGAACCGTGTATACGGTTAAAGCTCTCCAAAGAGTAGCCTTCCTCATAAATCTGCCCGTCGCCCTCCCATTTGTAGGCATACATTTCATTATAGAGAGAATATTTGTTGTAATCCACATCGTAAGCACCCAGAGTAACACCAAAGTAAAAACGGTCATTTATATTGAAGGAGATATTGAAATCATATTGGTCAATACCGCCACGCTCACGCGACAAGAAATAAGCATCCGCTTCGGAAGGAATATAAGGAAGATAAGTATTATAGTCCTCACTTTCTATATCCTCAAGAACAAGTGCACCTTGATACCCCATAGTCCCCAGCCATCCAGCATAATTATGTTGATAAATATCCTTGCGACCATAGTCCAAATAAGCTCCTTGATCCGGGTAATCATATTGAGGACGATGATAGAACGCATAAGCTGCATCCGTAGCCTGCTGCGCCATACTCCGCACTTGAGATACATATTGATTATCTATGCTTCCCATCACCCCCTGCATCGTCATATTCTTATAGAATGACTTTGATTTGTGGTAATTAAAACCAAAATTCACATACCGCAAAGGAGTATGATTGCCTATCTTCGAAGCTATCACAAAACCGGCATTATCAAAACTCCAGCGGTTCTTGTTCGTTTCAAATTTATTACCTACATAATTGCTTTCTGTGCCCGTCATTGAATAGCCAAAGGTAAGCATAGCATCATTGCTACGATAAATACCGATACCGGCAGGATTGGTTCCTATGGTAGAAATATCACCACCCAATGCTCCCATAGCTCCGCCCATTCCGACAAAACGGGCGGTTCCATTCAATTCCTTCTGTGCAATATTCGTTGCATCATATATTGTCTGTGCCCCTGCGCCTACAGCTGTAAACATAGCAAGGGCTATCATGGTTATCTTCTTCATAATTCTTAGTCTTGTTAGATTAAAACATACTTATACTTACCGTCTTCTGGAACCACCGCCGCCACTGGAACGACTGGCACCACCGCCACCACCACTGGAGTAACTGGAACGTGAGCTACTGCCTGAAGAGAAGCTGGAAGAAGAACGGGTGCTACTGGATGAACGTACTGGAGCAGAATATGAACGATTGCTGCTACGATTGTTGTCATTGGAGTAGCTGCGTGCCGGTGCGGCGCTTGAACCTCTGTTATAAGTCGATGAAGTCCTGCTACGAGTGGAAGTTCCAACAGAAGAGCGTACACCGGAAGAACGACTGCTACGAACTCCTTCTACGCTACTATTATATGAGCTACTACGCGTACTGCTTGGACGGGTGTAAGTGGAACGGCGGGTAGAAGCCGCACTCGAACGGTTTACACTTGAGCGAGTTGCAGAAGAACTTGAACGAACTGTAGACGAACTTCTTGTGCCTACCACCCGACGGGTTGACGTACCGGTACTGCTACGTCTCACTTGACCGGAAGTAGTACTGCTACGACGTACAGTCTGCCCTCCATTTACAGTAGAAGAACGGCTCGGACCATAAGAACGTCTATTGGTATATGCATTTCCCCAATGGCCGCCTCCCCAATGACCACCGCCACCGGGATAATATCCGGGATGATAGTGATGGTGATGATGATGTCCCCACCAGCCACCGCCGTACCAGCCGCCCCAGCCAAAGCTCCAGCTCGGACCGTACCAGCTGTTCCATCCCCAGCCATAGTAAGGATAGCCGCCCCAACCATAAGAGTTATAGCGCCAATCCCACCACAAGCGGTTGGTGAATGTAGGGAAAGCATATGCATATAATCCGTCGGTATACACGTTCCAATCCCAGGAATTCAAGCCATAGACCACATCCCAATATAGCGGGCTGCTGATGCTGATGGCATAACGGGGATTACGGAAACGGATGATACGGGTAGCATACTCGTAATCATCCTGCGAACCTTCAAATTCACCGTTCACCCATTCGCCGTCCAGGCCGTCATCTTCTTTTTCATTGATGTAAAGGGTATCGTTCTCCATCACGAAATCATTGTCGCGGGAGTCATAACGGCGGTTATATTCGTCCACATCGCGGGTGTTTCCCTTACGGTCTTTTACTACAACAGTAGTGCTTCCCGGCGATGAATAGACAGTGGTCGGTACATTCGACTTTACTACAATCTCTTCTACGGGAGCAGCGACTTTCTTCTCCTGCTTCACCTCTTCTTTTTTCTCTTCCTTATTCTTGGAAGGAGTGTAGTAAAGGTCGTCATCTATACTTTGTGCCACCAGTGTCCATGGGAGGCACAAGGCAAAAAGCGATAAAAAAACAATCTTTTTCATATTAGTTTGGTTTATGGATTTTACGTTTATCTATTTCTTCACGTCACAAAGATAACGCCGGATTTTATCCCATGCAGCAGATTTTCCCCAAAGATTTATAGGGAATTCCCTAAATACCCCGCCTTTTGACGAGGCAAGCGGCACTTCCGCATAAAAAATGAACAAGTTCATTTTATTCTGCCCTCGGTTTACATTACCTTTGCAGTGTGAAAACAAAGATACGCAGAAATAGATTTGTTCTTTAAAATCTTCTTCTGCATTTAACAAACAATCATATTCCGATGAAATATTTAGAATTTACATTCCGCACTGTTCCGTGCACAGAAATAGTCAACGATGTACTTTCCGGAGTCTTGGGTGAAGCTGGCTTTGAAAGTTTTGTTGAGCAGACCGACGGTATCACTGCCTATATACAGAAAGAGCTGTATAACGAATCTCTACTCAAAGAAGCACTTGCAGACTTCCCTCTGCCCGATACACAGATAGAATATAATTTCGTAGAAGCCGAAGACAAAGACTGGAACGAGGAATGGGAGAAGAACTTCTTCCAGCCCATCGTTATCGGAGACCGTTGTGTCATTCACAGCACTTTTCACAACGATGTCCCACAAGCAGAATATGACATCGTCATCAATCCGCAAATGGCATTCGGCACAGGGCACCACGAGACAACAAGCCTCATCATAGGCGAACTGCTGGATAGTGACCTGCAAGGCAAAGCATTGCTCGATATGGGTTGTGGGACTTCCATCCTTGCCATACTGGCACGCATGCGTGGAGCCTCCCCTTGTACAGCTATCGACATAGATGAATGGTGTGTGCGCAACTCCCTCGAAAATATAGAATTGAATGGAGTGGACAATATTGCCGTATCCCAAGGCGATGCCTCCTCTCTGGAAAGCAAAGGTCCTTTTGATATGGTTATCGCCAACATCAACCGCAATATCCTCCTGGCAGATATGAAGCACTACATAGCCCGCATGAATCCCGGAGCGGAATTGTTGATGAGCGGTTTCTACATAGATGACATTCCCGTCATCCGCGAAGAAGCCGAACGCAACGGGCTGCACTTTGTCCACCATCGTGAGAAGAACCGGTGGGCAGCAGTGAAATTCCAAAAATAATAAAGGTCAATACTAAAAAGCTAAAGGTCAATATCAGGAAGCTAAAGTTGACCTTTAGCGTTCTATACAAGGAGTTTTCAACGTAAGCTCCAAAAGTTCCTCCATTGTACCATTAAAGACGTTCAAATCCACCTCTTCTTCAATACCGGGCACAGTGCCTACATCCGTGTGCTGCCAAAAGTGCCACTTGCCCTCATAACGCACGGAATCTACATAATAATGGGCTATCCAATAAGGATAAGCATTGAAAATGGAATCGCTGAGATAGCGTTTCTTGAATTTATAGGAAGTATAAAGAATAGGCTTTACGCCGTAATGCGCCTCTACCCTATCCAGCCAAGTCTTGACTGCCGTTTTAAGTTCCTGCGGTGACTGCTTGCCGGTAGTCTCCACATCAAGTACGGGAGGCAGGTCTCCCTTTGCCAGCTGCACGGTACGGATAAAGAAATCGGCTTGCTTGCGGGCATCGGTCTTAGGGATAAAATAATGATAGGCACCACGGATAAAACCGTATTTACGCGCCTGGCCGAAGTTCTGCGTAAACGTATCGTCACCATGATCGCCGCCTTCGGTAGCTTTCAGAAAAATAAAGTGAATGGGAAATTGGGCTTCTCTATTATGTGTCAGGAGTTCCCAATCTATCTTTCCCTGATAGTGGGATATGTCTATGCCATGCACCTCATAGTTGCAAGGCATACATACACCGTAACCTTTCTGACCATAACAAGGCTTCCAGCGATAAGCATAAGGACGAATGAAAAACCAGTAAAAGCCGGTAGAAAAAACAAGAATGATACAGACCGCCAAAAGATTGCGCAACCATACGGGCATGGTACGTGGCTGCATTTTCTTCTTGCTCCGCGGAGAGGAAGAACGACGGGCGGCAGTAGTTTTACGCCGGATATTTGTGGAGGTCTTGGTTGCCATGAGCAAAGGAAAAGAAAGGGCGGAATGAACCGCCCCTCCGTTTTATTGTCAACTTGTTGATGCATCAACTTATTTAGCCTGCTCCAGCTGCAAAGTCTTCGTAGCCTGGTCGCAAACTTCTGTCGGACCGAAGTACTGGATAGGGCCTGGATAAACGTAGTCTGTTTCCATAGCCCAACGGTCACGCTGAGCAGCGAATGCCTTGAACGGAGCACCGTCCAGCTTCACCAGAGCCTTCTGGATAACTGGCTTCATTTCACCGTGGCGACGTTCCATGTTCATCATCATAGTGATGGGCACACCGCCTGCAATCCATTCTTCGGCAGGAGCAGTAGTGTTGCGTACAGAAGACATGTAACCGGTCTTTCCGTTAGCAATCAATGCAGATGCTGCATAACCCAAAGAGTAGCAGTAGTCAGCGTCGAAGTTAGACGGAGCAGCGCAACGTCCTTCGTAACCGAAGAAGTGGTGCTGTGCAGCAAACTTGCCTACGAACTTGCCCTCTTCTTTCCACTGAGCCAGCTTAGTGCCAACCATTTCGGACAGCAACTTTTCTGTTTCAATCAGAGATACCTGTACGTTTCCGTGCGGGTCGCGGTCCAGAGACAACTGGCGAGCCACGCCTTCGGGCAAGCTTGCGTAGATGACCGCATTCTCCGGAGAGAGTTTACGGATGATATAATCGCGTTGGTGAGATTTCTTAATTTGAGCAAACTCTTCTGCATTGGCAGCAAGGAAGTCGTTCAACTCAGCAATCAGACGCTTCATGGCCGGGATGAATTCAACCAATCCTTCGGGGATAAGAACCGTACCGAAGTTGTTACCCTGGGCTGCACGTTCAGCAACGACCTTGGCAATGCTGGTCACGATGTCGTCCAAAGACATATCCTTAGCTTCAACCTCTTCAGAGATGATACACATATTGGGTTGAACCTGCAATGCACATTCCAAAGCGATATGAGAAGCGGAACGTCCCATCAACTTGATGAAGTGCCAGTATTTACGAGCAGAGTTACAGTCACGTTGGATGTTGCCGATTACTTCAGAGTAAGTCTTGCAAGCAGTATCGAAACCGAAAGAAGTTTCAATCATATCATTCTTCAAGTCACCGTCGATGGTCTTGGGGCAACCTATTACCTGCACGCCATAATTCTTGGCAGCATAGTATTCAGCCAGTACGCAAGCATTAGTGTTGGAGTCATCGCCACCGATGATAACCAATGCCTTGATGCCGAGTTCTTTCAGGATTTCATAACCTTTCTCAAACTGTTCTTCCTTTTCCAGCTTGGTACGGCCCGAACCGATGATGTCAAAACCACCCGTATTGCGGTATTCATCAATGATGTCAGCAGTCAGTTCCATATAATTATGGTCAACCAAGCCGCCAGGACCCAGAATAAAGCCATACAATTTGCTGTCTTTGTTCAGCTTCTTGATACCGTCGAAAATACCGGAAATCACATTGTGACCGCCAGGAGCCTGTCCACCGGAAAGGATAACACCCACGTTCATTGCGGGGAAGTTAACCACCTCATCGGTAGTTTCAAACTTAATCAAAGGCATTCCGTACGTATTGGGGAACAATTTCTTGATTTCTTCCTGGTCAGCAACAGACTGAGTAGCTGCGCCTTCTGCAGCCTTAACAGTTCCTTTCAGCGCTTTCGGAAGTTTGGGCTGATAGGCAGCCCTTGCAATTTGCAATGCACTTTTAGTCATTTCTCTTAATTATTTAAAGGTGTTAGTAAAGTTCCGTTTAAAAGCGTCGCAAATTTCGCTTTTTTTCGTAAGATATGCAAACGAGAGGCCGAAATAATGTATAAAATGACATTTATCGTTTTTTATCCTAAAATAAAAAGGAGAAGAAAGCAATTAACTGATTTATTGTGTTATCTTTGCCGCAAAGTTTGAGTTACGAGTCGTTATCGCATTGTTCTTCTTTTAATATACAACTATTATTAGGCGGTCTCTTCCATAATTATTCTCCATACTCCAATTTAATAATTACAATTAATTAAAATTTCAAATGAACATTTACATTTCAGGTTTAAATTTCAGCACAACAGACGCTGACTTAAACGATTTATTTTCAGAGTACGGAGAAGTTTCTTCTGCAAGAATCATTACAGACAGAGAAACAAGAAGATCCAGAGGTTTCGGTTTCGTAGAAATGCCGGACGATGCAGCAGGCCAAAAAGCCATTGACGAATTGAACGGTGCTGAATTTGACCACAAACAAATCTCGGTAAACGTGGCACGCCCCCGCGAAGAAAGACCTTCCAATGGCGGCAATCGCGACAGAAGAGGCGGTTACAACTCTAGAAGATATTAATATTCTTAACTACTGACAAAAGCAGGAGGTGTTGTAGCAATGCCCCCTGCTTTTTTTATAACTCAATAAATAAAAATACATGGCCAAATCCATCTCCGCAGACAAGCGTGAAAATGAAAAGAAAAGACTCGCCCGACGAGCTGAAAAACAAAAAAAGAAAGAAGAAAAAAAACTATCCAACAAAGCCAATAGCTTTGAAGATATGATTGCCTATGTTGACGAAAACGGCATGATAACCTCTACTCCTCCGGCAGAAAACACTCCCAAAGAAGAAATAAAGCTGGAAGAAATCGTCATATCAACTCCCAAAAAAGACAAGGAAGAACCGGTCATCCGCAGAGGACGTATCGAGTTTTTCAATGAATCGAAAGGCTTCGGCTTCATCAAGGACTTATCCGGGGTCGAAAAATACTTTTTCCACATTAATAATGTGCTGACAGATATAGCAGAAAACAATATTGTGACGTTCGACCTCGAACGTGGCCTTAAAGGCATGAATGCCGTAAACGTAGCTCTTGAAGTAGAAAAGGCAAAGGAAAAGAAAGAAAACAAGGAGACTCTAAATACAGAATCCTAGATGAAATAAGCCAATTATAGAACAAGGGCGTGTATATACCATCAAATATTTCGATACATACACGCCCTTGCTGTCTTCTTTAATCACACGTCATTCGGTTTGCCAGCCACCCCCCAATGCCTTATAGACATTTACCATGGCAATAAGTTCGTCGCGGATGGCATTGCTCACCCCTATTTGGGCATCGAAATAACCACGCTGGGCATCGAGCACATCCATATAATTGATGACGCCGTTGATGTATTGCAACTGTGCCAAATCCACATATCCCTTGGCAGAACGTTCAAGTTTGGCACGCAGTTGGTAGACCTCCTTTATCTTATTGAAATCCACAATGGCATTCTTCGCTTCCTTAAAAGCATTCAGCACTGTCTTTTCATAGCTATGCACTTCGGCTTCAAAAGAAGCCTTCTGTGCATTCAATGCAGCACGGTTCTTTCCCCAACCGAAAAGCGGTGCCAAGACCGCCCCATTCAATAAGGAATAGGGGGATTCCAGAAAATTGGACAACACATCACTTTCCAATCCAAATTGTCCGGTCAGGGCCAGACGGGGGAACATATTGGTATAAGCAACTTTCACTCTGGCATGTTCAGCCTTCAACTGCTGCTCTGCCGCACGGACATCGGGGCGACGTTCCAACAAATCCGAAGGCAGACCTACCGGTAAGGACTCCGGCACATCCAGTTCCTGCAGAAAATTGACACGCTTGATACGGGTAGGGAATTCCCCCACAAGGAAGGATATATCATTTTCTTTCAGAGAGATACGGCGTTCCAAATCCGGAACAAGAGTAGCCGTACGAGCCAACTCCACTTGAGCCTGTTGATAAGAGGTCTCCGAGGTCAGCCCTCCTTCAAAACGGATACGCGCCAAGCGCACTCCCTCTTCACGCGCCTTTTGTGTCTGGCGCACAATCTCCAGTTCCGTATCAAGGGCTACCAGCTCATAATAAGCCTGCGCCACTTCGGCAACGATGGTCATGCGCAACGCACGCTGCGCCTCCACACTTTGCAAATATTCGGCCACAGCAGCCACTTTTTTCCATCTCAAGTTTCCCCAAAGGTCCAGTTCCCAAGAGAGCAACGCCTTGGCTTCGTAAGTATTGCCTACATCACGGCTATGACCACCGTAATTCTCCACCTCGCGCTCAGCCTCCACCTTTCCGGTGAGCTGCGGCAGAAGGTTGGCAACACTGATACGTTTTTGGGCAGCCATCTCCTTGACACGGGAAGCTGCAATCAGCATGTCTTTGTTATATTCCAGAGCACGGTCTATCAAAGCACGCAGCGTGCTGTCCGTATAAACTGCCTGCCACTGTTCATCGGCTATGCTCATGCTATCCTGCTGCTGTGCCAGGCTATCCGGCAATGCCATCTCCGGACGCACATAGCTCTTGCCCACCTTGCATGAGGTAAGGGCAAACATACTCAGCAACAAAATAATATATATGTTCTTTCTTTTCATAAACGTTGTCTTTAAAATCAGTCTTTCTTAATCTTATGCTGCACTTTGGCTTTTGTCTTGTATACCAGGACAAAGAAGAACGGTACAAGCACAATACCGAATACAATGGCAAATATCATTCCGAAGAAAACACCCGTACCGATGGCCTGACGGCTCGCCGAGCCCGGTCCGCTTGCCAACACCATAGGAAGCATTCCCAATACAAAGGCGAGGGAAGTCATCAGGATAGGCCGGAAACGGAGTTGGGCAGCATGGATGGCAGACTGTATCAAGTCTCCTCCCTTGTCAACCTGCACCTTGGCAAACTCCACAATCAAAATGGCATTCTTTGCCGCAAGCCCCACCAGCATCACCAAGCCGATCTGGAAATAAATATCATTCTCCAATCCGCATATCACAACGCCCAGATAGGCACCCAAAGCGGCAACCGGCAGTGAAAGCAATACAGCGATAGGCACCGTCCAACTTTCATATTGCGCAGCCAAAAAGAGGAATACGAAAAGGAATACCAGCGTAAGCACAAGACCCGTCTGTCCTCCCGCCTTCTTTTCCTGATAGGAAAGGCCACTCCACTCCAGACCGATATTGTCCGGCAAGTGGTTACGTGCAATCTGCTCCATAATCTCCATTGCCTGGCCGGAACTGTAGCCTTGTGCCGCAGAACCGCGGATGACGGCAGTGGTAAACATATTGAAACGCTTGATACTACCCGGCCCTGTGGTGTAGGATGCATTGCCCAATGAGGTCAGCGGAACCATTGCTCCATTGGCAGCTTTCACAAAGAACAGATTGATGTTCTCTTTATGCTCACGATACGGAGCCTCCGCCTGAATATACACCTTATATATACGGTTGAACATATTGAAGTCATTCACATATACTGAACCGGTATAGGCCTTCATGGTAGAGAATACATCCGCCAGGGGCACACCCAGCATTTTCACCTTATCACGGTCCACATCAAAATAAAGTTGCGGTATTTCAGACTGCAAGGATGATGAAAGCCCCGTCAGCTCCTTATGCTTCTGGGCATAATACATCAGCGTATCTGCCGCCTGCACCAAGTTGTCAAACGTCGCCTCTCCACGCGCCTCAAGCTGCATTTCGAAACCTCCCGAGGTACCCAATCCCGGAATGACCGGAGGCGTGGAAAGATAGACCTTGCATTCGGGATATTCCTTCAAATCCTTCTCCACATTCTCCATTATCTTATCGATGGAAATCCCCTTACGCTCTTCCCACGGTTTCAGAATAACCGTCAGCTCACTGCGTGCCTGGTTGCTACCCACACGGGGGCTGCTACCCGTCACGTTCTGCACATAGGCCACATAGGGATTCTTCTCCAAGTATTGCACGGCACGGTCGGTCACCACACGGGTTCGCTCCAAAGTAGCACCTTCCGGCAACTCCAACTCTATCTTAAAATAGCCCTGGTCTTCTACCGGCAGGAAGCTGGTAGGCACCAACCGGTGGATAATGAAAATGGCAACCAGTACCAGGCCGAACGCACTCATCAAGCGGCGGGGATTCCTGATGACCCGGTTAATGACAGCCACGTATTTGTGATTGCCCAAGTTCAGCCATTCATTGATTTTGCGGAAAACTATGTTCTTTTTCTTTCCACTGTCGGGCTTCAATATGAGCGAACACATGACGGGACTAAGCGTCAGGGCCACTACCGTAGAAAGCAATACGGAAACGGCGATAGTAATGGTAAACTGACGGTATAACTGTCCGGTGATTCCGCTCAAGAAACTTACCGGCACAAACACGGCACAGAGCACCAACGATGTGGCAATCAAGGCACTTGCCAATCCGTTCATCGCCTTTTTGGTAGCTTCATACGGGCTCAATTTCTCCGTCTCCATAAGATGTTCTACATTCTCCACCACCACAATGGCATCATCCACCACAATACCGATGGCGAGAATCAATCCAAGCAAAGTCAGTATGTTCAGAGAGAAACCGAAAATAAGCATGAAACCGAAGGTACCAATCAGGGAAATAGGTACCGCAACAATCGGTATCACCGTCGCACGCCAACTTTGCAAGGATAGAAATACAACCAGCACCACCAGAATCAGCGCTTCGAACAACGTCTTGTACACTTCGTGAATGGATTCGGAAATATAAGTCGTCATGTCGAAGGGAATCTCATAACTCATCCCCTCAGGGAAATTTGCACTGATTTCCTCCATAGCAGCCTTTACGCTCTTTGCAACTTCCATTGCATTGGCCCCGGGAAGCATATAGATACCGAGAACGGCAGCATTCTCACCGTTGATGCCACTCTCCGTGCTATATGAAGATGCTTCCAATGAAACACGCGCCACATCGCGCAGACGGATAATGGAACCGTTGGCATTGGCACGGACCACAATGTCCTCAAACTGCTTTGCCGAACTTAAGCGTCCCTGGGTAGTGATAGGGATAGTAATGTCGAGTCCCTTCACCGGCTGTTGTCCCAAAACACCCGCAGCAGACTCACGGTTCTGGTCCTTCAGGGCATTCTGCAAATCCTGCACCGTCAGTCCGAAGTTGGCAAGTTTGTCGGGCAACGCCCATATCTGCATGGCATAGTAGCGACTGCCAATGTTGGAAACACGTCCAACACCGGGGATACGGCGCAACAAGTCGAGTACATTGATAGTAGCAAAGTTACTCAAATAAATTTCGTCGAACTTCGGGTCACTGGAAGTCAGACAGATGGTCATCAACTGGCTGGGAGCCTGCTTTTCCACAGAAATACCGTTCTGAATCACTTCGGCTGGCAAACGGCTCTCCGCCAGTTTCACACGGTTCTGTATTTCTACGGCAGCCAAATCCGGGTCGGCAGACACGTCGAAAGTGACCGTAGCTGAAAATCCTCCGGAATTAGAACTGTTGGACTCCATGTACAGCATACCGGGAGTACCGTTTATCTCTTGCTCGATAGGGGTTGCCACCGCCTGCGAAACAGTCAATGCACTGGCTCCCGGATAGGAAGCACTGATTTTCACTACGGGAGGCGTTATCTGCGGATATTGGTCTACCGGCAGCATGGTCAGGCCAATGATACCGACAATTACAATCACAATCGATATCACCGCCGAGAATACCGGGCGGTCTATAAAGAAACTTACTTTCATAACATCATTACTTTGAAGGGTTGTTGTCCTTTGATTTATTCTCAGCCGGAGTAGTCTGCTTCGTTTCGGAAACAACCTGCTTGTTCAGAGAATCACTCGTCTGTTCTTCCTCCTTTTTAGGAACGGCAACCTGGGCACGTACTTTCATACCCGGAGTCAGCTTGTGGAAACCTTCCGTCACAATTTGTTCTCCGGCAGCCAGACCACGTTCAACCACCCAATTGTTGCCAAATTCAGGTCCCAACTCAATGAAACGCTTTTCAACCGTAGAGTCCCGGCGCATCACAAAAATATATGCACCACCTTTCTCAATGGTAACTGCCTTTTGAGGAACGGCGACAGCACCCTCACGTACATCCAGCAACAGCTTCACCTTTGTAAACTGCCCCGGCAACAACACTCTGTCAGGATTCGGCATTTCTGCACGTACGGAGAATGTTCCGGTCTGAGGGTCCACCTGAGGTTCGGCAAAATCCACATAGCCCTTATAAGGATAGACGGTATTATCCGCCAAAGTAATCGTAATGTTCGGCTGCCAGGAACGTGTAGAGTCCTGACGCCCTATATCGATATTCCGTTCCTTGCTTTTCAGGTAATCCAATGCCGTCATGCTGAAATCTACCAGAACCGTATCACTTTTCACAACCGTAGCCAGCAAGGACTTGCCTCCCGGTCCGACCAATGTTCCCAAATCCACATTTCTTTCACTGATATGTCCCGATAGCGGAGAACGGACCAACGTATATCCCAATTCCAATTCAGCCTGGTCCAAATCGGCCTGGCTCATCGCTACTGAGGCTTCTGCAGTCTCGTAAGCAGCCTGGGCATTGTCCAAATCCAGCTGGCTGGCAGCGTTCTGCGCATAGAGGGGGCGGATACGCTCCAAATCGCGCTTTGCCTTCAATGCCTGCGCTTCATCCTTCTTTAACTGTGCACGAGCTTTGTCAGCCTTTGCCCTATACTGGTCCTGGTTTATCACAAAAAGTACCTGGTTCTTGGTGACATATGTTCCTTCTGCGAAAAGCATATTCTCCAAATACCCTTCCACACGCGCACGTACCTCTACAAACTGCTGAGCGCGAATACGTCCCACGTACTCGCCATATATCTCCACATCTCCTTTTTCCGCAGATTCCACAATCACGGTAGGAGCTTCCGATTCCACCTTCTTAGGCCAAGTCAGAATAACGTAACCTGCCAACAATACCGCCATGCAGGCAACCATCATCAGCAACCTCTTCTTCTTTAGTTTCAATTCTTTTTTCGTAAAAGACTGTCTCATGCTTGTTTGTATATTAAATTTAACCCTGTTTCTTTCTATTAAAGCAAATCCGATGCCAATCTATCACCATCTCATCCATTACGTCTAACAAACTATATATCAAGCAGAAAAGCAGACGGCAGTTCTTTATTCATGGTGGCATCCTCCATTTTTCCCTGTGGAATGTGTCCACAGTTTGTGGAATAATTCCACAAAACTACTAAATTAAAAACACATAAAAACCCTTTTTTGCTCTACACTAACAAAGAAAAACATTATCTTTACCGAAAATAATTCAGATTATTCATTTTAAACGTAAAGATTATGGCAAGTAGAAAAGAACTAAAGAAGAATATAAACTATATTGCAGGTGAATTGTTCACAGAGTGTCTTGTAAACAGCTTATATGTGCCTGGAACAGACAAACAAAAAGCCGATGAACTGATGGCTGAAATTCTGAAAATGCAAGATGAATTCATAAGCCGCATCAGCCACACCGAGCCAGGAAATGTAAAAGGTTTCTACAAAAAACTTCGTGCTGACTTCAATGCAAAAGTAGACGAAATTATTGACGCAATGGGCAAACTGAAATAAGATGAAGAAAGCCTTTTATAGCTTCATTTATTATCGCCTGCTGGGCTGGAAGACAAACGTGACGGTGCCCGACTACGACAAATGTGTAATTTGTGCGGCACCCCATACTTCCAATTGGGACTTATTTATCGGTAAATTGTTTTATGGTGCCATCGGCCGCAAGACCAGTTTCATGATGAAAAAGGAATGGTTCTTTTTTCCTCTGGGACTGATATTCAAAGCCGTTGGCGGCATTCCGGTGAACCGGGGACGTAAATCTTCCTTAGTGGACCAAATGACCGAAAAGTTTGCAAACAGCAAGCATTTCCACCTGGCTATTACACCGGAAGGAACCCGTAAAGCCAATCCCAACTGGAAGAAAGGTTTTTATTACATAGCACTTAAAGCACAAGTGCCCATCATGCTTATCGGGATTGATTATCCTTCCAAGACCATCTCCTCTACCAAGGCTGTCATGCCTACCGGAGACATCGAAAAGGATATGCGCGAGATAAAACTGTACTTCAAGAACTTTAAAGGAAAAAATCCCGAAAATTTTGATTTAGGAAATATCTAATCAGGTATTAAGCATTAATGCCATGCGAATAAGCATCTTGCAAACAGACATCGTCTGGGAAAATAAACAAGAAAATCTCCGTCGTCTCCGCGAGAAGTTAGAAACTCTTCGTGGAACAACGGAGATTGTTGTTTTACCGGAAACATTCTCCACCGGCTTTAGTATGGACACCGCCAGCTTGGCCGAACCCACAACGGGAGAAACCATCGCAACACTGCGCCAATGGTCCGAAGAGTACCGGCTTGCTCTTGCCGGCAGCTATATTGCCTGCGAAACAGCCTCGGAAGGCGGAAAGCCATCCTACTACAACCGCGCATTCTTCCTTACGCCCGAAGGCAATGCTTACTATTACGACAAACGCCACCTCTTCCGGATGGGGCACGAGACAGAACATTTCACCCCCGGCAACCGGCGTCCCATCATCCGATATCGCGGCTGGAATATACTGCTGCTTGTATGCTATGACCTTCGTTTCCCGGTCTGGAGCCGCAATACGAGCAATGAATACGACCTCCTGATTTACGTCGCCAACTGGCCCATTCCCCGCCGGAAAGTCTGGGACATCCTGCTGCAAGCGCGCGCGCTGGAAAACATCAGTTATGTCTGCGGTGTCAACCGTATCGGCAAGGACGGCAGAGACATTCCACACAGCGGAGGCAGTGTGGTCTACTCTCCGAAGGGGGAAGTGCTTGCCACTGTGCCCGACAACGAAGAGGCGATTGCCACCGCCTCCCTCAACCTTTCCTCCCTGCAGGAGTTCAGGCTAAAGTTTCCCGCTTGGAAAGATGCGGACGAGTTCGTTATTTCTTCAAATAATAGTTCACAGTAGTCACTACACGTACGCTTTTTATATAAGGAGTATAGGCATCGCGGTCACTTATGGAGAACTGCCCTTGCGAGGCATTGCGGATTTTCCCCAGTTCACTGTCCGAATCCTTGGCAAACTTCTCGGCTGCAGCACGAGCGTTCTTCGTGGCCTCCTCTATCATTCTGGGCTTCACTTCGTTGAGACCGGTGAATTCATAAGACACATTATATTTATAATCCCCTCCCGTGATGGCAATACCCTGCTTCAAGAGTTCAGCCTGCCCCGACATGAGCTTACGCACCCTATCCACATTCTTGGAAGTGACAGTGATGACAGACGTGGCATTATAACGATAGGCCACGTTGCGGTCAACGTAACGTTCGGCCTGCATATCAATCACTTCGGGCGGTGCAATACTGATTTCCTCCTTCTCAATACCGTTGTTTTCAAGGAAACTCACGACGGCAGCGTTTTTCTTCTCCATATTGGCATAAAGCAGTGCAGGGTCATTACCTATGTCTTTGTAGACAAGAGGCCAGACTACCTTGTCGGCAGGCACTTCCATTTCGGCCAGCCCTTTCACACTGACCACACGGTCCTTATTCACAAAATTGTTGATACCGCCTTTTACCATGATTCCCAACAAAAGCAGCCCCACGGCTATGATGGCTGCTTCTACTTTCCAGCTTTTCATACATTGATATTTTAGAGTTTATAAACACACACAAATATAACAAACCCAAACGACAAAAAGTGCGATGAATGGTCTATTTTTATATGATTATCCTCACTTATACCCCAAACGAACGAGACATTATACAAAATGCACCAAATCCTCTTTTTTAGAGTATTTAATGAAAATACCCAAAAGAAGGAGTACATCTTCTCCAAAAAGTACCTATTTTTGTCCTTCGAAACAATGTCAAAGCGACAACATGATTAATTTAATAATTCTAACCCCTAAATCCTATGTTGACTCAACTCATCAACGCACGTATCTTGACCCCGCAAGGATGGCTCAAGGACGGTTCCGTACTTATCAGGGACGGAAAAATTTTAGAAGTAACCAATTGTGATCTCGCCGTTATCGGAGCACAACTGATTGATGTGAAAGGAATGTATGTATTGCCCGGAGGCGTAGAAATCCATGCGCATGGCGGCGGAGGACGCGATTTTATGGAATGTACAGAGGATGCTTTCCGCGGTGCCGTCCAAACCCACATGAAATATGGAACCACCAGCATATTCCCCACCCTGTCCTCATCTACCGTACCGATGATTGAACAAGCGGCGGAGACTTGTACAAGGATGATGGCGGAAAAAGACAGCCCGATATTGGGTCTGCACCTTGAGGGTCACTATCTCAATATGGCAATGGCAGGCGGACAGATTCCGGAGAATATCAAAAATCCTGATCCGGAAGAGTATATCCCTTTGCTGGAAGCAACCCATTGCATCAAACGTTGGGATGCCGCTCCCGAATTGCCCGGAGCCATGCAATTCGGCAAGTACATCACCGGGAAAGGAATTTTGGCCTCAGTGGCCCACACCCAAGCCGAATTTGAAGACATCCGTACCGCATACGAAGCCGGATATACGCACGCCACCCACTTCTATAATGCGATGCCCGGATTCCATAAACGTCGTGAATACAAATACGAAGGAACAGTAGAAAGTATCTACCTGATGGATGACATGACCGTTGAAGAAGTAGCCGACGGCATCCATGTACCGCCTACAATCCTGCGTCTTGTCTACAAGATAAAAGGCGTAGAACGGATGTGTGCCATAACCGACGCCCTGGCATGCGCTGCAAGCGACAACAAAGAGGCCTTTGATCCTCGCGTCATCATTGAAGACGGCGTGTGCAAACTGGCCGACCACTCTGCCCTTGCCGGTAGCGTAGCAACTATGGACCGGCTGATACGTACAATGGTACAGAAAGCCGATATACCTTTAGCAGATGCCGTACGTATGGTTTCCGAAACTCCTGCGCGCATCATGAATGTCTATGACCGCAAGGGATCACTCCAAAAAGGTAAGGACGCCTACATTATCGTT
>OGMG01000314.1_pt1 | contig 21317 bp, 18 predicted proteins | sample 1573031 | NCBI WGS metagenome assembly OGMG01 (sample SAMEA2582002, study PRJEB24529) | metagenome | biome: Human gut stool | place: China | collected 2011
AGCGGAATGCCCGGCGAACAGGAACATCATATTTCGTCTGTACCGTTTTTCTTTTTCATTACATAAAGTGACTGCCTTGTGAGAGGGCGCTTATATCTGCCCCTCACACCCTATAAAGGCGCCACAAAATCACATTCTAACGTTCCATTTTCCAGTAAGCCGCACTGTAAGGTGCAAGTTCACTGCCACCGCCAAAATCGTGTGTTTCTCCTGTGATCAGATCTACCGCAGTGCCGCATCCGGCATCAAAATGTGCTGTAAAAGGCTGATCATCCGCATTGATCGCTACAAGAACACGCTCTGAATCTGTTTTCCGCTCAAAAATACACTGACGGTTGGTCAGAAGAACCGAACGGAAATCACCGTAATTCAATGCATCAGAATGTTTTTTTGCCTCTGCCAGTTTGGAAATAAAAGTTGTGAGATCATTCCATTCCGGTTTCTCAAAGCAGGCACGCAGTGCAGGATCGCCCTCTTCTTTGCGGGCTTTTGCACCCCATTCACTGCCATAATAAACGCATGGGATACCCGGCATACCAAAGGCGAGAGCGTAGATCAAAGGCAGATGATTTTCGTTTGATAAAATGCTTGCGACTCTGGTGACATCATGGTTATCTACGAAAGAAAGCAGATGTTTTCCTTTATATAAGGTCCAGTTATCCGGGCCAAACTGACGCAGCAGGGAGTGGTTGATCTCAAACATATTCATGCTGTTAAAACTGGAATACAATCCCTTGTAACACTCGTAGTTTGTGACAGAATGTAACATGGAATCATTCATCCATTGATTATAATCACCGTGAAGTGTCTCTCCGACAAGAAAGAAATCCGGTTTTAATCCATCACAGAAAGAGCGGAGCCGTCTGAGAAAATCGTGATCCAGACAGTATGCGACATCAAGTCTCAGACCGTCAATGTCAAATTCCTCAACCCAGCCTTTGATGCAGGAAAAAATATGCTGGATGACATCTTCATTTCGTAAATTCAGTTTTACAAGATCATAATTGCCTTCCCAGCCTTCATACCAGAGACCGTCATTGTAGTTTGAATTACCGTCAAAACTGATATGAAACCAGTCTTTGTATGGGGAATCCCATCGTTTCTCCAAAACGTCCTGAAATGCCCAGAAACCTCTTCCAACATGGTTGAATACACCATCTAAAACAACCTTGATCCCTGCTTTGTGAAGGTTTTCACAGACAGATTGAAAGTCCTCATTCGTGCCGAGACGGGTATCAATTTTGGTGTAATCTCTGGTGTTATAGCCGTGCGTGTCAGATTCGAATACCGGTGAAAAATAAATGGCATTTGCCCCAAGTTTTTCAATATGAGGAATCCAGTCATTTACTTTTAAAATGCGATGTTCTAACACTCCGTCATTTTCAAAAGGTGCTCCACAGAATCCAAGTGGATAAATTTGATAAAATACGCTTTCATAAGCCCACATATTCAAGCCTCCTAATTATTTCAAAATATTAGCGGTGCAGAAGTAATGATTCAGTCGATCTGCACATTTTGCATACAGAATATAAAACATGCTACATTTATTCAGCACTCATATCGCGGGATTTCTGCGAGCAGGCACGCTGGGCAGAAATCACAGTGTTGCGGAAACCTCCGGCTTCCAGAGCAGCGACAGCCTCTATAGTGGTCCCGGCAGGGGAGCAGACAGCGTCTTTTAGCTCGCCCGGGTGTTTTCCGGTTTCCAAGACCATTTTTGCAGAGCCATAGACAGATTGGGCGGCAAATTTATAGGCCTGTGCACGCGGCATTCCGTCGGCAACGGCGGCATCCGCCATAGCTTCGATAAACATGTATACATAAGCCGGAGAAGAACCGGAAACCCCGATGACAGCGTCCATAAGAGATTCACTGATCACTTCCGATTTGCCGAAGGAGTTGAAGAGTGCCTGAACTTCTTTTAATTCTTCCGGGGTCACATTTTGGTTGACGCACAATGCGCTCATTGCCTCACCGACTAAGGCTGGGGTATTTGGCATGGCACGTACAAGCTTGACTGGTTTGCCAAAGGAGTCCTCGATGGCGGCAATTGTTTTTCCGGCGGCAATGGATACGATCACACATCCTGATTTTACATGAGAGGAAATCTGTGGGATTACTTCATCAAATTTATTTGGTTTTACAGCAAGAAATAAAATATCACTGCGTTCTGCAACCGTTTCATTGGACAGGGTTGTCTCAATGGAATATGTACTCTGCAGTTTTTCTAAGGTAGCTGCGGAATGGGCACTTGCAATGATCTGACTGGTTGTCACTAACTCTGAGTGTACAATACCGCCGATCATGGCACTTCCCATATTTCCAGCTCCAATGAAACCGATAATCTTATCTATCATATATCCTCCTTGTTTGTGTCCTGTATTTTCTTTCATCCTAGTTCATTTGTTCTGAAAGGTCAACCTTTTAGACATAATTAGGGCTGGAATACTGCAAAAAAAATGAAGTGTTGATTTTCACACAGTATTCCAGCCCGTAAAGGGGAGGAAAAAATAACAAACTATAGTTGAAATATACTTTGTTTTTATTTAAAAAATTAGTAGGCTGCCAGAATTTCTTTTAAGGCGGCGATAAATGCTTTATTCTGTTCTTCTGTACCGACACTGACACGGTTAAAACCAAATGCACTGATCATAATTTTCCGCTCCGCAAGGGCAGCACGGATTTCTTTTGGATCATGGTGTGTGTCGAAGTAGATGAAGTTTGCACAAGGTTTTGCAAGAGTGCAGCCTAATTTTGTCAGTTCATCCTCAAGATATTCGCGCCCTGCCGTGGTGAGAGCCTTGATTTTTTTGATGTATTCCTGATCTTTCAAGGCAGCCTGTGCGGCAGCAAGTGCATTGTAGCTGACATTCCATGCCTGACAGGCTTTCATTAGTTCGTCGATCAGCAATGGATCAGCAAAGGTGTAACCGATGCGGAGACCGGCCATGCCATAAATTTTGGAGAAAGTACGCAGTACAAAGAGCGGTCTGTCGTAGCCTTCCTGAATCATTTTGATGAGGCTGTAGTGAGTAGGATCTTCCACGTATTCGAAATAAGCTTCATCTACCACCGGAATGACATGATCCGGGAGTTTACGGATGAATTCTTCGACTTTTGCGGAGTTTACATAAGTTCCGGTCGGGTTGTTTGGATTGCAGACGATCACCATTTTCGTTTTGTCTGTAATGGCTGCAAGCATTGCGTCGAGGTCATAACAGTAATCATCGGTCAGTGGGAGAACGACACGGACACCTCCGTTATCGCTGACCATATCAGGGAAAGCTTCATAAGTTGGAGCACAGTACACAACTTCGTCCCCATAATTGATAAATACTTCACCAAGCATATCAATGATCGCAGAGGAACCGGCACCGATACAGACATGATCTATGGTAAGACCATAGAGATCAGCCAGCTGTTTTTTGAGATCGACTGCATAGAAATCCTGATACATATAGCTGTTGAGGGAAGCATCCGTAACTGCTTTTTTTACTTCATCAGACATACCGTACGGATTTTCATTATAATTCATTCGGGTTACATTCTTCGGGGTGGAAGTTTTCTGACGTGCACCACGGTTGCTCTTTGGTTTTGTTTTCATGCTGTCTCTTAATAAACATTCTACATTCATCTTCATAATCTCCTTGTCTTTTATCTATATAAATTCAGTTGATAATGGAAACCGGATGCCCTTCTAAGTAGCACCGGAAATTATCGATCGCCATATCGATCGCGCGGATTCTGGATTCTTTTGTGAGCCATGCGATATGTCCGGTGATGACGGTATTTGGTGCAGTTAACAGTGGACTGCCGTGAACCGGTGGTTCATCCGTCAGAACATCAAGTCCTGCGGCTAGTACCTTTCCGGATGCAAGCGCATCCGCAAGTGCCTGTTCATCGATGAGGGCACCGCGCGCTATATTGATTAAAATGACACCGTCTTTCATTCTGGCGATGGTGTTCTGATCGATCATGTGCTCGGTTGCCGGGGTATGCGGCGTGTGCAGGGAAATAAAATCGCTTCTGGCAAGCAGCTCATCTAACGATACCTGTTCAATGAAATCATATGCAGCGCCTTCTTTTTTGTGGCGGCTGTATGCGAGCACATGCATGCCAAATCCCTGTGCCATTTTTGCAAAAGCAAAACCGATCGCACCAAGACCGATCACACCGATCGTTTTGTCATATAATTCAATCTGTCTGGTGACCGATTTACAGAATTCGTTGTGGTTTTCCGGTACGGACCAGTCAATCGTTTTGATCCGGGTGTCATGCGTGCCGATATGATGGCAGACATCCATTAATAAAGCGAAAGCGTATTCTGCGATCGTCTGTGAACCGTAGATGGTATTGGAAATGGAAATACCGCGTTTTCTGGTCATTTCTGTATCGAATTTTTCCCATCCGTGTCCTAAGGTGGCAACATATTTTAAATTCGGATGCTGGCTTAAGAATGCTTCATTCATATTGTCCGGACCGATCCACAGTCCGAATACAGCGTCCGCATCTCCGATATAAGTATGAAGTTGTTCTATATTTGGATAATGTGCAGGAACTTCAATGACAACCTCGTCAATACCGGGGAGCTGCTCCAGCCGTTTCCAGCGTTCTGTAAGCTCCTTTGGAGTGATATCTGTCTGAATAATTTCCTCCTGGATCACAACAATTTTCATTTGTTTGTCACCTCCATTTGTTTATGATTGCTAATATAAGTTCAAAAATGTTGATTTGTCAAGTGTAAATTTCTTGCAAATTAAGTAAAAAAATATAATTGTGAGACAGTTTCTTCTATAGTTAATATATAAGCGTGTAATATGTGTTATCAGACGAAAAAATCGCATTTTTTACGTTTCCCACAATAAAATAATAGAAATCATGCGCATTTTGGAAAAAGTATACAAATCTATAAAAATTGGCTGGATTTTGTTGACAGGAAAACAAAAAGTGTGATAAAACAGGTTTAATTTAAAACAGCAGGCAATCAGGCAGCAGACCTGAACATAGCAAAGGCGCTAGGGAATCATCCTTAGCGCCTTTTCTGTACATAGAATATATGCAGAGTACAGATGCTGTTGTTTACAGAAAACAGAAGAACAATCTGTTTCATTAGTTCATAGGAAATGGATGTTTCTTCGGAACAATAAGGAGGATTAGTTATGACGAATACACCTACCACATTTTTTGGCTGGATCATTTTTCTGATACAGCAGTATCACGGATACTATTTACAAGGGCTGCTTACCACATTGGAAACATCCCTCGCAGGTACGATCTGTGGATGCTTTTTAGGATTTCTGGTTGGAATCATCCAGGCAACGGACATCCGGGCGCAGGATAACATGATCAAAAAGATTTTACTTGGTATTCCATGGGTGATCGCAAAAATTTATGTCACGATTTTCCGTGGAACACCAATGATCGTTCAGGCAATGGTAATTTATTATGGATCATCTACAGTATTCGGAATTGATCTGAAACCATTCAATGCAGCGATTTTTATCATCCTGTTAAATACAGGAGCTTATATGTCAGAGACAGTCCGCGGCGGTATCAATTCCATTGATGTCGGACAGATTGAAGGAGCAAAGGCACTTGGAATGGGATATGTTCCGATGATGATCTATATTATCCTTCCACAGACTTTTAAAATTATCGCACCGCAGATCGGAAATACTTTTGTTGCAAATATCAAAGATACTTCCGTATTAAATGTAATCGCAGTCACAGAACTTTTCTATATCACAAAGGTTGCAGCCGGAACATATTTCAGAATGTTTGAGGCATATACGATCACAGCATTGATTTACCTGACACTTACCTTATTATTTAACGGTTTGCTGAAGCTGATCGAAAAGTATATGGCAGGAAAAGAAAGTTACGAGGTTTTAAATCCGGCAGCCGCAAAATAAATCAGGGGATCAGATGGAAAGAAAAGAGGAACGTGTTATGGCAAGACAATCAATATTTAAGTTTAATGAGAGAGTGACGACTGAGGCAAAGGATGCAACGTATGAATTTCGTGGCCCGGTCATCAGTGTCAGGAATCTGGAAAAGAAATTCGGGGAACATGAAGTTTTAAAAGACATCAGTTTTGATCTGTTTGAGGGCGATGTGGTCTGTATCATCGGATCTTCCGGATCAGGAAAATCTACCTTATTAAGATGCATCAATCATTTGGAGACACCGACGAGCGGTCAGATATTATATCATGGCTATCCATTGACGAAGGATGCACAGACAATCAACCGTTTCCGTTCCCAGGTGGGAATGGTGTTCCAGCAGTTCAACCTGTTTAACAATATGACGGTTTTTGACAACTGCATGGCTGGTGTCCACAAGGTGAAAAAAAGAAGCAAGGAATATTCCACCGAGATCTGTATGAAATATCTGGAAAAAGTAGGAATGGCTCCTTATGTAAAAGCAAAACCACACCAGTTATCCGGTGGTATGAAACAGAGAGTGGCGATCGCCAGGGCACTTGCAATGGAACCGGAAGTATTGCTTTTTGATGAACCGACTTCCGCATTGGATCCGGAAATGGTCGGAGAAGTTTTATCGGTTATGAAACAGCTTGCAAATGAAGGACTTACTATGGTGATCGTAACACATGAGATGGCGTTTGCAAGAGATGTATCAACAAGAACCATTTTCATGGATAAAGGATATATTGTGGAGGATGCACCGCCACAGGAGTTATTTAATAACCCGAAGGAAGCGAGAACCAGAGAGTTTTTAAGCAGGTTTATGCAGGGTTAAGGTTCGTAAAAGGCAAATTGTATTTGTTTTTTAATCATAGAATGAGGAGGACAATATTATGAGAAGAAAATTAACAGCAGCACTTTTGACAGCAGCAATGGCAATTTCATTAACAGCCTGTGGCGGATCAGGTGACACAGCTTCGGCAGGGGCATCCACAGGAGAGACAGCAAGTGTGACAGAGGCGGGCGCAACAACAACCGCTTCCGGAAAAGAAGTTCTCCGGGTTGCAATGTCAGCAGATTATGCACCGTTTGACTGGCTGCAGGAGGATGATTCCAATGGAGCAGTGATGACATCGAATGGTTCCTATATGAATGGTTATGATGTTCTTGTCGCAAAATACATAGCAGAAAAACTGGATATGGATCTTGAAATCACACAGATTGACTGGGATGGTCTGATCCTTTCCATCCAGTCCGGAAAAGTTGACTGTGCGATCGCCGGAATGTCCATCACAAGCGAGAGATCCCAGTCGGTAGATTTCTCGGATCCGTATTACAATGCAAATATTGTTGCGGTTGTTGCGGCTGACGGACCTTATGCAGATGCAGTAAATGTTACAGATTTTGAGGGCGCAACACTTACCTCTACACTGAACACAGTATGGTACGATGCATTAGATCAGATCACGGATTATGCGACAAAGGATGCAGCGCTTGATACATTTGCATCCATGGTTGCAGCAGTCCATGCAGGAAAAATTAATGGATTTACCTGTGATATGCCTTCTGCAAAATCTATTTTAGTAAGTAATCCGGATTTAAAGATCATCGATTTTGAGGGTGGCACCGGATTTGAGGTCAGCAATGAAGAGACAGACCTTGGTATCCCTTGCCAGAAAGGAAACACAGAATTAGTAGATAAGATCAATGAAGTGCTCGCCGGACTCTCACAGGAGGACAGAGATGCTATGATGGATCAGGCAGTAGCATCCCAGCCGGTAAGCAACTAATATGGAACAGACAGCAGTCGAAAAAAAATTCGGAAAATATGTCATGGCTTCCATGATCACCATGTTTCTCCAAAGCGCCTACTCCATGATTGACGGTTTATTTGTCAGCAATCTGATAGGTGACACGGCATTATCCGCAGTCAATGTTGCGTGGCCGATCATTGCAGTGGTAACTGCGATCGGCACCGGCGTTGGATGCGGCGGAGCCGTAATGATGTCAACCAAACAGGGAGAGGGAAAGAACGAAGAGTCGAACATTGTACGGGCAAATGTCATTCTTGCATTATTGGCATCGAGTATTGTGGTTACGATTCTTTTTATTATTTTACTGACTCCTCTATTGAAATTAATGGGCGCAGAAGGAGAACTTTTAAGGCTGTCACAGATTTATGGAAGGGTAATGCTCACAGGCGGCGTGCTTCAGATCTTATCCTGTGGACTGACACCTCTTCTCAGGAATGACAACCGGGCGGTCAGTGCCATGATGATCATGGTGGGTGGTTTATTTGCTAACCTTGGTCTTGATTTTGTTTTTATGTATGTTTTTCATATGGGAATTGGCGGTGCAGCAGGCGCTTCACTGTGTGCGCAGTTGTTTACGACTGTGTGCTGCCTGATGATTCTTTGCACAAAGAAAACAGATCCAATCCGTCTTTCACAGTTTATGATAAGGAAGGAATACTGGAAAAAAATTTTTAAGACAGCAGTTTCACCGTTTGGAATATCGCTGACCCCTTCTTTATTGATTTTATATCACAACGTTGCGTGTTTAAAATTTGGCGGCGATCTTGCGGTAAATGCATATGCACTCATCAGTTCCACCGTCGGCTCGTACCGTGTGCTTCTGATTGGTGTCGCAGAGGGGATTCAGCCACTTGCAAGTTATGCCTATGGTGCACATGATTTTCATGCGATCCGGAAGATAAGAAACAAGGCGGTCATCACAGCGATGGGGGTGAGTTTCTTCTTATTTATATTTACCATCGCAACAGCCCGGTTTTATCCGGCAATTTACGGATATGAGGGGGAAGCCGCAGAACTTGGGTATCATGCGGTCATGGTGACGGCGGCACAGCTTATTTTTACAGGACTTGTCCGCGTGACCAATTCCTTTTTCTATTCGGTTGGAAAAGATAAATACTCGCTGTTTATGATTTACTTTGATCCACTTATTATGACGCCGCTTACGATCGTGATCCTCCCACGGATTTTAGGACTGGATGGCATCTGGATCACAGCGGTTATGACGCAGTTTATTTTAAACATTGTGGCATTTGGAATGTTTGCAAGTCATGAAAGACAGATGAAGAGGATGGAAGCAGAGAAAGCATTTGCAGGAAAATGAGAAGGATAAGAGAAATCGTACAGTAGACAGGTACATGAAAAAGAACGTAACGAAGATGGCCGGTACACCATCAAAGTTACGTTCTTTTTCCTTTCCCTAATAAATCGCGTTCGTACAAGTACTACGCACTACATGAAATAAAATGTTTGTTAATGTTTATATAATAGGAAGAAACTCCTATGTAATAAAACCGGAACTATGAAAAAATGCAGATTAGAAATCTGTAAGATCAGCTTTTCTCTTCTCTAAGAAGGCACCCATTCCTTCTTTTTTGTCATGAGTATCATTTACAACACCGAAGAGGTTTGCTTCCATCTCAACAGCATTCTTGATATCCATATCGTAACCATTGTTGATCGCTGCTTTTGCAACAGATACAGCGTAGCTTCCTTTGGAGATGATCTTTGCTGCCATAGTTTTTGCAGTTTCCATTAATTCTTCTTTTGCAACAACTTTGTTCACTAAACCGATACGGTAAGCTTCAGCTGCATCAATGTTATCGCATGTGAAGATCATTTCTTTGGCACGTCCCATACCAACTAAACGGGCAAGTCTCTGTGTGCCACCGAATCCAGGAATGATTCCAAGTCCACATTCCGGCTGACCGAAGATTGCATTGTCAGATGCAATACGGATGTCACAAGCCATGGCAATCTCACATCCACCGCCAAGTGCGAAGCCGTTAACAGCTGCGATCGTTACCTGACGCATGTTCATTAATTTGAAGAATGGAACAGAAGCTCTGATACCGAATGCTCTTGCTTCCGGAGCTGTAAAGTTCACCATCTCGGCGATATCAGCACCTGCAACGAAAGATTTGAATGCGTTGTCTTTCTTGTCAGGACCACCGGTTAAGATCACAACTTTGATATCGTCTCTACCCTCGATCTCTGTTAAAGCTGTGTTTAACTCGTCTAATGTCTCACTGTTTAATGCATTTAATGCTGCTGGTCTTGAGATGGTAAGAACGGCGATCTCGTTCTCCACATCTAATTTTAAATTGTTGAATTCGCTCACGATAATACCCTCCTGAATAGATTGATAAAAAATTAACAATACATGTTATATCTAGAGTACTTCTTTTGAGAGGATTTGTCAATATGAACGTCGATAAACTTTTTCTAAAATCTGTAAAAAATGGAAAACCGCTCCGTTTACATCTGGGGGATTCCTTATTATAATGGGAATATGAGCGAAACATACTTTATGTTATGAAGACTTTGACAATTGCAAAACTTATATAATTTTTTTGAAATTGTTCAAAAGTAACAAAATTTTCGAAAACCCGCTTTCGCTACGTGTCGCTGGTAGCGGTACTAAGAAGCCAGTTACAACTTACGTTGTATCTGCCTTCTAAGAACCGACCGCTCCCCAGTGTTTTCTCAAGCTTTTGTTACTTTTTCACAATTCAATTTACATTTTGTGAGTTTTGCAATTGAATTTACATTACATATGATGTTGATAATAATTGATATTTGAAGGTAAAGAGGAATAAAACATGATCACAGATTACAATTTACAGATTTTAATAGAGCCGTTGTTACACTGGTTTGCGGGGCATGCCCGTGTGCTTCCGTGGAGGGAAGAACCGACACCGTACCGGGTGTGGGTGTCGGAGATTATGTTGCAGCAGACGCGAGTGGAAGCAGTAAAACCTTATTTTGAGCGGTTTACGAAGCGTCTGCCGGATGTGGAGGCTTTGGCGGAATGCCCGGAGGATGAGTTGTTAAAACTCTGGGAGGGATTAGGCTATTACAACCGCGTGCGGAATATGCAAAAGGCAGCCATTCAGGTGATGGAAGCATATGGTGGAAAACTTCCGGCAGATTATGAGGAATTGTTAAAACTAAAGGGAATCGGCAGTTACACCGCAGGGGCAATCGCCTCCATTGCATACCAGATTCCGGTGCCGGCTGTGGATGGGAATGTATTCCGCGTTCTGACGAGAGTGGCGGCGGACGATACTGATATTATGAAACCGTCCTTTCGGACTTTACTGGAAAAAGAGCTGCGGGGAGTTATGCATGAAATGGAGACACCGGGGGAATTTAATCAGGCACTGATGGAACTTGGGGCAACCGTATGTGTGCCGAATGGAGCACCGTTATGTAAACAGTGTCCGTGGAACAGTCTCTGCCTGGCAAGGAAAGAGGAAAGGATTGCGGAACTTCCGGTCAAGACAAAGGCGAAAGCGAGACGTATCGAAAAGCGAACTGTGCTTGTCATCCGTGACAATGACAAAGTGGCAATCCGGAAACGACCGGAAAAGGGACTTCTGGCAGGGCTTTATGAATTGCCGAATGTCGAGGGAAGATATTCGCAGAATGAGATTGTTCAGTTGGTAAAAGATATGCATCTTTCTCCAATCCGGGTGCAGAAGTTAGAGGATACAAAACATATTTTTTCTCATATCGAATGGCAGATGGAAGGGTATGCAATTTTAGTGGAAGAAGCAGGATTTGACACTGTGGCAGAGAAAATGGCAGCAAATAATCTTATTTTTGTGGATGCAGAAAAATCTCAGGAAAATTATGCAATTCCATCTGCGTTTGCCGCTTACGCAAAATATATGGGGATCAGACTTGGAAATGAAAAATTTCTGGTGACGGATTAGAAGGTATGGAATTATTACAATTTCTGGGATAAAAAAGAGGGAGCCGGTGCAATGCACCGGCTATTCATATGAAAAAGATTGTGTATGGAAAGTGAAATGCTTCACTATTTTCTGGGAGGAACCTTGCTTACTGGTTAAGCAAGGCAACCTGATCTACTCAGGTATGAAAAAAAGTTCTATGAAAAATTTTCTTGTTGGCTTAACTTATGCTTAGAGTATAAAGTTGAATTGTGTCTATCGTATGATGGCTTTGTGAGAAATTTGTAAATAAAATATGAACAAAATGTTCAAAATTCAGGCTGTAATAAATAATTAAGAAAAAATAAATTGGCTTGTCATAATAAAATATGTATAATAGGAAAGTACTACAACCGTTTCGCAGTCCGGATACAGGATTGCAGACGATCAGGAAATATTTTGGAAAATGTTGAAATTATAATAAGGAAAGTCAGAGGTAATAAAAGATGTACGATTGCATCGTGATAGGAGCCGGAATTGCAGGGGCAGCCTGTGCCAGAAAACTGGCAGAGGAAGCCGGAAAGAAAGTTCTTGTGATTGAGAGACGAAGTCATATTGGAGGAAACTGTTATGATGTTCCGGATGAATATGGCATTTTAATCCATGAGTATGGTCCACATATTTTCCATACAGGCCTGGAAGAAGTTTATGAATATCTATCGAGATTTACGGAATGGTATCCTTTCGGACATGAAGTGGTAGCAAAAGTGGGGGACAAGCTGATCCCGGTTCCATTTAACTTAAATACGCTGCACATGGTTTATGAGAAGGAAAAAGCAGATCTTCTGGAGAAAAAACTGATCGAAGCTTACGGTGAGGGAAGCCGTGTGCCGATCATGAAACTTCGTGAGAATGATGATCCGGATATCCGCGAGATCGCACAGTATGTCTATGAGAATGTATTTTTGAAATATACCATGAAACAGTGGGGACAGAAGCCGGAAGAAATCAGTCCGGAAGTGACAGGGAGAGTGCCGGTGCTGATCTCTTATGACAACCGCTATTTTCAGGACAAATATCAGGGTGTGCCAAAGGATGGCTTCACACCGATGTTTGAGCATATGTTAGATCATGAGAACATAGAAGTGATTCTGGATACAGACTGCAGGGATGTCTTAAAGTTTACAGGGAATGAGATCCTTTTTGAGGGAAAACCATTTGCGGGAGATGTCATTTACACAGGAGCGCTGGATGAGCTGTTTGATTGTAAATTCGGCAGACTGCCATATCGTTCGCTGGATTTCCATTTTGAGCATTATGATGAGGAGTCTTATCAGGGACACAGCGTGGTAAACTACACGGTAAGCGAAGATTACACCCGCATTACGGAGTTTAAATTTCTGACGGGACAGAAAAATACAGATGGAACTACAATTGTAAAAGAATATCCGTTTGCATATACGGGCGCAGCAGGCGAGATTCCCTACTATGCGATTTTAAATGAGGAAAATCAGGCGCTTTACGGGAAATACAGGGCACTCACAGCAGGACTTCCGAAGTTCCATTTATTAGGCAGACTTGCAGAATACAAATATTACAATATTGATGCCATGACGAAAAAAGCCATGGAACTGGCAGATGCCATTATGAATCAGTAGGAAAGGTTATCATTATGAAGTTACTTACATTTGCAATTCCATCTTATAATTCGCAGGATTATATGGAACACTGCATCCTGTCTCTGCTTCCGGGTGGGGATGATGTTGAGATTTTGATCGTGGATGACGGATCAAAGGACCGCACCGCAGAGATCGCAGACGAGTACGAGAGAAAATATCCGGGAATCGTGCGTGTCATTCATCAGGAGAACGGTGGGCACGGAGAGGCAGTAAATGCCGGAATCCGTAATGCCACAGGACTTTTCTTCAAAGTTGTGGACAGTGACGACTGGGTGGATTACGAAGCCTATATGAAGATTTTAAAAAAATTGCGTGAACTTGCTGGCGGAGATACCGTGCTGGATATGTTCATTGCAAATTATGTTTATGAAAAAGAGGGTGTACGGCACAAAAAAATCATGCGCTATTCTTCCCTGCCGCAGGATAAGATTTTTACATGGAATGAGGCAGGAAGATTCCACAAGGGACAGTACATTCTGATGCATTCTGTCATTTACCGTACACAGCTTCTGCGGGAATGTGGGCTTGAACTGCCAAAACATACTTTTTATGTGGATAACATTTATGTGTACAAGCCATTGCCAAGCGTAAAGCATATGTACTATATGGATGTTGATTTTTACCGTTACTTCATTGGACGTGATGATCAGTCCGTCAATGAAAAAGTGATGATCGGTCGTATTGACCAGCAGATCAAGGTGAATAAGATCATGATCGATGAGTTTGATCTCTGGAAGATCCCGAATCCAAAACTACGTCATTATATGTTCAATTATCTTGAAATCATCACAGTAATCTCAACGATCATGCTGATCCGTTCCGGCACAGAGGAGAATCTTGAGAAAAAACGTGAGTTATGGAAATATATCAAAGACCATGATATCCGTCTGTTCCACCATTTGAGAAACGGTATTATGGGAAATGCGATGAACCTTCCGGGAAGAGGCGGAAGAAAGATTTCAGTTGCAGCTTACAAACTTTCACAGAAAATTGTTGGATTTAACTAAGGATATGGTGATCAGGTATGTACGTTAGACGGTCAAATATGGAAGATATACCGGCAATGATGGATTTATATGCACAGGCAAGGGTTTTTATGCGTGAAAATGGAAATCTAAACCAGTGGGATGAAAATTATCCATCGAGAGAGTTGTTGGAAAAGGATATTGCCTTTGGAAACAGCTACATTGTAGAAGATGATGAGAAGAACCTTGCAGCAACATTTGCTTTTATAAAAGGTGAGGACCCGACTTATTATGGGATTGAGAATGGAGCATGGCTGAATCATGAGCCATATGGAACCATTCACAGACTTGCGGGAAATACTTCTTATCATGGAATTGCCAGTGGATGTATTAGCTGGTGTAAGAGCCAGATTGGAAATCTGAGAGCAGACACCCATGAGGATAATAAAATCATGCAGCATTTGTTGGAAAAGAATGGATTCGTGCGATGTGGAATCATTCATCTTGCAAATGGTGCGCCAAGAATTGCTTATCAGTTTGCCGGAGACAGTACAAACTACCGGGGCAGCAATGAGCAGTCGCAGCAGAATTATAATCAGCCAAACCGCAGTAATCAGCCGATGCAAAATCAGAACTGGAGTGTGAGAGAAGTTTCTTCCGGTGGGCGTGGATTCGGAATTGCTTCCATGGTACTTGGCATTATCTCACTGGTATTATTCTTTTCCTTTGTGAATATCCCACTTGCGATCCTCGCCATTATCTTTGGTATTATCCAGTTGACGAGAAAGGCACCAAAAGGGATGGCAATCTCCGGGATTGTCATGGGCATAAGCTCACTCTTTCTGTTAGTCATTTTCTGGACTTGTATGTTTGTGTCAGCTGCCAGAACAGAAAGCACAGATAACAGCACTTATTATTATGAAGGATCTGAAAATGATGATGCTTCCGGTGATTATTATGATGGCTTATATGAGGGCTATCAGCAGGGATACAAAGATGGCTATTATGATGGCTACTATGGCTACACACCGGATGAAGAATTCTATGGTCATACACCGGATGACAGCTTCTATGGTTATCTGCCGAATGATGATTCTTATAATTTTCATGGGAAGAACGGCATATATTATTAACAAAGAAATGACAGCCGGGGAATCCGTTTGAGACAGAAAAGCAATGGGAAACAACAATTCATTATAAAAAGAGCAGCAGGTTTTCTGCTGCTTATTTTTGCGTTTACAGGGATCATTGGTATTTGCGTGGAAAAAAAGGACAATAGGATAAGAGCAGACAGTGGGATGGAGACAGAGAGAATGGCAGAAGAGAACACGAAAGCAGCATCAGGAAAAATCAAAGAAGAGGAAGTTAAGAAAGTGGCTTTGACATTTGACGATGGACCAAATCCGGATCATACGGAGACACTTTTGGAAGGTTTGAAAGAGCGGAATGTGAAGGCAACTTTTTTTCTTCTGGGTGCGGAGTGTGAAAAATATCCAGAGATCGTGAAGAAAATCCATGCAGACGGACATCTCATCGGCGTTCATTCCTATGAACATGTGAATCTTTCCAATCTCACGGATCAGGCGGCGATGGAGCAGGTGGACAAAACAGACCAGATTATTTTTGGACTGACCGGAGAACATGCGCAGTATATCAGACCGCCTTACGGCTGCTGGAAATGCAATCTCGATTATGAGACAAAAATGATCGAGGTGCTGTGGGACGTCGATCCGCTCGACTGGAAGACAGATAATTCCAGCGTCATTGCAAAGCGTGTCATGGATAAAGTGCAGGAAAATGATATCATTCTGCTGCATGATGCCTCAGAATCATCGGTAAATGCAGCACTTCTGATTATTGATGAATTGCAGGGAGAGGGATATTCGTTTGTGACGGTCGAGGAACTGATATTGGAATAATTTACAAATGTAAAATGCTATGATAACAGAAACAGAGGTAACACAATGTATATTGTGTTACCCCTGTTTTGCGTTCCGGAATCATGGAACCACATTGATTACAATGCATATTGTTCAGATATTTTATTGGAAGGAAAATCCTGTCCCTTATAAACAGATTTTGCGGAAAACCTCATCCCTGTCATCCTGCTCGATCCCAAGATAACGTTTGGTGATGTCAAAAGAGGAATGATGATAAATCTCCATGAGAAGTACCGGTGGAACTCCTTGCTTCCACGCATAATATCCAAATGTTTTCCGCAAGGAATGCGGGCTTATCACGCCGCTTAGACCGCTGTTTTCTGCCGCCTTGCGGATAATCCGGTAAGCCTGTACCCTTGAGATTGGATCTGCGTCTTTTCCACAGAAAAGATACGCATCCCCGCTGATCTCAAAACTGCGTCCAGACGCTAAAAACTGATAGTATTTTTGCAGCTGGACAGTTATTTTTCCATTCAGATAAATATTCGATGCTTTTCCGGTCTTTGCCTCCACAAGAAGCAGATGTTCTCTTACGCTCCGGTTTTCTAAGTCATATACCTGCTTCCACTGTAAAGAAAGAAGATCCGAAATCCTTAATGCGGTATTCAGCCCCATCGTAAGCAGCAGTTGATTTCTCGGATGATATTGTACCTGTTCATAAAAGTTCATAAAATCTTTCAGTTCCTGTTCTGAGCGGATTGGCTGAGCTGTGTTCATATTTTTTCTCCTCACATACTTGAATAAAAATTTTTTTAAAAAAGGGGTTAAGTAATGGAAACTCTGTCCGATATATAAAGCAAGAAACAGAGGTAACACAATATACAATGTGTTACCAGTATCTGAAACGGATGGAGTACCATTTTTAATATACGCAGTATTTATGGAAAAATACAAAGCCACATGGAGGTTACAATGCTTAAATTATCTTTAAAACCGGGAGAATACATTGATATAGGAGAAAATATCCGTGTCGTTTTTTCCGGTGGTTCTGCAAATAACATTCATCTTCTTGTAGACGCACCACGCGAATACAATATTGTGCGCAGTAATTCCATGAAGCAGAAGGACAAAAAAGAATACTATCGTGAGCAGACAATCTCTGAGGAAGCAAAGCGTGAGATTGCAGAAATCTTAATGCGTGAGAAGCACGCAGCTTCTGAGATAACGGACAGACCGGCTGCAAAAAAAGCCATTTACACAGTCAGCCACAGACGGTAATAATGCCATGCTAACCTAGGGGCGTGGTTTATTATACAGGCACTTTGTGCCAAAATCCTGATTTTTTTCAGGGAAAAGGGAATGGAATCCCGAAAATAAAAATTATTTTAGCGGCAGAATGACCGCAACACACGGAGGTAAAAATTATGGTAGTACAACACAACTTACAGGCAATGAACGCCAACAGAATGTTAAACGTTACAACAGGACAGCAGGCAAAATCCACAGAGAAGTTATCTTCCGGTTATAAGATCAACCGTGCAGCAGATGACGCAGCAGGATTAACCATTTCTGAGAAAATGAGAAAACAGATCCGTGGTCTTGATCAGGCTTCCACAAACGCTCAGGATGGTGTTTCTTCTGTACAGACAGCAGAGGGCGCTTTGACAGAAGTTCACTCTATGTTACAGAGAATGAACGAGTTAGCAGTTCAGGCAGCTAACGGAACAAATGCTGAATCTGACCGTCAGGCAATCCAGGATGAGATCGATCAGTTAACAACTGAGATCGACCGTGTTGCTGAGACAACAAAATTCAACGAAATCTATTTGTTAAAGGGAGATTCCGAGGGTGGTACAAAAACAGAAAAGCTTGCTGCTCATGATGCAGGATTAGCAGGAACATTAGTTGATAATGGTGATACAGCTACCTTTACTGCAAAGGCTTTAAAACATGGCGAAGAGATTAATATTGCTGGAAAATCTTATACGGTAGATGGTGTAACAAAACCTACTAACAATAGTATTGCACAGGGTACAACGGGTGCAGCTGGTGCTAAAGGCACATATACTTTCGCATTAGCAGGCATGCAGGCAGATCTTAATGGTAAAGCTACATTTACTATTGACGGAAAAGACTATACAATTGATGTGGCAAAAGATGATGATGCAACAGCTATTGGAACTAAGCTTGCAACAGCACTTAATGGCAAGATTGATGATGGATTAGGAACTAAATATGCTGTTACAAACAATGCAGGTACTCTTACGTTTGAGGCAGGTACAGCAGGAGCAAATAATAAAGCAATCACAGGTGCGTACAAGCCATTAGAAAATGGAACAACGGTAACAGATATTTATAATAAGATGAAAGATGAGTTAGCAACAGCCAGCAGCATTGGAACAGATACAGCTGCAACTGTTACAAACAATAATGACGGAACTTTCACTATCACAAAAGGTTCTGTTTCCGTTGCTGAGAGCTTATCCTTCAATCTTCATGTAGGAGCAGATGCAGATTTAACAAACAAGATCAATGTAAATATCGAAACAATGAATTCTGCATATCTTGGAATTAAAAACTTAAATGTAACTGATAAAACAGGTACAGCAGCTACCTATGCAGTAGACGCAATCGCAGACGCAGTAGCAAAAGTTTCTTCCCAGCGTTCCGCTCTCGGTGCTGTTCAGAACAGATTAGAGCATACAATCGACAACTTAGACAACGTTGTTGAGAACACAACATCCGCTGAATCCCGTATCCGTGATACAGATATGGCTGAAGAGATGGTTAACTACAGCAAGAACAACATTCTTGCACAGGCAGGTCAGTCTATGCTTGCACAGGCTAACCAGTCTACACAGGGTGTTCTTTCTCTGTTACAGTAATTACAGATACCATAAGACAAACAACAACAAAAAGCCTGGCCGCATCAGCGGTCAGGCTTTTTGTTGTTGTGCGCCTAGCGGCGCACGTTTCTAAGTATGACGGACATGCCGTCGTCTGTACACGTCAACTATTGAAACCGCCGTGTACCGAACGGTACGCACGGTGGTGTGACAGGACGGCGGTTGGTCATGTCTCCTACTCGATTATTCGGAATGAACAGTAATATATTTTTGTTTTCGACTGTTTGGCTTATCTGGAATAGTCATTTTAAGCTGACCACTTGCCAGTAGAGGATTCAAATATTTTCTTGTAAAATAAGTGAGATTTCGATAACCAATAAACGAGCAAATTTCTTGTTTGCTTTTTTCTGTTATACAAAAATCCAAGACTGCGTGTAGGATGTCCTGTGATCTATCTTGATCACTAACTTGGTCACAATCTTGGTCACTGACTAAGTCTTTCTGACTAAGATGGTAATTCACATTTTTCAAAATAACTCTGAAATCTGTTGCTGTCGAGAAGAATTCAGGTTTATATATTTCTGAATATCCTGGTAGTTTTTCAGTTTCACTGACGATTTTGCGTAGACCACTTCCACGGCGTTCCATGTATTTCATGCGGTGGAACAGGTCAGCAATCACAGGGTTTCGTCGCATGGAACGGATACTGTAAATATCGTATTCCTGAATTGAGCCGCCGCCAAACATACCGCCCGGAGATGTGATTTCCACCCGATCATCAAACATATCAATATGGATTTCGCTGCCAAGCACAATATAATCACGATGGATAAGCGCATTAACAAGAGCCTCTGTCACAGCTCGTTCAGCATAATCCGGCTTGTCTACACGATACTGTGCCTCTTTGACAAAACGGACTTTGGAATTATTGCGAATAAATTCACTGCCGCTTTTCAGTAGATAAATCAGATTCCCTTCGTATTCTTTATCGTCCAGCGCATCATCAAAGATAGAGCCTTTTTCCAAGCCATTCCACCGGGTACAGAACATACGGGAGTTATAAACTGTGTGCTGATCGGTCATGAGCTTTCCGGCATTGGTCAAGAACCCAGTTTTATCAGCCAAACCGAAGGAGACATAATCGGATGGCTCAAAACGGAGACCAGTCCGTTCCAGATAGGTTGCTTCCAGAAGTGTAAAGCTGTAATCCTTTTTTACCGCGTCTGTTGTTAGGGTATCAAAGGACTGATTGGTTCCCTTTAAGATCAGTTCATTCACAATGTAATCCGGGGCAATTACGCTTTCATTTCCAACACGGATATATGCTTCCATCACGCCGTCTGCCTTGTAATAATATGGGGTGCTGCGGCCGGGAGAAACCTCCAGAGCTAATAGATTTTTACCATCTTCCTGTAATGGTTTTAAGATAAACTGAGGTAATGGTGTGATTCGTTCTTTGATTAAGCGGCTGATCGCTTCAGCATCCTTTTGAACATCGGACAAGCCGATAGGCTCCCGGTCATCAGAGACTCCGAAAAACAGAGTGCCGCCGATTCCATTGGAAAAGGCACTGACACTTTTTAACCAGCTTTTTGGCTTTTTTGTTTCGAGAGCAACTTTGAAATCACATTCTGTTGCTTCAGCAATGAGCTGTTCTATCATAGAAATCCCTCCTTTGAGGTTGTAGAATGTTCTTTTTTATTATACCCAGCGGAGAAAGTTATTGCAACGATAGAAGCAAAGAGTTCAGCGAAAACAAAAATATTTATGAGAGGAGGTCCTTCTATTATGGTAATTACAAGAATCATGCCGCTTCGCCAGCAGAAACTCCGCATCGGCGGTCCGGCTGTCACAGCCATAGCCGGTAATCAGTTTTCCGTTGTCGGTCTTTTGCGGATTTGCCACATAATCAATAATATCGCTGATTGCCTGACTCTCAGTGCGCCCCTTGCCGATATGCAGGGGCATGATGCGTGTGGTTGCCATAGATGGAGCCTCCTTTCTCATAAGCAGAGAAGATATTTTCTGATTTTTCATGGGGATTGACATATTTTCTAAAGTTGCATATAATAATAGTACAAGGTAGGCAACGGCGTGTGTCTGCCAAAGCGTTGAAGCATAATAGCGTACCGGAATGCCTTGTTATGCAGAGCTTTCAGTAGGGGTTGTGCAGTAACCTCAAACCGGAGTAGGCTGCAAGCCGAAAGAAAATGCTCAAAGCCGCCTTGCATTGCAGGGCAGCTTTCTTTATGTGGACAGAGAGGTTTTATGGATAAATTACAAAAGTGTGCAAAAGCATTTGAAAATTTGTTGGAG
>OGMG01000399.1_pt1 | contig 18663 bp, 9 predicted proteins | sample 1573031 | NCBI WGS metagenome assembly OGMG01 (sample SAMEA2582002, study PRJEB24529) | metagenome | biome: Human gut stool | place: China | collected 2011
TGCTATCGGTAATCCTATTCATAATCCTAAAATAAGAGAGTTGTATGTTAAGATAATTCGAGGTGAGAGTATAGCAATAGAGAATGAAAGTAAGGATATTAAAACAGAAGTTGCCACGGACAAAGTTTCCATCTTGTTAGGTGTTTTTGATTGGCAGAAAGAACAAAAGGCAATTTTTACTTTGAAGAATATCGGAGATAACCCATTGGTTATACAAGATGTTGCTACTTCTTGTGGTTGTACTACCGTAGCTTATTCAAAGGAACCGGCATTACCGGGTAAGGAAATAGATTTGGAAGTGGTTTATAAAGCTGAACATCCGGAGCACTTTGACAAGACGATAACGGTATATTGCAATGCAGAAACTTCTCCGTTGGTATTGAAGATTAGCGGGGATGCAAAATAACTGATTGATGGGATGAAGGAGCGGCTGCAATTGAAAAAATGGTTGAATGGAATAACAAACGTATTATTCTGTCTGTGCCTGCTTGTTGTGATACTGATAGTATTGCAGGTGTTTGTGGTGACCTCCTTCAAGATACCGTCGGACTCGATGGAACCGTCGTTGCTGGCGGGTGATTGTATTCTGGTGGATAAATGTTCGGGTGGAGCACGCCTATTCAATGTGCTTGATGCCGTGGAGAAAAAGGAGGTGAGGATGCACCGTATGTCCGGATGGAGAAATTTTCAGCGGAATGATGTACTAGTGTTCAATTTTCCTTATCCGGGCAGGTGGGACAGCATTGCGCTGGACGTGATGTTGTATTACGTGAAGCGCTGTATCGCCATGCCGGGGGATACGTTGGAGATAAGGAATACACATTATCGTGTGTCCGGATTTGATGGTATCGCAGGAAATGTGCAGGCGCAGGAGGAATTAGGTAAATTGATATCTTCGGGCATGACGGAGGAACGGGGCCTTGTTCTTAAGAGCTTTCCCGATGGTGGCTGTAATGGGTGGACTATCAGCGAGTTTGGGCCTCTTTATATACCGGCCAAAGGCAGCGTGGTAGGAATGAATCCGGAAACACGGTTGCTGTATCGGAACGTGATAGAGTGGGAACAGAAAAAGAAACTGACATTGCATGGAGATTCGGTTCTGCTGGGGGACAGTGTGATACACAATTACCGCTTCTGTGAGAACTATTATTTCGTTTCGGGTGACAAGATGGTGAATTCAAAAGATTCCCGCTACTGGGGATTACTGCCGGAACCATTTATAGTGGGAAGGGCATGGCTGGTATGGAAGTCCGTCAGCCCGAATACTGGAAAAATGAGATGGAAACGTATCTTTAAAAGAATAGACTAAGATGAAAGTTCTGTTTAAATTGCTCTGGATATTATTGATTGCCGGGATATTGGAGGCTTGCAATGCTTCCGGCAGATTGGAGTACGCACTGGAGTGTGCTGCAACCAACAAAGGCGAACTGGAAAAGGTACTGGAACATTATAAAGATGAGCCTGAAAAATATAAAGCCGCTTGTTTCTTGATAGAAAATATGCCTTATCACTATGCCCTTGAAGGTGAAGAACTGGATTCTTTGAAAACAGTGCTGGCTTCGGCAGATGCTTATGGGGTGATGCTGAAGGATACTGCCGTACCGGATTGGGATTATTATACCCCTTCCGGATTGCAGAGAAAACCGGATGTACTGAATATAAGGGCTGAATTCTTGATAAATAACATTGATTTGGCTTTTGATGGTTGGAAAAAGCGTCCGTGGAATGCTTCCCTTTCTTTTGCAGATTTCTGTGAATGGCTGCTTCCCTATCGTATCGGAAATGAGACTCCGGACAACTGGCGGCAGATATACCATGACCGTTATTCCTTTTTGCTGGACGAGGTTTATACGGGTATCGATGTAGTGGAGGCGATTAGCGTAGTTTGGGAGTATTTGCAGAAGGAAGACCCTTACCGGTTTACATGGGTCTTTAACTATCCGCATTTGGGAGGAGAGTACCTGCTGCATAATCGTATCGGCAAGTGTCAGGATGCTTGTGATTTTATGATTTATGTGATGCGGGCCATCGGCGTCCCGGTAGCCTATGATTTCTATACTTTCAATGCGGAAACACGGAAAGGGCATGTGTGGAATGTGGTGAGGGATGTAACGGGTGTCTGCCTTCCTTTTACTTTCCCTTCCCGGAAGCCGAAACGGGGAAGTTTCTATATTGACAGTCGGCGCCCGAGCGTGGTTTACCGCCGGTGTTTTGGCAGACAATGGGACATGGATGGCGATTTTATGCGGAACCGGTCCGTACCGGCTGCTTTTAAGGATGTGTTTGCAAGAAAAGTGTCGGATAATTATTTTGATTCGAATCTGGAACTGCCGGTAGAAGGGATGGACGGGAATTATGTTTATGTGGGGTTGTTCAGTGCTTATGGGTGGCGGGGAATAGATTTTACTAAGGTAGAAAGTGGAAAAGCGCTTTTCAGGAATTTGGCTTCGAGGCAGGTTTATATATTGTTGGCATTCGCAAACGGGCAGTATCGCCCTATTGGAAATCCTTTTTATTTTGATGGCAAGGATATACATCCTTATGTTGCAGATACCTCCAAGTGCTATTCTGCTGAATTGTATCGGAAATACCCTCTTTCGGAACGTATCAGGAACTATATGGGAGGGATAAAAGACGGGCATTTTGAGGCGGCTTGTGATAAGGATTTTAAAAATGCGGAGTTGTTGTGTACTGTGAAAGATACGCCCGGTATCAATTATAATCACGTTATTCTTGAGAAACCGGTAAGGGGTCGCTATGCCCGTTTTTGTTCTTCGGCAGAGGGATATGCGGAAGTTGCCGAAATGCATTTTTATAAAGGAGAGGAAGAGATTGTCCCTATAGACAGTTGGGGAGATGCTCCAGCCACAGCAAATACTTTTGCCTATCAGGTCTATGATAATGAACCGTTGTCGTATTTCATTTCATCAAAACCCGGTGCAAGTGTAACGGTGGATTTTGGAAAGGTTGTTACTATAGACAATTTTATGTATATGCCCCGTAACGATGATAACTTTGTCAGGATAGGGGATTATTATGAACTCTTCTATTGGGGAGAGGGCTGTTGGAACTCATTGGGGAAGAAAATGGCAGAAAAACCTTTTCTGCCATATGACGGGATACCATCGGGAGCTTTGCTCTATTTGCATGACAGTACCCGTGGAGAAGAAGAACTGATATTTCATATGGAAGATGGTAAGCAGGTATTTGTATCGGATTGTAAGGATTGATTGGATTGTCTTTCAGATTGGAATAGAAAAAAATGGAATAGTGATATGAAACATTGGTGTGTATGGGTATGGTTTACAGCAGGTCTGTTTATGGCTTGTTCTTCGGAAAATCAGTGGTTGGACACAGCTTTGAATCTTGCCGGTGATAACCGTGCGGAGTTGCAAAAGGTACTGGACCGTTACAAGGAAGAGGACGGTGACAAATATCGTGCTGCTTGTTTTCTGATAGAGAATATGCCTTTTCATGGTGCTTACGAGGGAAAGGCCTTGGAGAATTACAGGAAGTATTTCAGTGAATACGTTTCATTTCCTTATTCCAGGCATGTGCAAGAGTTGATTGATTCCTTGAAAAGAGCAGATGGAGAATTTTCTATAAATCAATTGACTTATAAGAGGGACATTATGACGGTGGATTCCGCTTTTTTGGTCAATCATATAGAATGGGCATTCAAAGTCTGGCGGGAGCAACCTTGGGGAAAGCATGTTGATTTTGATACTTTCTGCGAATATATATTGCCTTATAGAATAGGGGATGAGCCGCTTTCTCTCTGGCGCAAAGAAATTTATGAGTGCTATAGCCCGATTTTGGATGAATTCAGGAAGACAGATGAGGCTGATAATCCTAAGGTTGCCGCCCAGTTGTTGATGGATACGTTGCGGAAAGCGAACTACCGGAATACGGCTCTTTTTCCGGTGGGGCCTCATTTGGGACCGGATGTACTGAAATGGCATACGGGCAGTTGCCGAGAGTTTACGGATGCCATGATATATGTGTTGCGGGCATTGGGCATTCCGTGCGGAGTAGATAGGGTGATGGTATTAGGAGACAACAATGCCTCTCATTTCTGGAATTTTGTTTTGGATAAGGAAGGAAAGACATACATTGCAAATCTTCCTTATGAAGAAGTATGGAGCAAAGCGGAAGAATATAGCATTTCGAGGGGAAAAATGTACCGGGCAACCTATAGTATTGATAAGGAGGCGGTACGGAAACTGGGGAAATATTCCGATGTTTACCCGGCATTCCGACGTCCGTTCTTCCGCGATGTCACTGCACTTTATACCGGTAGCAGGAATTGGACTGTAGCTCTTCCGGATTCTTTGCTTTCCGGACAGTTTCGTGAGGGGGATATGGTGTATTTGTGCCTTGCCAACAGACTACAATGGCAACCTATAGGATATACTTTCTTTAAAAAGCGGGAGGCTCGTTTTGAGGATGTGGGAGGCGGGGCGGTCTTTACGCTGGCTGCCTGGAACGGAAAGGAATACGCTGCAGTATCTTCTCCTTTTCTTCTGGAGCGTGAAACCGGAAAGATACGGTTCATTGTTCCGGAAGCTGAAAAGCAGGAATTGGTCTTGTATAGGAAGTGCCATCTTACTTTGAGTGTTCTTTTCAATGACCGGATGATTGGGGGAGTAGTGGAAGGAAGCGACCGGGCAGACTTTGGGTGGAAGGATACTCTACTTTTGATAAAGGAGGCTCCGTATCGGCTATATACTGTGGCCCGGTTGAAGTCTGATAAACCGTATCGGTATATGCGCTATAAGGGTGCTGACGGATGTTTCTGTAATATCTCGGAACTGGCTTTTTATGAGAATACGGAAGATACCATACCTCTATATGGGGAAATCATAGGTACTCCGGGAAGTTTTGAAGACAATACACATGAATATTTGAACGCATTTGACGGTAATCCGGATACTTCATTTGATTATATACATCCGGATGGAGGATGGACCGGGATGGACTTTGGAAGGCCCCATCGTGTGGAGAAGGTGGTGTATACTCCTCGTAATGAGGTGAATTTTATTTATAAAGGTAATTTGTATGAATTGTTTTATTGGGGTGGAGGAAAATGGAATTCTGTCGGGCGGCAAATGGCTGTGTCAGATTCTATTGTCTATTCAGGGTTTCAAGGTGCTTTATTTTATCTGAAGAATCACACAGCCGGTAAAGATGAACGGATTTTTGAATATAAAGACGGGAAACAAATCTTTTGGTGAATTATAGAATACTATTGAATATTTGATAGATAGAATGAATAATGTACGTAATCTATTGACTGGAAGTTTGGTCTACATTGCTTGTATAGTTTTATTGTCTTTGGCATGTAACGTTTCTTCCGGACTTCCTGTAGCTGATGTTATAGGGCAATGGCTCTATTTCGATAAAAGTGCATTGGTAGTTGCAGGATGTCTGTTGATGGCTGGATTGATGATGGAAAAAAGGTATTTTCTTTTTATACCGGTTTCGTGGGTATTGGTAATGCTGGGGGGCATTGAGGCTGTTTGGGGATTGAGGCAGCTTTATGGTTATGCTGTGTCCAACCATTCCTTGTATGTATTGACAGGTTCTTTCTTCAATCCGGGGCCTTATTCCGGCTATTTGGCCATGATACTTCCGGTCTGTCTGCATCAATGGCTGACCAAGAGGGGGGAGATTCTCTGCTCTGACCGGAATGACGGGAAAGGATGGAAAAAGGTGATGGATAAAGTTGGAGCTATGGTCGCTGGTGGTGTGATGCTGCTTATCCTTTGTGTGCTTCCGGCAGGAATGAGCCGTTCGGCATGGTTGGCGGCAGGAGTTTCCTGTCTGTGTGTATATGCTTGGCATATGGATTGGACGGATAAGTTCAGATTATTATGGCAGCAGCAAAGGCAGCGTGTGGTGATGGTAGTGGTCGGTGGATTCTGTGTCTTGCTATTGGCGGGCTATTTACTGTTTGTCTTGAAACCCGATTCTGCACGTGGCCGTCTTTTCATGTGGAAGATAACTTGTCGTGCCATTGCAGAAAAGCCGTTGACCGGATATGGGATTCATAATTTCGCAGCAGCCTACGGAAATGCGCAGGAAACTTATTTTGCAGCAGGTGATTATGAACCGTGGGAGGAACGTGTGGCGGGAAGTCCGGAATATGCATTCAATGAATATCTGCAGGTTGCGGTCGAACTGGGTATTCCTTTGGCTGTATGTCTATTGGTTGTGGTCGTGCTGTGTTTGTATAGGGGAGTCCGTAAAGGACGTTATGGTATCTGTGGGGCCATTCTTTCCTTGATGATATTTTCTTTTTCCTCCTATCCGCTACAACTTCCGGTATTTATCGTTACATTTGGAGGATTGCTTGTGGCGTGCTTGTCCGGTGCCGACCGTTGGCAATGGTTGGGGCTGGCTGTATCAGTAGGCATCATTGGCGGTTTTCGCCTGAAGAATGACTTGCAAGTGGAGCAGGCCTGTCGGGAGTGGATGAATGCGCGGGTGCTGTATAATGCAGGTGCGTATCAATCGGCAGAGAAAGAGTACGGGCGCCTTTATCCTCTGTTGAGGGACCGGGCATCTTTCTTGTTCGAATATGGGCATGGATTGCACAAGCAGCAGCAGTTCAGTAAATCCAACCGTATTTTGAAAGAAGCTTTACAGCGTAGTTGTGACCCCATGATACTGAATGTGATAGGCAAAAACTATCAGCAGATGGGTGATTGCTTGTCAGCGGAAGACTGGTTTATCCGTTCCACCCATCGTTTGCCGGGACGTATTTATCCCTATTATCTGCTTGCGAAGCTTTATGCGGAACCAAGCTTCAGGCAACCGGACAAGTTTGAAAAAATGAAGTGGATGGTATTGACGAAAGAGCCGAAAGTGCATTCTACGGCAATACGACAGATGAGGGAGGAAATAAAAAAGATTCAGCTTATTTTTGTCCATATTAAAAAAGATGAATAAAAACGTAAAGCGTTAATAATGAGCGAACTAATTACTAAAGTGCTATGAAAAAAGTGTCCACATGCAAATATCGGTTCGTTTTTTTGAAACGATTAATTTTATCAATTTATAATTGAGTATGAATATGAAGACACAGAACTATCGATACCTGCTATGCATGGCCGTTGCCCTGCTTGCCGCCTGCTCCGATGCCGGAAAGGGAAAAGAGTCCGAGGAAGGGGTGGCAACCGTCCTGCCAAGTGAAAGCAATGAAGTGACCGTGAAAGTCCTGAAGCGGGCGACCTTTGAGCATGAACTGGTGAGCAACGGAAAAGTAACCGCCGGTGCCATGGCGGATTTGCGTTTTGAGACTACCGGTGTAGTGGCACACATCTACGTGAAGAACGGTGACCCGGTGCGCAAAGGGCAGAAACTTGCCGAACTGGATAAGTTCCGCCTGAAGAACAAGACCGCGCAGGCCAAGGATGCCTTGGAAAAAGCGGAACTTGAGTTGCAGGATGTATTGATAGGGCAAGGCTATCCGGTGGGGGATGCCTCCAAAGTACCTGCTGACATCATGAAGCTGGCCCGCGTGAGGAGCGGTTACGACCAGAGCCTCGCCCAGTATGAGCTTGCCGCGTATGAAGAGGAACACGCCACGCTGGTTGCGCCTTTTGACGGGGTAGTGGCGAACCTGTTCTCCAAACCGTTCAACGAGGCAAGTACCTCGGAAGCCTTCTGCTCCATTATCGGCACTCAAGGTATGGAGGTGGACTTCACGGTGCTGGAAAGCGAACTGCCGTTGATAAAGAGTGGCGACAAGGTGATTGTTACCCCTTATTCGGATGCCGGCTTTAGGCAGGAGGGGCGCATCACCCAAATCAATCCTCTGGTGGATGACAAGGGGATGGTTAAGGTGAAGGCTGCCGTCAATGGCAAGGGACGGCTGTTCAGTGGGATGAACGTGAGGGTGAACGTGCACCGCTCTCTGGGCGGACAGCTTGTAATCCCGAAGAGTGCCGTGGTGTTGCGTTCGGGCAAGCAGGTGGTGTTTACCCTGAAAGACGGAAAGGCGCAGTGGAACTATGTGCAGACCGGTCTGGAGAATGCGGAAAGCTATAGTATGGCCGACGATGCCCTGAAAGAAGGCGATACGGTCATTGTGACGGGAAATGTGAATCTGGCACATGAAGCACCGGTGAAGGTGGTTGATAGATAATGAGTGATAAGTGGTAATTCAAAATTCATAGTTCAATTGATAAAGTTTTTGATACAGCGGCCTATTGCCGTACTGATGGCATTTACAGCATGCTTCATTGTCGGGCTGGTGACTTACTTCACCCTGCCGGTATCCCTGCTGCCCGATATAGCCATTCCGGAAATTACCGTGCAGGTGTCGGCGCAGAATACCTCGGCGCGTGAATTGGAGAATACGGTGGTGAAACCGCTTCGCCAGCAGCTTATCCAGGTGGCGAAACTGAAGGACATGGACAGCGAGACGCGCGATGGTGCAGGCATCATCCGCCTGGGCTTCGACTTCGGTACGAATACCGACCTTGCCTTCATAGAAGTGAACGAGAAGATTGACGCCGCCATGAACTATCTGCCCAAGGATGCCGAACGCCCGAAGGTGATAAAGGCAAGTGCGACGGACATTCCTGTCTTCTACCTCAATCTGACCCTAAAAAGCGACAGTGCATACGGCAAGGTGGACGAACGCGCGTTTCTTGATTTGTGCGAGTTTGCCGAAAATGTCATAAAGCGTCGCATCGAGCAGTTGGCGGAAGTGGCAATGGTGGATGTCACGGGTTTGGTCGAACGCCAGTTACAGATTGTGCCCGACCCGGATAAGCTTGCTGTGTTGGGGCTCTCCATTGAAGACATAGAAAACGTGCTGGCGCAAAACAACGTGGAGCCGGGCAGCATGACTGTGCGCGACGGCTACTACGAATACAACATTAAGTTCTCCACCCTGCTGCGGACAGAGGAGGACGTGAAGGGCATCCTGCTGCGAAAGGAAGGACGTATCATCCGCTTGGGAGACTTCTGCCGGGTAGAGATTGTTCCTGCCAAGGAGAAAGGTGTCTCCATGAGCAATGGCAAGCGTGCCGTTACCCTTGCCGTCATCAAGCAGGCGGACGAGAATATGGAAGACATGAAGCTTGCCATCAACAGCACGATGGACTACTTCAAGAAAGTATATCCCGACATTGATTTTAGCATCAGCCGTAACCAGACGGAGTTGCTGGACTATACCATCTCCAATCTTCAGCAAAATTTGTCGTTGGGTTTCCTGTTCATCTGCATTGTGGCGGTACTCTTCTTGGGGGATGTCAAGTCGCCGTTCATCATCGGCCTGAGCATGGTGGTGTCCATTGTAATCTGTTTCTTGTTCTTCTATCTGTTCAGGATGTCGCTCAATATAATTTCTCTGTCCGGATTGATTCTGGCGTTGGGTATGATGATTGACAGCAGCATCATTGTCACGGAAAATATTTCGCAGTACCGCGAACGGGGTTATTCGTTGAGGCGGGCTTGCGTGGCGGGTACGGGTGAGGTGGTGACGCCGATGCTGAGCTCATCCCTGACCACGGTTGCCGTGTTTGTGCCGCTGATATTTATGAGCGGCATTGCGGGAGCGCTTTTCTATGACCAGGCATTCTCTGTTACGGTGGGGCTGCTGGTTTCCTACTTCACGGGTATCATGCTGCTGCCGGTCCTCTATATGCTGGTCTACCGGACGGGGTTGCGCGGCAGGTCGTGGTTCTCCCGCATCCGCATCAACAATCCGTTGAAGGAACATACGCTGGACCGTTTTTATGATGTGGGCATCGACTGGGTATTTTCCCATAAGACGGTAAGTATCATATTCTGTGTGGTTTCTATTCCTCTTTGTGTCTTTCTGTTTTATTCCATAGCCAAGGAGCGTATGCCGCAGATAGACCAGAATGAACTGATAGTCCACGTGGAATGGAACGAAAATATACATGTGGACGAGAACCGGCATCGTGTGAATGTGCTGTTCGGACAGTTGTTGGACAAGACTGTGGAACAGACGGCTGCCATAGGCCAGCAGGACTATCTGCTGAACCGTGAGCAGGCTCTTTCTTCTTCGGAGGCGGAATTGTATTTCAAGACTTCCTCGCCTGACGGGATTGCTCCCTTGCAGAAGCAGGCGGGCGAGTGGCTGACACGGGAATATCCGTTGGCGACAGTCTCCTTTTCTCCACCCGAAACCGTGTTCGAGAAGCTTTTCGTGACCGGGGAGGCCGATGTGGTGGCGGAACTTTATGCCCGCAATAAGGAGAAGGCGCCGGCGGCGGAAGAATTGCGCGGACTGGAACAACAGTTTGCGGAGCTTACGGGGACAGCGCCCGTAGGTATCGCTTTCGAGAACCAGCTCGACATAAGCATCCTGCAGGAAAGGCTGTTGCTCTATGACGTTTCGTATGACGAGCTTTACCGTACGCTGCGGACGGCATTCAAGGAGAACAGCGTAGCTATGCTCCATTCCTACCAGCAATACCTGCCTATCAGCATTGTGGGCGAGGAGCGGACAGTGAATGAGGTGCTGCAGCAGACATTGATACAGACCCGTCCGGACAGTAAGGGCGAAGTGGAGTATATTCCGCTTCGGGAGCTGGTAAAGGTGCGTCCGGCCGAGGATTTGAAAACGATTACGGCAGGACGCAACGGTGAATATATACCGTTCCGTTTCTATGAAGTGGACGATGCTCCGGAGTTGATGGAAAAGGTGAAGCGGGAGGCAGATGCCACGGGTGACTGGGATACGGCCTTCTCCGGCAGTTTCTTCTCCAACCGCCAGATGCTGGACGAGTTGGTGGTGATTCTTTTCATCTCTATCATGCTGATGTATTTCATTCTTGCCGCCCAGTTCGAAAGCTTCGTGCAGCCGCTCATCGTGCTGCTGGAAATCCCGATAGATGTGGCGTTTGCCCTGCTTCTGTTGTGGATATGCGGACATACCTTGAACCTGATGTCTGCCATCGGACTGATAGTGACGTGCGGTATCATCATCAACGACTCCATCCTGAAGCTGGATGCCATTAATGAATTACGGAGGGCTGGTATGCCGTTGCTCGAGGCCATCCACGAGGCGGGGCGCAGAAGGCTCCGGCCCATCATCATGACATCGCTCACCACCATTTTCGCTATGGTTCCGCTGCTGTTCTCGTTCGACATGGGCTCGGAGCTGCAGAAGCCGCTTTCCATAGCGATGATTGGGGCTATGTCTGTAGGAACACTGGTCAGTCTGTTCATCATCCCGTTGATATATTGGTTTATTTATAGAAAAGAAAGAGCATGAAGAAATTAAGTCTTATACTTTTGTTCAGTCTGGGAGCCCTTTCCGCTTTTGCCCAACAGCGGATAACGCTCGATTTGCAGCAGACCATTGCCCTGGCGAATGACAGTTCGCTGGAAGCCTTCCGCACCAAGAACATGTATCTGGCCGGTTATTGGGAATACCGCACCTATAAGGCAAACCGCCTTCCCAGCCTGACGCTGAACATGACTCCGGCACAGTACAACCGCGATATCACCAAGCGTTACGACTCCGAACAGGACCTTGACATCTATCGCAGCCAGCAATCCTTCTATGCATACGGCAATCTTGCCGTCAGACAGAATTTCGACTTGACGGGCGGTACGTTCTATCTGGATACGGAGCTGGGCTATATGCGGAGCTTCGGTGGAAACAAGTATACCCAGTTCACCAGTGTTCCGGTTCGTCTGGGCTACTCGCAGAGTCTGGTCGGTTACAATCCTTTCCGTTGGGAACGCAGGATTGAGCCGCTGAAGTACGAAAAGGTGAAGAAGGAGTATATTTACAATGCAGAGCGAGTATCCGAGCAGGCCACTACCTATTTCTTTGCGCTTGCCATGGCACAGGCGGAATATGACTTGGCCAAGGACAATGCCGTCTCCACCGATACCCTCTACCGCATCGGTATGCAGCGCCTGAAGATAGCCGCCATCAGCCGTGCCGACCTGCTGACGCTGAAACTCGACGTGGTGAACGCCCGCAATACTTTGCAGAATGCCGCCAGTGCCTTGAAGCGCGCCATGTTTTCGTTGGCATCTTTCCTGAATATGGAGAAGAACACGGATATCAGGGTGTCGCTTCCGGGACGTCCGAGGGCGCTGACCATACCGGTTGATGAGGCTTTGCTGGCCGCTCAAACCAACAATCCGGAATTTCTGGGGCTTCGTCAGGAAGTGCTGGAAGCCGAGCAGACAGTAGACAAGACGAAGAAGGAATCGCGCTTCAACGCCAGCATCAACGCCAGCGTCGGCTTCAACCAGGTGGCAGAGAAATTCGGTGAAGCATACAGGCATCCCATGCAGCAGGAGATGGTGTCGGTCAGTGTCTCCATTCCACTGGTGGACTGGGGCGTGAGGAAAGGCAAATACAACATGGCGAGGAACAATCTGAACGTGGTGAAGACTTCTGCCAGGCAAAGTGAAATCAGCATTGAGGAGGAGGTTATCATGACCGTCAGCGACTTCAACGTCCAGCAAGCCCTCGTCGCCAGTGCCGAAGAGGCCCTCGACCTTGCCATCCTGGCGTATAACGAAACCCGCCAGCGCTTCATTATCGGCAAGGCAGACATCAACAGCCTGACCCTCTCGCTGAACCGCCAGCAGGAAGCGCAACGCAATTACATCTCCGCCTTGCAGGACTACTGGCTGAATTATTACAAGATACGGAAACTGACGTTGCACGACTTTGCCAGCGGATTTTCGCTGTCGGAAAAATTTGATTATAATAACTGATGAAACGAGTTTCTTCCTTCACCGTCATAGTGGCGTTTGTCTGCCTTGCTTTGGTAGGAGTGGCGTTGATACCGCTGCTCCCCGTCAAGCTGAATCCGTCACGCAGCCTGCCCGGCTTCACGGTGGGTTTCAGCATGCCTGGCACTTCGTCGCGGGTGGTGGAGATGGAAGTGACCAGCAAGCTGGAATCCATGCTGGCGCGTATCCGCGGAGTGAAGCGGCTGAACTCCACCTCGGGCAACGGCTACGGCAACATTACTGTGGAGCTGGACAAGCATGCCGATGTCGAGGCAGTCCGCTTCGAAGCTTCCACCATCATCCGGCAGACGTGGCCCCAATTGCCCGAAGGTGTCAGCTATCCCACCATTCACATGAAAGTGCCCGACGAGAACGCCTCACGCCCTTTCATGTCCTTCACACTGAATGCCCCTTCCACTCCGATATTGATTCAGCAGTATGCCGAGGAGCATATCAAGCCGCGGCTGGCAAATATTCCGGGTATCTATAAGGTGGAACTCAGCGGTGCCACGCCCATGGAGTGGAGACTGGAATATGACAGTGAACAGTTGCGCTTGCTGGGTGTGACCCTATCGGACATCAGCGAGGCAGTACAGCGGCATTACCGGAAGGAATTTCTGGGTACGCACAATGTGGATACAGGTAACGGTAGCCGGGAATGGATACGCCTGGCACTGGTGCCGGAGAGCAACTCCCTTGGTTTTAATCCTGCTGCCATCACCGTGACGGCTACCGACGGGAAACTGCTCCGCTTGGACGAACTGGTGTCGGCTGTCCGTATGGAGGAGGAGCCGCAAAGCTATTACCGCATCAATGGGCTGAATTCCGTCTATCTATCCATTACTGCGGAAGAAACTGCCAACCAGTTGCAACTGAACCGTGCCGTGATGGACGAGATGGAAGCTGTTCGGCAGGTACTTCCTGTCGGATATGAAGTGCATACCAGCTATGATGCGACCGAGTACATACGGGAAGAACTGGACAAGATTTACTTCCGTACCGGTTTGACGGTACTCATCCTGCTTGTATTCGTATGGCTCATTACTCGTAAGTTGAAATATCTTTTTCTGATAGTTACCAGCCTGGCTGTAAATATAGCGGTGGCACTTATCTTCTACTACCTCTTCGGACTTGAGATGCAGCTTTATTCGCTGGCGGGTATCACTGTCTCGCTGAATCTGGTGATAGACAGCACCATTGTCATGACCGACCACATTCTGCATCGGCGTAATCTCAAGGCCTTCCTGTCGGTGTTGGCGGCAACCCTCACTACGATGGGTGCGCTTGTTATCATTTTCTTCCTTGACGAGAAGATACGGCTCAACCTGCAGGACTTTGCAGCGGTAGTGATCATCAATCTGGCTGTTTCCTTGATGGTGGCATTGTTCTTTGTTCCGTCGATGATTGAGAAGATAGGACTGGTGAGGCGGATTACGGGGAAGAAGAGGCGTCTTGTCTTGCCGGGGCTGACGCAAACATTCAAAACAAGGTTGGGACGGATTTTCAGACGTTTCCCCGTTTATTTCTCCTGCTGTTACTCTGCTCTCATCCGTTTTCTGTGCCGTTGGCGCTGGGCTGTATGCCTGCTGTTACTGTTGGGTTTCGGTCTGCCCGTTTTTCTGTTGCCCGACAAACTGGAAGGAGGGGGAAAATGGGAAGCTGCTTACAATAAGGTATTCGGTTCGGATACCTATAAGGAGTCGGTGAAACCCGTTGTGGACAAGGCGCTGGGCGGCAGCTTGCGGCTTTTCATACAGAAGGTGTACGAAGGCAGTTACTTCACCCGTAATGAGGAGGTGGTGCTCTATGCCAACGCCAACCTTCCCAATGGCAGCACCCTCGAGCAGATGAACACTTTGATGAAACGTATGGAGACCTACCTCAGCCGGTTCAAGGAAATCAGGCAGTTTCATACTTCCATCTACAGCCCCCGGCGTGCCAGTATGCAGATTTATTTCAAGAAGGAAGCCCGGAACAGCGGTTTCCCCTATACACTGAAAGCCAATATGATAAGCAAGGCGCTGGAACTGGGAGGCGGCAGCTGGGGCATCTACGGATTGCAGGACCAGGGGTTCAGTAATGACGTCCGCGAGAGTGCCGGCTCCTACCGCATCAGGATGTACGGCTACAACTACGACGAACTCTATGAGTGGGCGGAGAAGCTGAAGGCCAAGCTGCTGACGCACCGGCGTATCAAGGAAGTGCTCATCAATTCGGAGTTCTCCTGGTGGAAGGATGACTATCAGGAATTCTACTTCAACCTGAACAAGGAGCGCATGGCGCAAGAGGGCATCGACGCGCAAGTGCTTTTCTCTGCGGTGCGCCCCATCTTTGGCAAGAATCTGGAGATTGGTTCGGTAGCGGCCGAGCAGGGAACGGAGAAAATCAAGCTCTCTTCCCGCCAGTCTGCCGAATATGACATCTGGGCAATGCAGTTCTTTCCCTATGGAGTAGGAAACGGCAAGCATTACAAACTTTCCGAACTGGCTACTGTGGAAAAGGGACAGATGCCGCAGGAGATTGCCAAAGAAAACCAGCAGTACCGCCTCTGCCTGCAATACGAATATATCGGCTCCAATGAGATGGGCAACAAGATACAGAAACGTGACCTGGAGGAGTTCAACAAACTGTTGCCGATGGGTTATACAGCCGAGTCGGACAGCAACAGTTGGTCATGGGGCGAGAAGGACAACCGCCAATACCTGCTTCTGCTGGTGGTGATAGCCATCATCTTCTTTACGACCAGCGTTCTGTTCAACTCCCTGAAGCAGCCGCTTGCCATCATCTTTGTGATTCCGGTTTCTTATATCGGGGTATTTCTTACTTTCTATTGGTTCCGGCTGAACTTCGACCAGGGCGGTTTTGCCTCGTTCGTCCTGCTGTGCGGCATCACGGTGAATGCCAGCATCTATATCCTGAACGAGTACAACAGCATCCGACGTCGTTTCCCCCGTCTTTCCGCTCTTCGTGCCTACGTCAAGGCGTGGAATGCGAAGGTCGTTCCTATTTTCCTCACGGTAGTTTCTACCATTCTGGGATTTATCCCTTTCATGATAGGTGAGGACAAGGAAGCTTTCTGGTTTCCATTGGCGGCGGGTACCATTGGCGGACTGGTGATGTCCGTCATCGGTATCTTCTTTTTCCTGCCGGTTTTTGTGCTGAAACAGCGTGATTTTCTTAGGAAATGATTACTTTTGCTCGATTTTGTTACCTGAATGGATACTTGAATTTTAAATATGGAAAGTGCGGAGTACTCTTTGGATGAGTTATTATGTCAGTCTCTTCTGTTGTTTCGTCAGTATCGGTTTTATGATGCTCCGGAATGTGGAGAAAAGGCATTCCGGATATTGGAGGAAGCCCATGTATGGATGGGGCGTACGCAAGAGTGTGTGGATATGGCGAAATGGGGGTGCGTGATAGAGTGTCTTGCGCAGAAATACTACATAGAAGATGATACGGATGCGATTCTGGAAGAAATTGATGCTGCCTTGGTTGCGCATTGGAAGAGGATAGAGAAAATCCATGCAGAAGTCACCACCGTTTATTTATGGCTGGGGTACTATTTCCTGCTACGTTTCAGAAACCGGGAATCCCGTTCCCATTCCCGTTGTAAACAGATAATGTCCAGCTTGTTGTGTGCTTTGGTCGAAATCTTCCGTAAGGTGGAGAAGGGGGGAGCCCCGACAGAAGTCTTGTCACATCTTTCGGTAGATGTTTGGGGAGAGACCGTCTGCTGGATGGAGCAGGTACATGATTCCCGTCTTTGCGAGAAGCAGTCGTCAGCTTTGCTGGCACAACTCTATAACCTGAAAAGTGTGGAGTTGGAAAAAGGTCCGGGAAAGCAGGATGCTTTGCTCCAGCAGATTCTGGAGTTTTATTGCTTTTAAGGGAAAATTATCTCTGCTTAGTTTTATCATTTCTGCTTCCACACTTCCACCTACTTCCTGCATCCCTTTATTCATCGGCATTACAAGTGCTGTGGAAGCAACTCAAAAAGGTGGAAGCAACTTTTGCTTCCACAGCGGAAATACGCCGGAAGGTAAGTTAATATCTTGTTTGTTAGTGTATTAATAGAATGTGCAGCATTTTGCAAATATCTTGTTTACACGATAAGCGTTTCGTGTAAACACGGTATTAACTTCGTAAAAGACCGTTTACCGATAGACTGCAGCTGGGCTCATAATAGGAATAAGATAGGTGCACAGTATGGGGAAACTATGAGTATAATAGGTGTTCAACGGTTATGAAGCACCTTGTTGACGGTCGTTAGTCGAGTGGTTGACGGCCGTTGGCAGAGCGCATCACGGCCGATAGGCGCTGATAACTCCGTACAGAAAATGGAAAGGAAGCCTATGTAAGGGGAAACAAGCTCTGAGCTATTTGTTTTGTTTGTCACATTTATCTTGTTTTTGTACATTGTTGAAGCGGTTTTTTGTATCTTTGAAGGGAGAGGCCGTAAAAAAGCTTATTCTCATCCAAAGTTTAATTATATATACATGGATTATGAAGCGATGTATAGTACTGTTCATAACATTCTGCTGTGCAGTTGTTTCTAATGCGTAGACAAATGGCATTGTGACTGATGGGGAAAAAGGATTGCCGTTGGCTGGTGTGAATATTTATCTCCAAAAGGATTCTGTGGGCATAGGAGTTATACGTAATGATAATCTGGTAAAGAACATGTTCATATGAAAAAACTGCTATATCTTGGACTTTTGTCCGTTTGCGTACTGTTAGGTTCTTGCGTAGAGAAGAACGTATTCAATGCTTTTGATAAGGTAGAGAGGTATATGGATGTATATTCTGACAGTGCATTGCTGCTGTTGGAGCAAATTCCTCATCCGGAGAAGCTTCGTGGAAAGCAGCGGGCAGACTATGTGCTGCTGTTGACACAAGCCCGTGATAAGAACTATCTGGATAGCATGCAGTCGGATTCGTTGATAAAGTTGGCGGTAGATTATTATAAGAATGGGGGTGATAACGTGAAAGCGGGGAAGGCATTGTTTTATTATGGCAAAGTGATGGATTTGCAGGGGAATGATACGCTGGCTATGCAAGCCTATTTGAATGCTTTGGCTAAATTGGAGAAAACGGAAGAGTATAAGCTACAAGGCTTGGCATATGAGTATATCGGTATTTTGAATGCAGATAGAAAGCTACACAAAGATGCTCTTGATAATTATCAAAGTTCGGTATATTGTTTTCAAAAGGCAGCCGATACTTTAGGGGTTATATATGCTTATCGGGATATTGCTCGTATTTATTATGTAGAACAACAATATGACAGTGTTTATAACTACATCAATAGGGCTTTGTCCTTGTGTGAAGAAAAGAAAGGATGTATCGATTTTGAACGAGTAACTCCTTCTTTGTTACAAGTAAAAGGAATTGCAAAAAGAAATGAGGGAGATTTGGAAAATGCAATAATCTTGTTGAAAACTGCGGTAGAGACTGAACAAGATAGGCATTCTATGCATCACTGTTCAATGTCATTGGGGAACATTTATTTAAATCAAAATAAGTTGGATGAGGCAAAAAGATATTTTACTTTAGCTTTGAAATCAGAAAGGCCTCGTACTCTGGCAGGGGCATACCACTATTTGTATCTGTTGGAAAAGAGGCAGAAAAAGTATGCAATGGCTCTCTATTTCAAAGAGAAGTCTGATTCGTTGTTGTCCGTTGACCTGGATGCTAAACAAGCATCTCAAATTTTGACTTTGCAACGTAAATATGAAAAAGGAAAGCTTCTTTTAGAAAAGCAACAAGTTGAACACGAAAAGAAAATACAGTTTTATTTTGGGATGGTAATCGTTTTATTTATTATCCTATTATGTCTTGTTTTGTATTTTCTTTTAAGAAAAAGATACAAAGAGATGTTCCGGAAAAATATGCAAGTAATAAAGGAGAATGAGTGCATGA
>OGMG01000412.1_pt1 | contig 18293 bp, 10 predicted proteins | sample 1573031 | NCBI WGS metagenome assembly OGMG01 (sample SAMEA2582002, study PRJEB24529) | metagenome | biome: Human gut stool | place: China | collected 2011
TTGCTAAGAATACTTGGGAAAAAGGTCTGACTTATGCATACCGTGACCGTAAGAACAAAAAACGTAACTTCCGCGCATTGTGGATTCAGCGTATTAACGCAGCTGCTCGTCTGGAAGGTATGTCTTACTCTAAGTTGATGGGTGCATTGCACAAAGCAGGTATTGAAATCAACCGTAAGGTGTTGGCTGACTTAGCCATGAACCACCCTGAAGCTTTCAAGGCTGTGGTTGCTAAAGCTAAAGCTGCTTAATCTCACCGGAAACGGAGACAATGTATAAAGGATGCCCTAAAAAAGGCATCCTTTTTTTGTTTGTTATGTTTGTATATTCAAATAATTGTTGTATATTTGTAATACAAAATTGAAGCCGTACTTGCAGAATCGGGAAACTCATCAAATCTAAAGAAATACCGAGACAAGCTTCTACTTCCAATGGCGGGCCACGCCTTCGGGTAGCATTTATGCCGGTGGATTACAAAGGAGGGGAGCACTCAAAACCTGTCATTCGGAGTTTCGTCACGCCTCGGGTACGGCTTCTCCTTTTTTAAAAAAGCGAAGAATCTTGGGTTTAATGAGTCAAGGTTCTTCGTTTTTTTATGAGTTTATTTTTGAAACATTGTTTACTTAGATAATATAGAACTATGAGGAAGCACATTTTAATGTCGTTATGTGCCGGCTCTCTTTTGTTGGGGGCTTGTGCTGGAAAAGGTGAGCAGAAAATGAGTGTGTCACACGAACCGGATACTTTATTAATGCTGGTGGGCAGTTATGCAAGTGCCAATCAGGAAGGTATAAAGGCGTATCGTTTCAATCAGGAAACGGGAGAGGCCGTGCTGGCCAGTACGTTGTCGGGAATTGAGAATCCGTCGTTTTTAGTGCCGACGGAAGACGGTACGCATGTGTATGCCGTGGGAGAGACGGAAAAAGGGTTTACGGCTAATGCGCTGGCATTGGATACGTTGACTTCGGGGCTGGCGTTGCTGAACAGCCAGTCTACGGGTGGAGCTTCACCGTGTTATATTACGGTGAGTCCGGATGGCAAGTTTGTGTTGACCGCCAATTACATGGGAGCGAATATTACGGTTTTCCCTCGTCTGGCGGATGGAAAGTTAGGAGAGGGGCATGTCATTTCCTTCCAGGGAAAAGGAGCCGATAAGGAACGGCAGGAGCAGCCTCACTTGCACTGTGTGTATTTCACTCCCGACGGGAAGTTGCTTTTGGCAAACGATTTGGGACTGGACCGTATTCACGCTTTTCCGGTAAAACAAACTCCAGGAACGAAAGGAACGGATTTATTGGATGAAGCGGCTGCTTTTGATATTGAGTTGGCTCCAGGTTCAGGTCCGCGTCATACTTGTTTTGACAAGCAGGGAAAACATGCGTATCTGTTGACGGAACTGTCTGGCGAAGTAGTGGTGTGGACGTATGATGGAAAGACCCTGATACAGCAGCAAGTCATCAAGGCAGATACGGTGGGCGCGAAAGGTAGTGCGGATATTCATCTGTCACCCGATGGAAAATTCCTGTATGCTTCCAACCGTCTGCAAGCAGATGGCGTGGCTATTTTCAAGGTTTCTCCTTCCGATGGTACACTGACCAAGGTGGGCTATCAGTTGACGGGCATTCATCCGCGTAATTTCACGATTACACCGAACGGCAAGTTTCTGCTGGTAGCTTGCCGGGATACCAATGAGATTCAGGTGTTTGCGCGTGATGCAGAAACCGGTCTTTTGCAGGATACTGGCAAGACTATCCATACCGATAAACCGGTTTGTCTGCAATGGGTTATGAAATAAGTAATTAAACCATATACTTATACGGCGGGGAAAGAGAGGCGGAAACGGCTTCCTTTCCCCGCTGTGCTTTGTACGCTGATTTGTCCCCCGTGCAGGCTGATAATCTGTTTACAGAGGGTAAGGCCGATACCGGAACCGTTATTCTTAGTGGTGAAGAAAGGCACGAAGATACGTTCCGTCACTTCCGGCAGCATACCTTCTCCGTTATCGCTGATTTCGAAAATGAGTTCCTGGGCATGAGTTTCTACCTGGATGCGAATGTCCGGATGGGAGCGATGGGCACATGCTTCACGGGCATTCTTCAGCAGGTTTATAAATAGCTGCTCCATCTGTGTGCGGTCAGCATACCAGGTGAGCTGGGAAGACGGGCATTTATACTGCACTTCCAGTTCCGGGTAAAGTCGTTGCAGGTCGGAAAGAAACTGTTCCAGTGGGATTTCCGTCTTCATCGGGGCCGAGATACGGGTCAGTTTCCGGTAATTTTCTACAAACTCCAGCAAGCCTTTTCCCCGGCGGTAGATGACCTGTAGCCCTTGCTGTATGTAGGTATGCGTACGTGCATCATCAGGATGCTCCTGGCTTCGTTCATTCAATGTATCTGCCAGAGAGATAATTGGGGTGATGGAATTCATGATTTCATGCGTCAGTACCCGTATCAGCTTTTGCCAAGCTTCCATTTCTTTGTACTCCAATGCGCCGTGGATGTTTTTCAAGCTAATCAGCCGGCAGGTTCGTCCTTGCAGCTGGATGTGAGTGACCGACAGGGAGAGGTCGAAAGTGGCGTTTCCTTTTTGCAGGTGAGCCACCTGCTGGTTTTCCTGAATGGCCGTGCTGATTTCTTCGGGCAGATGGGCGCAGTGTCCCAATAGTTCGCGGGCTGCCTTGTTCATCCATTCCATCCGGTTGCTTCGGTCGGTGACGAGGACGGCCGTATCTACCTTGTTCAGCAGCATTTCATAGTATTGGTGCTTTACCTCCTCATCTACTATACGGGTGCGCAGGTTCTTCAGAGCCTGTGAAAGTTCTTCTGCTAACTTCTGCATCTGCGGGTCGGCAAGAGGTGCGCAAACCCGCTGTCCCAGGTCATTCTGTTTCATGCATTCCACGAGCCGGTACATGGTTTCAGTCTGCCGGATTTGTATGCGGTACAGGCTGTAACAGATGCCAATGAGCAACAGTCCGCAGATGATGGTACAGAACCACAGTCCATGCAGCATGGCTAAAACACCTGCGGCAATCAGACCCGTCAGTCCCAAGATGTGCAGTATCAGGTAGTATCCATACGTTTTCATAAGCCCCATTTTTCCAGTTTCCGATAAAGTGCAAAACGTGTAATTCCTAATAGTTCGGCAGCCTTGCTCATGTTTCCTGCGCTCACTTTCAAGGCCCGTTCGATGGCATTCTTTTCAAGTTTCTCTAAGTTGAGTTCCTCCGTCAGTGCAGGTTGGTGAGCGGCAGCATTCCCTTGTGGAAACAAGAAATCATCCGGTTTCAGGAGGCCGTTTTCGCTCAGGATGACGGCACGCTCTACGGTGTGCTGCAATTCACGCACATTGCCCGGCCATTCGTATTTCAGCAACTTGTTTTTCGCTTCTCGTGTCAGTCCCTTGATTTCCTTGCGGTATTTCCGGTTGTACTGATTCAGGAAGTGCGTGGCTAACAGCAGAATATCTTCTCCACGTTCCCGCAAAGGAGGGATGTGAAGTTCCACGGTATTGATGCGGTACAACAAATCCTGACGGAATTTTCCTTCTGCCACCAACTGATGCAGGTTGGCATTGGTGGCACAAATCAGCCGTACATCGATGTGTATCGGATTGACTGCCCCCAGTCGGGTGATGCACTGCTTTTCGATGGCCGTCAGCAACTTGGCCTGCATGGGCAGGGACAAGTTGCCGATTTCATCCAGAAACAACGTACCCCCTGAAGCTGTTTCCATTCTGCCGGGTTTCGCTTTCCGGGCATCCGTAAAGGCCCCCTTTTCGTACCCGAAGAGCTCACTTTCGAACAACTGCTCCGGAATACTTCCCAAGTCGATGGGAATAAAGACCTGCTCCCGGCGGGGAGAGAAGAAGCGCAGCATGCGTGCAGCCAGGTCCTTCCCGGTACCGTTTTCTCCCAGTATGAGCAAGTTGGCATCCGTATCAGAAAGCTTGTAGATGGTTTCTTTTACCTTCTGCATGGCGGGGGAGTTGCCAATCAGTTCCGGAATGCGATCGTCTCCCTTCAGGGCCTGTACCTCATTCTGCAACCGTCCTACTTCCTGGCGTGAGCGGCTGAGTTTGACGGCAGCCGACAATGTAGCCAACAGCTTTTCCTTCTCCCATGGTTTGGAGATAAAATCAGTAGCCCCGGCTTTAATGGCCTGCACCGCTTTTCCCGTATCCGCGTAGGCCGTCATGAATACCACTACCGCTTGCGGGTCGATACGGAGAACCTGTTTCAGGTAGTCAAACCCTTCCTGCCCGCTGATGGCATCCCGCTGGAAATTCATGTCGAGCAGAATCACATCGGGATGGAAGGTAGTCATGAAATGTTCAATCCGTGTAGGCTGTGTAGTTACTCGAATCTGCTCCATATAAGGCTCTAACAGCAGGTTCAAGGCGAAGAGCACGTCTTCGTTATCGTCAATGATGAGTATTTTTCCTTTTTCTTCCATACAATATCAAGGTGTCTTTCGCAAAGATAATGCTTTTTTGCATGTGCTGTATGTGCATTTTCGCACGCTTTTTGTGCGGATGCGCACACGGTGTGAATTTGCTCGATTCCTCTATCTTCTACATAATCAGTGCGTTATCTGAATGGCACAGTTTTTGGATATAAAAAAGCAGATAACTATGCGTATGAAGATGGGAAACAAGATACTGTGGCTTATGAGTTGCCTGCTTTTTTGCGGGCAAGTTGTGTGGGGAGAGAAGCTGACGCTGCAAGAGGCTATTCAGTTGGCGCAGGCCAGCTCTCCAGAGGCAGAAGCTGCTCGGCATACCTACCGGGCAGCTTACTGGAGTTACCGTTCGTTTCGGGCAGACTACCTGCCTGAGGTAAGTTTGTCTGCATCGCCTTATCTGAACCGGCAGATTAATAAGGTAACCCAGCCTGACGGTACTGAACTGTTTCTCCGCCAGAACCAGCTGGCTACCGACCTGACGCTTTCCGTCAGCCAGAACGTCTGGTTCACGGGAGGTAACTTGTTCATGCAGACCGCCGCCCAGCGTATGGATGAACTGGGCGAGAAAAGCACGGCTTATAACACCCAGCCTTTCACGGTAGGTTACCGTCAGTCGCTTTTTGGCTATAACTCCTTGAAGTGGAACCGCCGCATTGAGCCCGTCCGTTTTCAGGAGGCTAAGAAAACATATAGTGAGACGCTGGAGCTGATTGCTTCGAAAACATGCGAGTTGTTTTTTGCACTGGCATCTGCCCAGTCCGACTTGGAGATTGCCCGAGCCAACTATGCTTCCGCTGATACCTTGTATCGCTATGCCCGCGGACGGTATCGCATCGGCAGCATTACGGAGAACGAGATGTTGCAGCTGGAAGTGAACAAACTGACCGAGGAAACCAACCTGATGAAAGCCCGTATCAGTGTGGAAGACGCGATGCTTATCTTCCGTTCTTTCTTAGGTATCCGGGAGGAAGAAGAGATAGAGGTGATTCCGCATGACAGTGTGCCGGATTTTGAAGTGCCTTTGGACAAGGCACTGGAACAGGCACATTTTCACAGTCCGGAAATCGAGACCTACCGGCGGATGCAGTTGGAGAGTCGTAGCCAATTGGCCTCTGCTCGTGCCAGTCGGGGACTAAAAGCGGATTTGTACCTCCAGTTCGGACTTTCGCAGACCGCTGCCCGTCTTCGGGATTCTTATCGTGATCCGCTCGACCAGCAATACGTGAGCCTGTCCGTAGTGATTCCGATACTGGACTGGGGGAGAGGAAAAGGAAAGGTACGTGTGGCCAAATCGAATATCGAGCTGGTCAATACCCAGGTGGAACAGGGCATGAATGATTTTGAACTGAACGTGCGGCAGATGGTACGGCAGTTTAACCTTCAGGCACGGCAGGTGGAAGTAGCTTCCCGTACCGACGAAACAGCCCGCCGGCGGTATGAAGTGGCCCTCCGCCTTTACCTGATGGGCAAATCGTCGGTACTCGATTTGAATGCGGCCACCACCGAGAAAGATACCTCCCGGCGCAATTATATTGAGGCCCTGAAAACCTACTGGATGCTGTATTACGGACTTCGCAGCCTGACACAATATGATTTTTACCGGAACTGTCCGCTGACTGAAACTTTACCTGAACTATAACACAAACCGATTATGGATATACAATTGAAAAAGAAACCCTGGTACGTTCGCTATCGTCTTTATCTGGCGGGCGGCGTACTTTTGCTGGCCGGACTGATTTATGTGATTATACTGGCTTCCGGCCCCCAGCGTTTACGCATTGATGCGGACTCTGTGCAACTGGCCGAGGTGAAGCAGGCCCCTTTCCGTGAATACGTGGACGTGGAAGGAGTGGTGCATCCCATTCTGACTTTGATGGTCAATGCCCGCGAGTCGGGTAATGTAGCCCGCATCGTAGCCGAGGAAGGAAGTCTTTTACAGCAGGGAGATACCATCTTGCTGCTGACCAATCCGGACCTGTTGCGCGAGATAGATGACCAGCGGGATGAATGGGAGAAGCAACGCATCTCTTATCAGGAGAAATCCCTTGAGATGGAACAGAAAAGTCTGACCTTGAAACAACAGACACTGGAGGCTGCTTACGAGTTGAACAAGATACGGAAAAGCTTTGCACTGGAGCAGGAAGAATACCGTATGGGCATCCGCAGCAAGGCGCAGCTGGAAGTGTCGGAAGATGAGTACCGCTATAAAACGGCTTCTACTCAGCTGAAGATGCAGAGCCTGCAGAGCGATTCGGCCATGACGGTCATTCGCAGAGAGCTGTTGCGAAACGACCGGGAACGGGAACAGAAGAAGCTGGAGCGTTCTTTGCAGCGGATGGAAGAGCTGGTGGTACGTGCACCGGCCGATGGGCAGCTCAGTTTTGTGAAGGTCACATTGGGCCAGCAGGTGGCAGCCGGAGAGAATCTGGCGGAAGTGAAAGTGATGTCGCAGTTCAAGGTGCATGCTTCCCTGAGCGAATACTACGTAGACCGGGTGACGGTAGGTCTGCCGGCATCCGTAACTTATCAGGGAAAACGCTATGCCTTGAAAGTCAGCAAGGTGGTGCCGGAGGTGAAAGACCGCACCTTTGATGTGGACTTAGTCTTTACGGGAGAAATGCCTGAAAACGTCCGTCTGGGAAAAAGCTTCCGGGTACAGATTGAGTTAGGGCAACCGGAACAAGCCTTGGTAATTCCGCGCGGTAATTTCTATTCGCAGACCGGCGGGCAGTGGATTTACAAACTCAATGCCGACAAGACCCGGGCGAGAAGGGTTCCGGTGGTAATCGGGCGTCAGAACCCCTTGCAATACGAAATAACTGAAGGTTTGCAGCCCGGCGATTGGGTGATTACCACAGGATATGATAACTTTGGCGACGCGGAAGAGCTGGTGTTTAAGTGAATGAACCAGATGCTTTCACCTGATTCCAGTACTTCTCCGAAAGTACCGGAGTACTGCCTAAGAAGTACTGTAGTACTTTCAGGGAAGTACTGGAGTACTGCAAAGGAAGTACTGAGAACGCTTAAAGTGAAGAATTACAGAAAGTTGGGAAATTAATAGTGAATATTGGAAACAGTGACTCTCCGGAGTATCCTATAGTTGAATATAATTATTGATTTATGAAAGGGAAAATAAAACACATAACTATTGCTTTGGGAATCTGTCTTTTATTGGCAATGATTGTACTGGGGCTTAAAAACCGTAATACTATATATACCTGGTTTTTGGGCGATGTTCAGACGCTTTATATGCAGGCAGATAGTTTGTACAGACAGAAAAGATACGAGGATGCCGAGACTCTGTACTCAAAACTGGCAAAAATAGATACAGCAAAACATTGCCAGTTTATTTTAGGTGATATATATTATCAGGGTAAGACCGGGGTAAGGAATTACAAAAAGGCCATGAAGTTATTCCTGGAATCGGCAGATAACGGCAATGCGGATTCTCAGAACAATCTGGGCTATATGTATGCTTATGGCATAGGAACAGACATCGACTATTCTAAAGCCAGAAAATATCTCAGTCTGGCTGCTTTGCAAGGACACTCTCAAGCGCAAGTGGGATTGGGTAGTCTTTACAGGCATGGCTGGGGAGTCACCAAGAGCTATTCGGAAGCATTCAAGCTATATAAAAAGGCTGCAGCACATGATAATACTGATGCTATGAATAATTTAGGATATATGTACACATTCGGTTACGGAACTTCAACCAGCGCGGGTGATGCCATATACTGGTTTGAAAAATCTGCTTCAAGAGACAATGTTTCCGCCTTGTTTAATCTGGCTGTGTTTCATATAGAAGGGCATGGATACCCCAAAGATTTATCGAAAGGAGCAGAACTTCTTTCAAGGGCGGCTGAATTGAATTCTCCCGCGGCGCAGTTCAATCTGGGATTGATGTACTATTTCGGAAAAGGTGTTGAGAAGGATTATGCCAAGGCAAAACATTTGTTCCAACAGGCGTCCGCCCAAGGACATAACCATGCGTTGGAATTTCTCATGAAGGTGGAAAATAAGGAGAAGGTTTCTGAAACCGATTCAATCTTTGATTGGAAATTGAAGGCGATATAATGTGGTATTAAAAATACCTGATTTTATAATTGTTGACACGAATGAGTGAAAAGATATGATTGTACATTACCTGAAAATAGCTTGGCGTAACTTGCTGAAGTACCGCACACAGAGTATTATCTCTATTATCGGGCTGGCGGTGGGACTGTTCAGTTTTACTGTCTGTTTTTATTGCAGCCGTTTCATAGAGTCAAGAGACCATTGTTTTATTAATCACGAACGGATTGCAGAGTTGCATTTGTATGATCCCATAATCGGGCATTATTTTTCTGGTACTCCTGCTCCATTGTCGCACAATCTACGTAGCTGGACTGACCAGTTTGAAGCTGTGTCGTTTGTGTCCTACCCAAGAGAGTGCCCTTTCGACATTGAAGTGAAGCCCGGCAAGTCATTGCCTTACGAACTTCGGCGGATGGAGACAGACAGCCTGTATGCCCGTCTGTTCACTCCCCGTATTCTGGCCGGAAGTTGGGAAACGGCCAGTCATACTTCCAATGCATTGGTAATGACTCGTGAGGCGGCAGTCCGTATCTTCGGAAATATAAATGAAGCTATCGGTAAAACCTGTACCATGACCCGAAGACTTCCCACTTCACCAGAGTCAACTCCTCGTGACGGAGGTATTGCATATACCATACAGGCTGTAATGGAGGATACACCGATGAATAATTCCCTTCATTTCATGGAATCGGTCGACATGTTGGTCTTGAATGATAGTGAGGGAGTGATTCAGAGTTCCAAAAACCGGGAGATGACAGGAGGGAACACGTATGCTTTGCTTAGGCCTGAAGTCGATTTGTGGAAACTGGAAACGGTTTTGGTCGAACGGCATTCTACCTGGACATTGTATGGAACAACTTATAAGGTGAAAGCTTTTCTTCTCGGACAGTTTCCTTCGTTTAGTCGGGGACTGTCTGTTATTAGTGGAATAACCGCTGCAATGGGCTTGCTTATCTTGTTGGTAGGATTGCTCAATTTCTTCCACTTCTTGGTTGGGTCTTATTTCAACCGGGTTAGGGAATTCAGTTTGATGAAGGTGAACGGATGTAAAGACTGGCAGCTCTTTTGCCTGTTGCTGACTCAATCATTGCTTGTGACGTTGGCGGCCTCGTTGTTGATGCTGTGCGGCATCGAACTATCAGAAGGACGGATGGACTATTCGCTTCAATTTTTCTCCATGACTTTCGACAAGGCTTTGCTATTGGAACAGGCAGTGCAATATATCTTTTTGCTGATAGTTCTGTGTGTTGTTATCTGCTGGGTTTCTACGATACGTATACAGCGTATGACAATACAGACTGGTTTGAGGGGTGAGCAGCATTACCAGCAAAGACATCGGGGACGCAACCTGATGTTGGGGGTACAGTTTTTCATCTGTTGGGTTTTTGTCACATTGACTACAGGACTATATCTACAGGCAGAGAAGACCAGCAGTACGTTGTTGAGTACATTATCCAGGCAGGAGAAGGCTTCCATTCTCAGTATTCCATTAGACTATCAGTTTCTGGCTCAGGCAGACAAGCAACAACTGATAGACCGTTTCAGGAACCATGCCGCTATCAAGGATGTTCTGCTGACGGATATCGGCTATCTTCAGGGCATTTCCGGCAATTCCATGATGACTGAAAAGGATAATCCAGATTCATGGATAGAGGTAGGCGTTATGGCTGTACCGAAAAATTTCTTTACATTCATGAACATACCGCTGGAGCAGGGGCACGGTCTGAATACGGCGACAGACATGGTAGCCGACCGTACCTGGCAGCAGCGAATGAAGAAAGATGTGATGGGTATGTCTCTTTATAATTTGCAGCATGGCTATACGGTATGTGGAATTTGTCCGCCCTTCCAGAACGATACATATACCCAGAGTGTCGGGTTTGTTTTTATCAGCAGTGAAAATTCTGGTTATATCGGACATTGCTACTTGAAATGTGAGAGCGAACAGGTTGATGCTGTTCGGACATGGGTGGAGCAGGTACTTCGGGAAAGCTTGCCGGAAAGTGTTTCTGTACGGGTAAATACTTTGACGGACGATATTCGTGAGAATCAACCTTTGGAAAATAAACTGAAAGACATTGTCCTGTTCTTTGCTATAGTCAGCATCATCCTTACTTTGTTGGGAGTATATTCCAGCATTACACTCGATACAGAACGAAGACAGAAGGAGGTGGCTATCCGTAAAGTGAATGGAGCAGGTGTTTCACAGATTATTCTGCTTTTTGCCCGTTTGTATATTATCTTGTTGACTGGAAGTGCGGTATTAGCCTTTCCTTTGCTTTACTTGGTACTGATACAATGGAAGCGGATGTATACCGTGTTTTTTGATTACGGCTTCTTTTTTTGGGTAGGTATCTTCATGTCTGTGGCTGCAGTTACGACCCTGACCGTTATCTTCCGTATCTTACGGATTGCCCGGCAGAATCCGGCAGAAGTGATAAAGAGAGAATGAAATAAAAATAAAGAAATTTATATGAACACACTACGCTATGCTTTACGTTTCCTGCTTCGTGCACGGACGTACACACTGATTAATTTGTTGGGGTTGGCATTCAGTCTGGCTTGCTGCATCATTTTGCTTCGATACATCCATCGGGAGCTGACGGTCGATACCCATTGTGTGGACCGGGAAAAAGTGTATGCCGTGCAAGTGAATGTGTCTGGAGGTGTATATTGGGGCTCTTATGCAGCTTATCGGAATGACAGTGTGCTGATTGCTCCGGAGCTGATAGAAAGTAGTTTTGTTCCGTTGGAGAATGATTTTCTGGTCAGTGAGGGACACCGTTACCGTTGCGATGCCCTTGCTACGGACAGCACGTTTTTTCAATTGTTCTCTTATCCGCTGATACAGGGAGAAAAGAACCTGACCGATCCTTCTTCAGTAGTACTGACCCAATCGTATGCACGGGAGGTTTTTGGTTCGGACAACCCTGTCGGAAAGACAATCACTTATTCCAACGGACAAGAATATGTGGTGAAAGGAGTGATAGGACTTCCTGTTAACAAAACCTGGCTGAATTTCGATTTGCTTCTGGCAAATACTTCTTCCAATATGTGGAAGAAGATGCCGCTGGATTTGTACCGTTTTGTGCTCGGAGCGGATATGAGTAAGCTCAACCAGGTGGGGAAACATCCACGCCGTCTGAATCCGCACTATCCGGAGGATACACGTGCGTACACCTTTCGTTTTGTACCGTTGAAAGAATGTTACTTTTCCAAGTTGGAAATAAGGGATAAAGCATCTATTTATGTATGGGGAAATTGGGGACAGTTGCAGATATTCATGGGTATCTGTGCGCTGCTGCTGGTTACCGGATTGCTGAACTTCATCAACCTTTACATGATTTTTATGCTCAAACGCACACACGAATACGGTATACGCCGGGTGTTTGGAGCAGGAAGAGGAGCTGTCTTTGCACAGATTTTTGCCGAGAACTTTCTGCTTTCCGCTTTGGCGGTGTTGCTTGCGTGGGTATGCATTGAACTGACACGGATACCTGTGTCCCGCTTTTTCGGGTTTGATTTCTCCTATACAGCTTTCGATGGGTATTTGTCCTTGGCGTTACTGGTATTCCTTCCGCTGATGGCCTCGCTTTATCCGTATTTCCGTTTCACGCGTATCTTGCCTTCTGTCGGCATTCGTCTGGTGAGTACCGCCGGGCAGTCGGTACGGGCGAGGATGGGACTGTTGCTGTTGCAGTATGTACTTACCTTCATATTGGTGGTACTGGCATTTTATTTTAACCGTCAGCTTGATACTTTGTTGAATACCGAACCGGGGTATCGTACGGAGAATATTTTAGTGGCGCATCTGGCACACGAATCGAAGGATTATTCGTCCTATCGGAATCCGGAAGACATACAGGCACGTGTGCAGCGAGTGAAACAACTTGGTGCTAAGATGAAAGCTTGCCCCGATATAGAGTATTGGGTAGCGGATCAATCTGCGCTGACCTCCAGTGATTATGGAATGAAGTTTATAGGAAACAACGGGCGTACGGCTTTTTTGTATATGTGGTATGCCAATCCTTCTTTCTTCCGGCTTTATGAACTGCGTTTTGTAGAGGGAACGCTTCCCTCAATGGAAGAGGAAGAAGATTGGAACAGGGAGTATTATGTGGTGAACCGTGCGGCACTGAAGGCGTTGGGGTATGATTCCTGTCAAGGAGCTACATTGATGTATGAAGATGACAAGGTGAGGGCTCAAAACCCGGAAGCGCATCCTATTGTAGCGGTTATCGATGATTATTATGACGGACATATCAGTGCGGGTGTGCATCCGATGGTATTTGTGGTGCGACGTGGCTCTTCCGGTGACCTGTATACGTTGTCATACCGTCCGGGACGTCTTGCTGCGGTGATGGATTACTTGAAAAAAGTGGAACGTGAAATATATGGCACAGAGGAATTTGAATATACATTGTTTTCCGACCAGGTGAAACAGATGTATGCGGCAGACCGTCGGATGGCAATGCTTTACACTGCGTTTGCTTTTATCGCCATTGTCGTATCTTGTTTGGGGCTGTTCGGCATTTCCCTGTTCGATATCCGCCAGCGTTACCGTGAGATTGCCATCCGCAAAGTGAACGGTGCCATGCTGAAAGACCTATATGTGCTGTTGCTCCGTCGTTACGTGGGGATGCTGTTGCTGGCAGCCGTGGTGGCAGTGCCGCTGGCTTGGCTGGCCATTCACTATTATACCGCCGATTTGGTGGTGAAGGCTCCGGTGACGGTCGGTCTGTTCCTGGCAGCCTTCCTGATAGTAGCGGTGATTTCTGTGGCTACATTGCTCTGGCAGGTGAACAAAGCTTCCCGCATCAACCCGAGTGAAGTAATGAAAAGTGAATAATAAAAAACAAATTTATATGAACACACTACGCTATGCATTACGTTTCCTGCTCCGTGCACGGACGTACACACTGATTAATCTGTTGGGGCTGGCATTCAGTCTGGCTTGCTGCATCATTTTGCTTCGATACATCCATCGGGAACTGACGGTTGATACCCATTGTGTGGACCGGGAAAATGTGTATGTGTCTCGTTGTCAGATTGGCGAGAACGATGCATTGGTTTCTTCCACATTGAATGGTGATACGCTGGCTGTAGACCCGTCACTGGTCATGCAACGTTCACGGGTCACACTGCTGGATCATGACATGATACGTTACAAGGACAATCGTTTGCAGGTAAATATGATAGTGGCCGATACGACCTTTCTGAAACTGTTCCGTTATCAGCTGTTACAAGGAGAATATTCCCTTTCAAAGCCAGGGATGGCCTTGTTGAGTGAGCACCTGGCACATAAGTTGTTTGGCAAGCAGAATCCCATTGGAGAGACCTTTGTTCTGTCTACTGGGAAATCAGTGACGGTATCTGGAATCTTCGCTACTCCTGAAAATAAGTCTATCTTGCAGGTAGATGCCATTCTTTCTGAAATGCCTGGAGCACTTTGGGAAAGAATGCCCATGGAGTTTGTCCGTTTTGTGCCAGGAGCGGATATTCAGAAATTAAATGAGGCAGGCAAGATCTTGCGTCCTACGCAGGTGGGAGATGGCAGTATGTACACTTTCTCCCTCCTGTCACTGAAGGATGTATATTGGGAGTCACGTTTGTTGTACCGCACTTCTCCTACGATGTGTGTGTCGGGCAACCGGGCTCAGTTGTATGTCTTGTCGGTCATGTGTATCTTTATATTCTTTATCGGTCTGCTTAATTACATCAATTTGTATGCGGTGCTGTTGGGCAAGCGATTACGGATTTATCTACTTCATCGGGTGTGGGGAGCAGGCTTTCGTCCTCTCTTCATGTTGGTATACTGGGAAAATCTGGTACTGTCGGTCTTGTCGTTGTTGCTGGCCTGGACGGTGGTGGAGCTTGCTCAACCTTTTGTCAACCGTTTGTTTGACACGGTATTTACCGTAGGGACGTTTGACGTATGGGTGTCATTGTTTCTTTTGGTGTGGTTGCCGTTGCTCATATCATTATGCACGGTACTTCGGTGCTGGAAATCCCCGTTGGGCATGTCGCTGGTTTGTTCGGGGAATGACAGGAAGTCAATACGCTTGCGTCAGGGATTTCTGTTCGTGCAATATACGGTAACCATTGTACTGGTTGTCCTTGCCTTGTTCTTCCATCGTCATCTCAACTTGCTGTTGAATACTCCACCGGGATTTCAGGTGGAAAATGTGATTCATGCCAACTTAGTGTATGAGTCGACTGACTATGCCTCTTATACCGATGAATCGATACAGGCCCGGAAGCAGCGGGTTGCTCAGATTGATGAGGCGTTGAGTAAATGTCCAGACATCGTGAACTGGACAGCTGGTTTGTATTCCATTTTGGATTTCGACTATACGGCGGAGTTTCAGAATGCGAAGGGAGAAACCGTTTCATTGAGTCAGAATTTTGCTACTCCCGAATTCTTTACCTTGTTCAATTTGAAGTTTGTGGAAGGGAAACTGCCCGTTGAAGAAGACGGGTTGGTGGTGAATCGGGCGGCTTTGCGTGCTTTGGGATACACCTCTTTAGAGGGAGCTACCGTGTTAGATCTCCGTATGAAAGAATTTGTTCCAGATTTGCAGGCCCGTCCCATTGTGGGAGTGATAGAGGATTATTATAGCGGACATATCTCCAAAGGAGTACGTCCCATGCTGTTCATGGTTTCTCCTACTATGCGGGGAGACGTGTATCAGATAGCATGTCAGCCGGGCAAACTTTCTCAGGTGATAGATTATCTGCGGAAGCTGGAAAGGGAAGTCTATGGGACGGAAAACTTTCAGTATTCGTTGCTGAAGGATGATGTGCAGAAGTTGTATAAATCCGATCAGCAGGTAGCTACCATTTACTCGGCTTTTGCCTTTATTGCCATTGTCATTTCCTGTCTGGGCCTGTTGGGTATTTCCCTGTTCGATATCCGCCAGCGTTACCGGGAGATTGCCATCCGCAAGGTGAACGGTGCCATGCTGAAAGACCTGTATGTGCTGTTGCTCCGTCGTTACGTGGGGATGCTGTTGCTGGCAGCCGTGGTGGCAGTGCCGCTGGCTTGGCTGGCCATTCACTATTATACCGCCGATTTGGTGGTGAAGGCTCCGGTGACGGTCGGTCTGTTCTTGGCAGCCTTCCTGATAGTGGCAGTGATTTCCGTGGCTACGTTGCTTTGGCAGGTAAACAAGGCTTCCCGCATCAACCCGAGTGAAGTAATGAAAAGTGAATAATAAAAGAATGAACTTATAATGATTGCACATTATTTGAAAGTGGCTTTCCGCAATTTGTGGAAATACAAGACACAGCATCTGATTGCGTTGGTCGGAGTAGGGGTGGCCTTGCTGTGTTTCAGTATCTGTCTCTACGTGGTCCGTTATGCTTTCAGTATGAATCATTGTTTTGCAAACTATGAACGGATTGCCGAACTCAATATTCGTGACATGAAAGAAGGGAAGGTGTTGAATTATACTCCTGCGACGTTGGCCGAGGAACTGCGTCTTCAAAAGCCGGATGGGATTGAGGCATTATGTGTGGTGGATTATTCACCGATAGAACGGCCTTTCAACGTGGAGATGCCTGACGGGAAGCAGTTACCTTATTCCTTCGCCGTGGCAGAGACGGATTCTTCCTTTTTCCAAGTATTGACTCCTAAGATTTTGTGCGGTTCGGCTGAAGTGAGCAAGATGATGCCAAATTCATTGGTCGTGAGCGAAAGTATGGCACGCCGGGTATATGGGGATATTCGACAGGCGGTAGGAAAACAGCTGGTACTGATGCGCCGGTTGTACACTTCGCCGGATTCTACTCCACGTACCGGTGGAACGGTTTATACCATTCAGGCAGTGATTGAGGATATTCCAGAGAACAACAGTATTGCTTTTATGAAGCATCTGGATATGTTTTCCCTCAACGATTCGGAAGGAATCATCCAGAATGATGCCCGTTATGCCATTATCAGTTCCTTTACGTATGCGTTGCTGCGTAAAGGTTTTACTCTGGAGCAACTCAATGAGTGGTTTTATCGCAGCAAACAGACGCATCGGATGCATGATACAAGCTTTGCGGTGGAAGCTCATCCGATGGGAGATAGGGACTGGAATGGGGGACTGCTTCGTACGATGGTATGGACTACAATGGTAGCCGGGGTATTGATTTTACTGGTGGCCTTGCTTAATTTCTTTCATCTGCTCGCGGGGTCTTTCCTTACTCGTATGCGTGAATTCAGTATCCGGCGAGTGGCGGGAGCGTCTGGAAACAGTCTTTTCGTCCAACTGTTTACACAGTCTGCTTTGTTGGTTTTGCTGGCCGGCCTGTTGATCGGTGTTTGCATCGAGGTGATGGCTCCCTGGTTGAGACTGGAAATGGCCGGATTGTATTTGCAGTTTGACGCTTCTCTGCTGATGGTACAGAGCCTTGAGTATTTGGCTGGCTTGTTGGGAGTATGTGCTTGGGTGTGTGGAATAGTCGTGTGGAAGGTACGTCGCATGCAGGTGCATGCAGGGGTGACTGGCGGTGTGCACCGGGGAGGAAAGAGACGGCTGCGGAATCTGTTGTTGGGAGTGCAGCTGTTCATCTGTTGGGTTTTTATCTCACTGGCAGCGGCACTTTATCTGCAATCGGATAAAACGGGACGTACCTTGTTCGGGACATTGAGCTTGGAGGAGAAAGAGCAGATTTTGAGCATTCCGATGGATTTTTCCTTTATGAACGCCGTGCAGAAGCAGGATCTGATACATCAGTTTAAAAACTTGTCGGGAGTCGAAGAGGTACTTCCGGCCGACATCAATTATTTGGGAGGTGTTTCCGGTACGGGTATGTATACGGAGAAAGATGATAAAGGCAGTTATGTGGATGTAAATGTGATGCGTATAACTTCCGGTTTCTTTCGTTTCATGCACATTCCGATGCGGTCGGGACATACGCCGCGTGAATCGTCCGATTTGGTGATAGACGAGGCATTATCTCATCGTCTCGGAACGGACATCATGGGGAAACCGCTTTATAATTTTGACGGAGATGCCTACACGGTTAAAGGAGTGTGCCAGACATTTGTGTCCAGTGTGTATTATGATAGTGAAGGATTTATATTCCTCCTGAGCGGGTTCGATGATTATTGTGGGCATTGCTATATAAAATGTAAGGAAGGACAGGCGGAAACCGTCTCTCAGGAGGTCCGGAAGATACTGAAAAAGACGTTGCCGGAAAGTGTGGAAGTGAAGGTAAGCACGTTCATGGACGACATCCGTGAGTCACAGGCGCTTGAGTTCAAGCTCCGCGGAATTGTATTGTTCTTTTCGGTAGTGGTGCTGGTGATTTCGTTGTTGGGCGTGTATTCAGCCGTGACCATCGACACGGAATATCGGCGGAAGGAGATGGCTATCCGAAAGATTAACGGTGCCGGAATGCGTCAGATAGTCTGGCTGTTTGCCCGACTTTATGTTACTTTACTGACGGTGACGGCTGTGTTGGGATTTGCGTTGGTTGAATTTTTGTTGAGGCAGTTTAGTACCTTGTATACGGTGTTCTTCCAGCATGGGGTGGCTTTCTATTTTTGCCTCTTCCTGAGTGTCTCCTTGTTCGTCGCCCTTACGGTAGCTTTCCGTATTTGGCAGGTATCCCGGTTGAATCCGGCAGAAGAAATCAAGCGGGAGTAATATAATAGTATAATAACCTAAAATGAATAAATAACCATGAGAAAACAAGTATTAGCCTGTCTGCTCTTAGGTGCATTGGGAGCACAGGCACAAGAGAAATTTGTAGTGGAAGGACAGT
>OGMG01000441.1_pt1 | contig 17467 bp, 14 predicted proteins | sample 1573031 | NCBI WGS metagenome assembly OGMG01 (sample SAMEA2582002, study PRJEB24529) | metagenome | biome: Human gut stool | place: China | collected 2011
TATTTTCTAATAAAAATAATATTTATTCTATACAGACTATAAAAACCTATACATGACAGAAACAAGTCAAAGCAACAAAAGAATAGCAAAAAATACTCTTTTACTCTACATACGTATGCTATCCATGATAGCAATAAATCTTTATACATCAAGGGTTATATTACAGGCTCTAGGTATCGAAGATTATGGTATATATAATGTAGTAGGAGGAGTTATTGCTATGTTTAGTTTTTTAATGAGTTCATTAGGTGGGGCGTCATCAAGATTTATAACTTTTGAATTCGGAAATAACAATTTAAATAAACTAAAATCCACTGTCGGCAATATTTTATTTATCCATATAGCTTTTGCAGGCATCATATTTATATTTGGTGAAAGCATAGGACTATGGTTTGTAAATACTCAACTCAATATACCAGAAACTAGAATTGAAGCAGCAAATTGGATATACCAATTTACTATTCTAACAGCAATCTGCTCAATAGTAAGTATACCATATAATGCTATGATTATTGCCCATGAACGAATGGGAGCTTTTGCATATATTACATTATTTGATTCTATAAGTAAATTACTTATAGCCTATCTAATTATACATATAAAAGCTGATCGTTTGATTATATATGGTCTTTGTCTTTTATTAATCCAAATATTAGATCGAATTATTTATGGTTATTATTGTATCAAACATTTCGAAGAAGCAACATCCAATATTAAATTTAATAAATTACAAGCCGTAGAAATTTTTCGGTTCATGGGCTGGAAGATAGGAGCAGACTTGGCATATATAGGATATACTCAAGGACTTAACATACTATTAAATATATTTTATGGAACTGTAGTAAATGCAGCACGAGGAATTGCTGTTCAAGTTCAAAATGTTGTAAGAAATTTCTGTATTAACTTTCAAATGGCAATAGAACCTCAACTTATAAAAAGTTACGCACAAAAAGATTATAAAAGAATGCACAATTTACTTTTAGTAAGTTCGAAATTTTCTTTTTATCTTTTACTATTACTTTCATTACCTATATTATTTAATACTAATATTATACTAAACTGGTGGCTATCCGAAGTACCAGAACATACAGCTAGATTTGTGCAATTAGTTTTATTGCTTAACATGATTCTTGCACTAGCCACTCCAATAGTTAGATCCGCTGAGGCAACAGGACATTTAAAACAATTTGAAATAGCCGAAATGTCATGTACTTTAACAATCCTACCTATAGCATACATTGGGGTTAAATTTTATAACTTTTCACCAGAAACATTGCTATTTATACCTGTTTTTATTGAAATAATAACACAAATAATACGTATAAAAGTAGTATCTCCACTAATAAAATTAGAAATTAAAGAATATTTACATCATGTTATATACCCAATCATTAAAGTATCTATAATTTCGCCCATCTTACCTTTAATTATTCAAAAATTTATATCAAATAATAACTTATACTCTTTCATTTATATAAGTGTAAGTTGTATTTTATCCACATTATTAGCAGTTGTTTACATTGGATGTTACAAATCTGAAAGAGAACTATTTATTAAAACTATTATAAGCAAAATAAAAAGGAAATAAATATGCAAATTCAACCACTAGTATCTATTATTATTCCCATATATAATGTACAGCAGTATATAGAAAGATGTGCGAAATCATTATTCAATCAAAGCTATCCTAATTGTGAATTTATATTTATTAATGATTGTACACCTGATAACTCTATAGAAATATTAATCCAAACAATACAAAATTTTCCTACAATAAAAGATAAAATTCAAATTATCAATAAAAATCAAAATGAAGGTTTACCACAAGCAAGAAAAACAGGATTAGATATTGCGCAAGGAGAATATATAATACATGTCGATTCTGATGATTGGGTTGAAAAAGATTATGTTGAATTATTGGTTCAAACTGCTATAAACAATAATGCTGATTTAGTATGGGCAGGATATATGAAAGATTTTCCCAATGATATGAAATATCAACCCAATAAACCTTCGAATTTAAATAATAGAACAATAATTTATGAGATATTAAATAGTCGATAAGAAATTTATTTCAGAATTAATTAAAATTCCCGAATCTGGCCTATAACAAACTCGGATGGGAAAAGTGATGGTACCATCAGATATGCATATAGCCATATGACCGGACATGTAGATACGACGATAACAATACGCTCTTCTATCGGAAAGGATATAACGGGATGCACGGATAACCATATATGATTATCGGAATAGTGGTATGGCTGGTTGTGGGTATATGACAGCATCCGTATATCCGATTCTGTATTTTTATTATCGGTATTTCATTTGTTCCAAAAGCCTCTTTAACAGATTCCATCCGGGATGATCGCCTGAATTCTCATGTACCGGACTTTCTATTTGCTTGATTATCAAATAACCGTATTGCATCCGGTTATTTGTCGGAATCTGTCATTCAGTAATTGTTCCTGTCATTCGTTTTTTCTCTGCGGTTGTTGCCTTTTTTCTCGTAGTATTATGGTCATGTTACCGGATGGGAAGAGCCATCTCCATCACAACCATGAATTATAGTGTAGCCATATTTGTATATAGCCGTATGATACGCTATCCGGATAATGCTATCACAGAATTGCGATATAGCCGGATATCAAAATAGGGATAGCCGGGAGCGAAGGGAGCACGCATCCTTCCGGATATAGATATCTCAAAATCTCCATTTGCAGAAGTGTATAAATATCAATCCATTAATGGAGATTATAAAGAAAAAACATAAGTCACACACGACTACCTGTCATTCTCCATTTGCGGATGTGTAGAAGTAGCAATCCATTAATGGAGACGATGAAGAAAAACATAAGTCGTACACGGCTACCTGTCATTCTCCATTTGCAGAAGTGTAGAAGTAGCAATCCATTAATGGACAATAGGGCATGTAAAGGGCAGATTTTCCGTATATTCGCCTCCTTATCCCCGAATTATGGGCGTAAGTCACATGGTCATGGAGATATATCTATCCTTTAATGGGGAGAACAGCCGGCAAATATCTGATGGAAAAGCCCCACAAACCACAGGAAAATAGCCACACAATGGTCTGATACACAATAATTATTGGAGAAACATGGTCCGCTCCTGCGGACAGCAAGTTGTCTTTTCGTTTAACGAAAATAAAACGGTTTAACGGCGTATTCGCCGCCAAATCGTACCCGCCTAATACTCCGGAGATCGCTGCGGAATAGCGGTTTCGACGTCCTGCCTTGAGGAAAACGCAAGGATAAGGATAAACGGAAATGGATCACGCCATTGCACGTGTGAAGCATGTGAAGCGGCAAGGATGATTGACAAAAATGAAGATGGAACGGAAAAGATAACAGCCTATGAGTAAGAAATATGATTTTTTTAGAACCAAATGAGGCTCTTCCGGTTGCCAAAAAAATATAAGAAAAAGACTGTATGGTTGACATATCGGAAACAATTATAAAGCCGTCCGTATCTTCAATGTCAACTTGGAAAATTCAAAAACATACTTTCGGAAGCCTTGTCTGAAATGGACGAAGCTCTCTTCTATGCGAGGCAAGTACGGTCAATGTCAGTAAGAACTCCGGAAAGGTACTTGAACGGGAAAGTAAGAAGATCTGCCAAAAGATAGCACGGAGAACGAAGCGGTGAGATTGTTCGACCGATCGCCCGTCAATGAAAGACCGCATACTAATCTCTGTCATTATCTTCTGGTGGTTATTGGTGGTTACGCCAATTTTACCTTTAAAATAGATTAAAATTTATTAAATATCAGTGATTTCTAAAATTCTGTTCCTCGTCAAAAATTTCACGCAGGACAAAAACGGAACAAAACCACAGGAAAATAAATACAAGAACGCTCTTGACTGAAAATGCCTTTGCGGTGCATTCGCACCGTCTTTGCAAAAGTACGAATTTGTCCCGTCAAAAACTAATATTTTGTCGTATTTCTCTCATCTACAAACGATTTTCTTTGAGGCTTTTTCCTCTGCGGATAATGCAGGTAGGTTTCACTCTTCTCACACTTTATGCTGCCTTTTCTCTGGTTTGGCTGAATGCCGTTTATTAAAGATTGTTTTACATTGTCTGGTCAGTTATAGGCTACTCAGACCAGATACTTGTGTGGTCAAATGACCGCATATTTGTCTACATCTTTAGATGTCTAAGTTGGGTATTGAACAGGTCAATACAAAATTCCACTATCTGAACAAATGCCGGATAATCAGCCAAACCAGCATCTGATTAGATAACCAGACATAATTGATATTCAATGTTTTAATAAAGCGAAACGACCCATTGGAAATGAAAAATCTCCATATATCTTTGCGGTCACAATTGATAATGAAAACAAGAAAATAGTAGAAATATGAACGAATCAAAAATGAACCTTGAACACGAGCGTAAGATTGCATCACTCCAAGAAAGAGTGGCTCGTTTGGAAGACCTTTGCTTTTCAGCTAAGGAAGTGTTGAATCTGGAGGAAGCCTCGGCTTTTCTCGGCATTGCCAAGAGCATCTTGTATAAGATGACTCACACGAATCAGTTGCCGTTCTTCAAACCGGCAGGCAAGCTCATCTTCTTCGAGAAGAAAGCTCTGCTTGATTGGGTGAGAGGTGCAAAGTCCATGTCGGAGGAGGGGGTGAGAGCGGAAGCTGCCACCCGATAGGCAGAGATGAGTCAATGTTAAATATTAGAAGCATGAAGAGTAGAAGACCTCACCAAGATTATAGCCCACCGTGACCCGCTGTTGGCAAATGCGGTCAGCAAGATGGCTGTGTATGTTCAAGACCGTTTCCCTGCCGCCTTTCCAAGCAAGGAACAGACAGAAGCAGTGAACAGCTACCTTGACAGCATTTGCAAACCGAAGCATGAGCCGATGACAGAAATCGAATGTGAGCACAGACGTTTGGCATCACACAAAATCACAATTGCGGCTATCTGTGTACTTGACAGAAGCGAACAGGAAAGGTTGCAGGATGTGCTAGACCATATTTCTTACGACCGAGAGTATTACTTGCCAGAGAGAACGAACAGAAGGTACTTCTAATGTTTCTCTTTTTGGCTGCACCAGTTTTTAATCATCAAAAACACTTAGACGATGAAACAACAAGTAAACTATTGTATAGTGCTTTCCGCAGAACGACTCAAATTTCTGGCAGAAAGCAAGTATGGCATTGACCGAATGAAGATACTTCACCAACTGATTAGGTCTGTCTCGTTGAAAGAGACGGAGTATAACATCAAAGGATTTCATACCACGATCCATGTGGGGCAGGCGGCTATATCGGAAGTGGAATTGTCCAACCGATTGCGCTATGACAAGAAGACTATCTCACGATTGCTCGACCAGATGAATCAGCTTGGAATTGTCGCAACCGAACAGAGTAACCGAACCAGCGTACATACGTTGAAATGTATCTCGGCTTGGATGGTGGACGGACAACGCACCACCAATCCTTTCTATGTTCAGATTAAAGACAGACCGTCTTCTGAACAAATCCATGAGAGAAATGCCAGTCAAAACTTCAAGAAGATAGTCACAAGCGGAGAGGAACATTTGGCTACCGATTCCAAGAGAAATTTCCGTAGCCAATCGTCCGAAACTGTACCTACCGAGCCTTGCGGTTCACCTATTTCTTTCCCTATTTTAGATTTACAGCCACCAGTCTATTCTGATAATGGCGAATTACTGATACCATCAGGGGAAGAAAACGTAGTTGGTAATGATGCAGCATCGCAACCGACAGACACCAATGAATCGCCCACTAATAGAACCGACCATTCTATGCCCGACATTGAAGGAAGTTCTTCTGGGTGTTCTACGACCTCGTCAACAGACCTGTCTAATGATAGAACTGTTGAGAATGGCTCTACAGCCCCGAACAACACATCCCGGGCATTACCCTCTATTAATCAGCGAACGACCGACTACGTTTTCCCACAACCTTTGGCAGAGGAAGAATCGCAGCCCCTCGTATTAGCTGAGTGAACACTATCTGAGTGATGGCATAGTAAGAGTAACCGTAACTGTTTTAGGGAGTAGCAAGAAGTACCAATGTCGGACAAACCCGCTTTGCATGTCTATACCTATTGATTTTTTTCTCGAAAAGATTTGTGCATTTTCTTGAAAAAACATATCTTTACAATGTTTACTCCCGGTAGCCCTTGATTCGTCAAGCTATCGGGTTTGTTTTTGCAAATATATTGATTCTGAAAGGTAATTGAAACTGAATGCCTACTTAATATATTTAATGGTTTCAACTTCCATCCGCTTTATTGTTCTTTCTTAAAGGCTCTCACGATAAGGAATATTAAAGCTACAGCTACTACTATGTCAATGATATTCCAAAGGACCCTTCCGAGTACAACTTTGAAAAATGGCTGAAACAAAAGAGCTAATCCAGCAAATAAGAACCCAAGTCCATCTTTTTTGTTTTTAAAATAGTCATATGATAGATAAACAAATGCACCTGCCGCTGCAAATCTCACTAGTTCATAGAAGCCATATGGCATATCTGCTAAGCAAAGAATCAGCATAATGGCGATTATAAGTTTCAATATCGGCTTCATGTGGATTTATTTTATATATGGTTTAACAACATCTATGCTCCAAGCATAATTTAAATTAGCTTGAGAGCCATCAGCAAAAGAACCGGAAGTGATGCCAACAACTTCTCCATACTCATTGATTAGTGCACCGCCACTACTCCCGTGATCAATAAGTGCGCTTATTTGCATTAAATTATCCGCACGCCATTGTGAAACTTCTCCTGAAGAGAAAGTGTTTTCCAATCCTCGTGGACTACCGATAGCATATACCTTATCTCCAATTCTAGGTTTAGACTTTGCTATCGGAATGTAATTAGTATTTTGACAGTTTACCATAAATACGATAAAATCCTCTTTTTCACTTTTATGAAGGACTTTTGCTACAGAATACGATTTATTACTGCCAGCCAACTTTATTTGCTCCCTACCAATGGTAGTCCCTTTAAATACGTGATAGTTACTAACGGCAAGTCCATCGTTACTAACAAAGAAACCTGAACCTTGATACCCATTACTACCATCACTCGTAAAAATCATAAATACAGCATTACCGTATCTATCGAAAACTTGAGAACCTTCCAACTTTTGATTAGAACGTTTGCTATTCCTTTTTTTTTGACTTGATGACGCTCGCCTTTCTCTAACTTCTTTTATAGGAGAATTTTCTCTATTACTTTCTGTTACTATTTCGGTAGAACGATACCGTTCTCTTTGATTTCTTGCAGATTTACGACAGCCAATGAGGGTGGTGCAACAGCAAAAAAATAGTAATATGGATATTTTTTTCATACTAGTTAATAATACCTGGTTTGGGTAAAATATGTATTAGAAATCTTTGATTTTTAGTATTAGAAGCATTATCAGGATATGCCCTAAGAGCACCTTCTGTACCACTACCACAGACTAAAACTTCACAATTTTGTCGCTTTAAATCCAAATGGCGGTTAATTTGAAAATAGCGATACAAAGACAAAGCTCTTTGGTAGCTTAAATCAAAATTTCCAGTATATCCATCATTGGAGGCTTGACCTTCAATAATTAACAAATACTTTACAGACTCACCATACTCTTCTTCTGCATGCTTTAGGAATTGATCTATAGCCAGACCTGCGCTATATAGTTCTTCTCTTTTTTCTAGTGGAATATGAGTAATTTCAGATTGGCCTATTGGAAACGAGACATCAATCTTTAGCACATGTTTCTTATGCAATTCATTGTACTCAAACCATTTACTATCAATGTTTTGTATGCTATTTTCGATATTATGAATCTTATCGATTTCTGCTTGAGTCGCAATTTGTAAATCATTTGCTTTTTTGAGTGCTCGTCCCATTGCAATAATCGCTACAACAAAGAGCACAAGTAATGTAAAGAACAAGCTAGTCATCAAATCTGAATAGCTTGTCCAAAACAAAGATTTCTTATTTCCTTTTGCCATATATGTTAGATTTTAATATCAAACATTTGAACGAAAAGCATAGCAAGAAGCATAATAAACGAACCACAAACGCCAACAGCAATGGCTACATTCATCCAATTACGCTTAGCATTTCCTTTAGAATCCAATGGTGTACCAATGGAACTTGCTAGAGATTGAATCGCAACACCTTGCTCCTCAATCTTTTGTTGCTGAGTGAGTATTGTTTGATTCAGTTTCTCCATTACTTTAGCCAGCTCGTTCATTTGACTTGGCACATTTGCGAATTGTAACTTTAATGATTCGCGCTGAGTTGAGATCTCATTTTCGAGCAATTCCTTTTGCGCAGCTAACATTTCTTTGATTGCTGTGTTCTGAGTTTCAAAAGTACTTGATATGCTCTCAATGCCTTGACGAGATTGTTCTCCTACCTCTTTGAATGTATCCTTTAGTCCACCAAATGGGTCATTAATTTCTGCTATCTTATTATTAATAGCTACACGTTGATCTTCAAGTGCTTTTGAAAGGCTCTCTTGTTGTTCTTCAATCAATGCTTGAACTTGTTGATTCTGCTTTTGGAAGACATCAGTCAAATTAGAGATACTTCCTGCTAGACTTGTTCCTAAATTCTCTAAAGCTTCTTGGACAACAGAGTCCAAACCAGACATTTGTTGTCTCATCATTCCTTGTCTGTCTTGAACATATTCAATCTCGCTCTTGAAATAATTACCTAATTCTTCAGAAAGACGAGTCCTATCCTCAATATCACCCAAGCGTGAATTCAATTTAACGACCTGAGCTATATATTCTTCTGAATTTCCAAGATGTTCAAAAAGGCGTTCCAACTCTTCTGTACATCCTTGCAACTTATCGTATACTTCTACATTCGCTTTAGCAATCTTAGCAATCTTAATTTTATCAATAGCATCAAGTAATTTCACTTGATTGTCATAATTGTCTGTTACTTGAGATAAGGTTTCCTTTAATTCTTTGGTATTTTCAGCAAAAGTACTATTGAATTTATTTAAGTCATTTGCCATTTTTGTAAGTGCACCGGTAAGGTCATCTGACATATTAGGCATAACTTTTGTCTGAATCCAAGACAGAAATTTGTTCTTCATCTTAAGCATCTCACCTCGTGCCTCCTTGTACTTTGAGGTAGAAATAGCTGTAAACATGACACCAAGAAAGCTTGCAATCATAGCAATACCAATATCAGTCAGAAGAGTCTTAATTCCTTCGACCTGAATATTAGTACCTGTCAATAAAGTTCCAAGATCTGTCCAAGCAAAAGATACAACTCCAATTGCGGCACCTAAAATTGTAGCCATAAGACCAAGATAAAGGGGGGTCGACAACATTGTATCAACATCTTCCTCTATTTTTTGGGAATCTCTTTCAACTATCTCCTTGATTATCTGATAATCTGCAGACGTATTCTTATTTTCATTTAGATACCCATTAATATCATGCAAAGTTCCTTCAAATTCTGTATGATTAAGAGAGCATTCTATTGTGTTACTTTCTTTATGTAATGACAATGTATTTGTATTAGGGAACAATGCTCTAAGTTTACCAATAATTGACAGGTTCTTAAAGAATGCAATTACTTGAAGGACAACGATAAATGCTACGACAATCGCTACTATATAATATTGAACAGACATAGTTTATTGCTTAGTTAATGAAATAACCGCTTTCTTTTCTACTTGAAATGATCCCCCTATCAGTTTTGCTTCTCCAATAGAAAGAATCAGGATTGTATTGGCACCTTCTATTTGATTTTGGATGTCACAATACGGAATGAGATATCGATTAACATCTGATATGGCTTTAATTATAGGACCATCGTCAGTATTAATTGTAAATTTGTAAATACTGCCACTTTTGCTTGCCCAATATAGAGAATCAGACGAAATCATGCTCTCTTCTAGTGTACCATTTTCTGATACTTCAAAATAGATTTTCTCGGAAGGATCATCAGAGCCGAAACTAACAGAATAGCTTTCCAGCATCTTCTTAAGACGAGAAATTTCTTTGTCCTTGTCGGTTAGATTTTTGTTATATTCTTTTTTTAATGTTTCTAACTGTTTTTTGGACTCTTCTTCAATTTTTACTTTCTCATCAAGAGCTTTTACCCTACCACTTTCAAGTTCGTTGTTTTTTTTGTTTTCTTCATCGAATTTTTTAGTTTGCTCTTCTAATGATTGCTGAAGTTTTTCAATCTCGGCATCCTTATCTGAAAGCAGTTTTTGGTTCTTTTCGTTCTCTTTTTGATGCATTTGAATTTCTTTTTCAAGCTTCTTAATTTGATCGATGAGTTCTTGGTTGTTTCTACTATTACCAGCCAAATTTCCTGTAAGATAGGACGATTTATTATAATATGTCTCTTTGAACCTACTCATACAAGGATGATTGAGAATGAATTCTAATGCATGCTGCATGTCAGAAGAATTCTGCGGATCTACTTTTATATTGACTTCAAACATAACTTAACAATATTGGATTATAACTTTTGTGAGAACTTGAAAGTCACTAGACAAGCTCCCTGGCTTCTTCACATTTACACTCTTTGCTTGATCTGGATCAATTCCGTTTGTTTGAACTTCACAGAAAGGATCAATAACGCTAGTTCGGTTATTAATAGCTTTACCTGTCTTTGCACAACAAAATTCAAAAGCATAAATGTCATTACTTTTCCACGCTCTATACATGGCAACATCAGCAGATTGAGCTATTGACAACTTTCCTCCATCAACAGCTTTAAGCCAAATATATTCACGAGTTTCTGCTTGCCTATTGGCAACTTTGTCATTATTATCTTTTGGCTTCACTGTGTTGGGTAGCATAGAATTAGTACCCTGTTCACGAAAAGCATTCTTTTTAACACCTCCTGTTGTAGAGTTTGATTGTACTTTTCGTGAATTACTCAATTGACTTTCAAGGGCGTGTATACGATTCTTTAACTGTACAATTTCATCTTTTATTTTCGTGTAATCTTTTTTCTGTTTGTTGAATAAAAAACTATTGTCGCAATCCATATCAGAATGACTATATGCATAATTAGTGTGTGCTTTATAGATTGCATATAGACTAAATAAAATGGCGATGCCACAAAGTATCAAAATCAAATATATGTCTGGAAAGCCACTAATTAGATTATGATGTATGGATTCATTCAAGCTATTACTTAGATCTCTTATTGATGTTTCTAGACAGTTCACCTTTGAAGTCGATTCCTCAAAGATAGAATCTTGCTTAACTTTGATACTATCTTGGGCAAAAAGAGTATTGTTAAAGCTGTATGCAAGCAGATGAAACAAAAACAAGCCGCTTCTCCTCTTTGAATTATTCATTTTCACAAATTCTATTACTTAAATCATTAATTACACCAATTATCGGATAGAAGAATAGAGTCTCTTCTAACTTATCATCAAGACTGACATCACTAGTATCCAATTTCAAACGAACACCTTTCTCTACATATGTAGACAGGTTCTCGTTGAAACACTTTGCAGCTAAATCAAGATGTTGCTTATCAATACCAAACTCGTTACTTAACGAAAAGCCCTGAATACGTGCTAGTTTCAAAGCAATAAAGTTAAAATAGGCTCTTACGTCTTTAACAACATCATCATACATTGTCTGTGCATCAGCATATGTTTCTGATTCACACAGTAAGTTCCTTGAAACTCCTAAAAGAATACTCTTCGCGGATTCTATATTAGTTGGTTCGTGGCTCAAGAACAAACCACCCTTACAAGTAGCTTCCTTCGGGTTCTCAGAATTTAGTATCAGCTTAATATCCTTATCAATATCAGAATCATACACCAACTTAAAAATGTGCCTTGTTAGTTTCTCAAGAGAAGATTTATTAGGACTTAGTACAGATACTACTTTCGAGCCATTACCGCTAAACGCTATATTCGCGGGAACTTCTAATCTCTTTGCTTTCATGAGATGAGCCAAGTGATAAATAATAGAAGTATAGAAGATGAAGAATACTATCTTTTGGCTTCCATTACGCATTAAATACGCATTAAAATCAACTGCATCACTCATAGACTTTGCTTTGATCTTTTCGTTATCAGCAAGAGAAAACAAGAAAGATGCAACCTCTGAAGAATTACCATAGTTATTAGCAGTCTTTTGGATGAGCATTTTCTGTAATTCCTCTTCACCTTCAAGTTTTGAAATAAAATCATCTTTACATTGTCTGATAATACCGTTTAGTTCTCCATTTTGAACGCTAACTAAGCTATTACCAAAGATTGCATCAGCAGCAAATCTCATGGATGATATACACTTTACACCATTTGTATCCGCAACAACAATGTCAGTTGTACCGCCGCCTATATCAATTGTAACGATATTAGTTACGTCAGATCTAGTTTTTTGGAAAAATGAATATGGAGCAACAGATTCTGTTATAGAAGTAGGAACTCCTGTTGGATTAAAGTACTTCTTATATGCAGCAGTCCACAAACGCTCAAATAATCCTTTCTTAAAAGCAGACATACTTATTGGATAAAACCATTTGATTTGTGTTTGCTGTATACTAGCTCCTTCTTGAACTACTTTTGTACGTATCATCATAAACAAAGATTCAATATAACATTTTATTCTTTGCTCATTAGTAGGACTAGCTTGACTCCACTTTAAGTTAGGAACGTACTCATTGTACTTTGTGCCTACTATTTTTTGATTATACATAAATGCAGGAGATGCATTGCCAAATGGCTCATATGCTCCAATTCCAGTGCCATTACGTCCGGAATTTACTTTATCAATGCAAAGGACAGTGCGCATGGGAAAATGACAATTAGCGTTCACGCCTATAGATTCAGGAATAAACTCACCTCTGATATGATCCATAACCACCGCACTATCTGTTGAGAAAAGCAGACTGAACTGTGGCTGGTCGCTATTAAATTCAAATGGCTTAGGTAGTTGGTCATCACCTGAAGAGTACTCTATATGAGTGTTTGATGTCCCTAAGTCAATGGCAAATGTCAACGAGGCAGCACCGGCACGTTGTTTAAACTTGGGTATTAATAATCCACTGCCCACTCTTTCTTTTCCAGATTCTGAAACTAAAGAAACTCTTGCAAAGTCAAAAGATTTACCATCTAACAAGTATACTTTAGAGCTTAACTCTTCCTGGATATCCACATTCCTAGTAACATAATCTGGTACAAACTTACCAGCAACATTAGTATAACAAGCACATGTGCAGTCTTTATTAACAGAATGATCGGAAAGAATAACGATTCTATAATGCGCATCAGCCTCCAGAGCAAATTTTACAGGCGGGAATACACCTACTGCTAAATCCTCATCAGGAACAACAATTGCACCCTTATTGTTCTGTTCATCAGCTTTAACATCAAGAGTATATATTCGCTTATATTCTACTTCTCCAGCCTTAATAGGTACACGGAGTGATACTTCAACACCGGAAGCTACTTGCTTAATTTCAAAAGCCTTTTTGCCTGATGGGGCCAAGCCAATTAAATAATCAGATGTAAAGTAATCAAAGAAAGTATCCTTTATTGGCAATAAATAACCTTCAACATTGCCATTTGAACTCTGATAGTTGCCATCAAAATAGTCTGCTTTATTAATAGCAGAAGGAAGTTTTACAATTTTATCTTCAAAAAAGTCGCTGATAGTTAAATAGGGATGCTGGATATTAATGCCAGGCAGACGCCGTTGCGCAAGAGGCAAAGCATCATAATATGGTACATCAAAACTTCTACCAAACTTAGAACCATAGTACTCCATGTTTTCATAAGCGTTTCCTCTGACAACAGGAAGAACTAACGGTAATGTTTCTGTTGATTTCAGAGCTTGTAATTCAAAATCAGAGTGTCCTGTGACAACATCTCTTTTGCAATGGAATGAAACTCCATTGATTTCGACATCAAAAGATGTTGTAGTATTAATATTTACACTAAGAGCTTCATAAGTCTTATCTACGAAGTTTTTTGTACCTGGAATTATTGAAATACACTGATTTTGAATGCTATTAATTTCGTTTTTGAGGCTATTATCAAGAACGAAGTAAACAGCATCCATATATTTGGCAACCTCAGGATAATCATTATTAAAGTTCGCATTTGAGTATCTAAATGCAAACATATATTTCAAGAATTCCGGATCTCTTTGGTCAAGAGATGAATAGTTTGAATCAAATGCATAATCAGTACCGAAACATAGCTCCTTTGATATAGCAGACTCGTTATTAGCTGTAGAGAAAAATAAGGTTGCAGGTGAAGTAGCCCCAATGATGTGCATCTGTTTCTGTCCTAATCCCTTATATTTAAGAATATACATATTCTTCATTTTCCCAAAATTGTATGGGTCATTTCCTAAGGCATCTTGCTTGAGGAACATGTCTAATGATCTACCAGCAACTTGGTGATTTGGATTAGGTGACAACAATAACTTCTGCAATTCTTGATTCATATTCCAAACAACAATGTCAACCTTATCTTGCATGGTTGGATATGAAAAAAATATTTGTGCTACATCTAAGGTGTCAGATACCATTTTATGATAAATTGTATTGCCTGATAGGAGTGATTTTACATCGTCAACAGACATTTGATTTAATGTGCCTGGAATAATTTTACCAAAGGCTTCTTTCACCAATTCTATTCTCGCAAAAGGCGAAGGGATTGATGTTATTTCGTTTTGCGTAGTTGTTGCATCAGAGATTCCATCAACATACCCATGATTATATGTTGTTGCAGTTGAATTACTCCAACCAACAATAGTAGTCTTTGTAGCAACAGCACCAGCTCTTTTTAATCTGAAAATGTGTCCCATAATTACAATTTAAGTTTGTTTTCACATATTTCCTTGAGCGTAATATAGAATAGCTCAAGAAAAGATTGTAGTGGATTGAGATTAGCGGAAATTTTACCAATGTTATCACTTAGCTTCTTGTCGATATAGTCACAGCCTTTCTTTGATAAAAAGCCATAGTGAGGAGTAATACCTACAATAATATCTAAAGCATCAACTGAAGATTTATCCAATCTAAATGGTTCAAAAGAAATATGATTTTCCTTCATCTCACTGAGCCATTCTTCAAAGCATTGCTTATATTTGTTGTATGCACTGAAATTGGAAGATCTCCAAAAAGAATCCCCCAAGATAGAGCTCTTATCTTTTGCCCATTTCTGTGAAGAACGATGTGAGGCATCACGATTGTTCAGATATGAATTCAAAATCGCCATCATAGATAATGGCTTACATATTATGTTATTTGTTTCAATGCCAAAGTCAGCAAACATAACACTTTGTGAATCACTTTCAAGACCAAACTCATGAAAATTAGTATTTTTCACTGCATTCTGTTGAGATTGTTTTCCAGCGAAATCAATAATAGAAAGAGCCGCAAGCATTTCTACCAAATGAGCATTATTTTGTTGGTTACCACCTCCGTCACAATTATCGTAACCTGCAGCTGAGAAATCATCACCTAAATAATACATATCATCTAAAGTGTTGTTGCCGGTAACATTTTTCTCATAATAGTTTAAAGCCGCTTTAGCTTTTGTAATGAAAGAGTCTGCTTGTATTGAACTCTTTTTGTCTGTTTTAAGATTAAAATATGGAAGAAGAGAAACAGCTCCAATTGGTGCGTTTGCTAATGCGGTATTGGAATTTGTTCTCATATTCTTCAGCAAAAGAGGGAAGCCACTTGCACCTGTCCCTCCAAATATCGAACTGATAATAAACACCTTGTCGCCATTAACAAAATTAGTAGCGAAAGTATTGTAGTCTTTTGAGTCGGTAAACTGGTTAAGTACAATACTACCAATATTAGGATTGCCCTTAAAACCGACATTCATATCTGAAGCCAAGTTTGCATTAGAAAACAACATTCTCATAATAGCCTGATTTTCTAAAGACATAGTGCCAAGACTCAGATAATTCTCAAATGATATTCCTGAAGTTCCAACTAGTGGAAGTAAATAATTGCCATCATCATTGAGAGCACTTATTGGATTTTTGAAGAATTCATTTTTCTCATTATTGTTAAAGCTAAGAGCATTATGAATATTCTCATAAGAACGCATAACATCAACAGTGCGAACCAAATCACCATTTGATTGATCTGGGTCGACAATCATTGGGACAATTTCGTAATTGGTATGTACGCCTGAAGAAAGAAGCATTGTAAGTGATCTTAAAACACGCGACCCCGACCCACCAATTGCAAATACATAGAGCTTACTCATACATTAAAATGTTAAAATTTTTGAAAGGGTACATATTTTGCTATGCTACCCCATTTTATGATCAGTGATGCAACAACAAAGAAGATAAATGACCAAATCACATTAGTGAAACTAAGCATGGTACAATCTAAATATAACCATTCTTCCGATGGTGCAACTTCATTGTTGATTAATGGTGTCATCGTGTACCATAATGCAAATACAAAATTGATAATAGCATTTATACCAGAATATACAAACCACCACATAGTTTGCTTGCGAACTGGAGCTAAAACATAGTAGAATATAGCACACACTACAAAAGAGCAAATAAGCATAAAAGCACCTATGTGCAAATAACCTGGTATGGTTTCATAGAGATACGAATCAAGCTCTACACTATAGAAACCATTTGTGTAGTAGTAAATCGAGTTAAATAAATCTTCCATACTATTTTAAATTCAAATTAATTATAAAAATGTTATTGTATTTATTTCGATAGGCATTGTTTACTCCTTCAATTAATGATTTTATGCCATAAGTTGTACTATCTTTAGGTAGTGAGTTGTTCTCAAAATTTGATGTAATAACCCAATCTGGTAACTTTGTTGTATAACCAATAACTAAATCACAAGCAAAAGGTCGTTGGTTTGTTGCAATCGTATAAATATATTGTCCCTTACTTTCCGATTTTATATTTTCAATATAGTATTCATTGGGGGCTATTGTATATTTTGTTATATCTTTTATTTCCGAATCAGAAATTATAACCTTTGATAAATCTACCTTTATATCCACCTTGTATAGATTATTTTCATATCGATCTTCTTTCCAGTGTTTAACGATTATATCTTTTCCCTTGTCTGTCATTCGGGCATTGTTAGTAATAACCATTGTTGTACACACTTCCATTGGTTGCAAAAACATTTTCGCTTCATTCTCTAATGTTATTGGCAAGTTCGTCACATCTTTAACTTTTCTACTGGGACCAAAAATCCATAAATAAAGTGGACGTTTACCATTGAATTTTATTTTGCCGGGAAAATAATATCCCTCAAATGATGCTTCATACTTATATATAGCAATAGATAAATCGTTATATTTGTTTATTCCTTTGGTGAAGATCTTGGTTATTTCTGATTTTGCTTTATCCAAATTTCCAAACCTACTTTCAAAACAATAGTCGGAAAGTAGAATATTTGTAAGCATTCAGCAAACCCCGTATTTCCCCCTCTGAAAGTTCTTCTTAGTTTTG
>OGMG01000453.1_pt1 | contig 17246 bp, 15 predicted proteins | sample 1573031 | NCBI WGS metagenome assembly OGMG01 (sample SAMEA2582002, study PRJEB24529) | metagenome | biome: Human gut stool | place: China | collected 2011
GAACAGCTTGCCGTACCCCGGACCGAGGACCCGCTCCGAGGGGATGGTCAGCATGACCGGCATCTCCGCCGTCAGGTCAAGGCAGTTTTCCAGCATCCAGTCCGACAGCTTGGAGGTGTCCCCCTTCTCCCGGTAGCCGAGATAGGCCGCGGCGCCGGGATAGCCGCCGTATTCCAAATCAAAGCCCAGCTTATCGAGACATTCCTCCACCAGCTCCTGGTCCACCTCCGCTTCCGGTTCGGAAGGCTTCACAGGATCGGCCTGACCGGTCTGATCGGTCCTGCTGTCGGAGATCGTCTCCTTTACGCCGCCGTTTCCCGCTGCCGGGGCCGGTTTCTTTTTCCCTCCGCAGGCAGCCAGGCTAAGAGCCAGCGTCAGGCAGAGAAGTGCCGACGCCAGCCGGTGCAAAGTCAAGCGCTTCATGATTCTGCCTCCTTCTCAGAATTTGCCGCTGCGGCCGTGACCGCCGCCGCCGCTGCGGCTTACAGTTCCTCCGCTGCTTCTGCCACCGCCGCCGGAGTTGCTCTCGATCTTACGGCGGGTCTCGGTGGTATGGGTGTAGTGGTCATAGCTGTCCGTCAGCTTCAATCCACCGCCCGCCGTGGTATACACGTTGGCGTCAACACCCTTGCGCACGGACTTCATCTGTTCCTTCAGGATCATGCACACCAGAAATGCGATCAGGCAGGAGACTGCCACCGCAATGCCGATGGCCGGCAGGGGGCTGGACCGCACAGGTTTTCCATCCTCAGCCAGAGTCAGAAACTCGTCACAGGCGGCAAGATAGCTGGAAACCCCGGCATACCAGTCGCCGCCGCTGAATTTATCCAAAAAGCGATCCTCCAGCTGTTTTTCGCCGTATCGGTCAAAAGCATACTCCGCCCATTCGCCGTAGACGAACATGGCGTAGTCCCGCTCTTTCATGCTCAGCATGATGATGACGCCGTTTCGGTCCTCGCCCACACCAAGGCCCTCGGCGTGGTAGATCTGATAGAGGGCGGTATAGGGATCGTCACCGTAGCCGTAAGCTGTAAAGTCCTCCACAAAAAGGGTATAGATGCCGCAGCTGCGGCGGAGGGCGATATCCTCGGCCCGATCCTCCAGCTGTTCCCGCTCCCCGTCGGAGAGCATTCCCCGCAGATCGAACACATAGTTCATGCCGGTATCGCCCAGCTTTGACGCTTCGCCGGACTGGACGGTCTCGGGCTGCTGCGCCTCCGTTGGGAAGTCCGCGGAGAGATAGTCCGCCGCCGTCGCCGCCATGGCATTTATTGCCTGACAGAGCGCATCGGCGCTCACGGTCATATCCGTGCCGTCCCACGCCCGCGCCGTCATATACGGCTCCACCGCGTCATACACCAAGCCGGAGAGTTCCTGCCCGTCGCCCCGCGTCTCGCTCAGCATCGCGTAGACGCACCAGTCGGTCTCCGCCAGGGTGTAAGAACCGTCCGCCAGAGGCTCCATCACCAGCGTCAGCGAGATGCCGTCCTTTTCCTCGCCCCAGCCGTAGCCGGAATCTTTGTAAACATATGTGGCGATATCTCCGGCGGTGGTACCCTCGCTCACATCCTCATTGGTAAATATGTCCACCCGCAGGTCAAGGTGAAGCGCCTCCGTCAACTGGGGCAGGGTGTACTGACCCAGATCGGACAATTCGTCCGAGCCCAGCGCGTCGGTCTCATCGTAGATCGCGCCGTATTCCGTCCACGCCAGAGCGGGGACGCACAGAGTCAGCGTCAGCAGGAGCGCCGTCAGCAAAGCTGTGACTTTTCTTTTCATGTCCGTCCCTCCTTATCGCATCAGCAGGACGATGACCGAACTCAATACGGACAGCGGCACGGCAATGGCGGCAAACATCCCCCAGAACCGCCCCTTGTCCACAGGCAGGTCTCCTACCAGCTTTCCGGTCTGTCCATTCATGGCGAAGATGAAATCCTTGCCCTGCCATTTGGTATTCAGCAGCCACACCGGCAGCAGCGCGTAGTGGACCTTGCCCCGCTGGATGTCTGCGTGTTCGCCCCTCGGGAAACAGGTCGCGTATCCCGTTACGGTGCCTTGCAGCGCCTTTTTCAAGCTGCCCAGACAGCGGACATCGGCCCGTTCCCGGCTCTTGTCCGCCGACACGTCGAACTTATCCGCCAGGAAGCCCGGCAGATACGCCGTGGAGAAGGGTTTCAGGTCATCGTAATTGTAAGGCTCGATGGAATCCATGTGATCATCCGGCATTTTAGTCGAGGCGTCCACCGGTACCTTTTCAAAGGGCATCGTTCCGGCACGGTACACGTCAAAGTGCTCCGTCTTTATCACCTCATACTCACCCTCGGTGCGCTTGTGGGACCGGGTACACTCATAGTGGGCATTGCCCTCCGCCTCACCGCTGAACAGCCAGAAGGGTACATAGACCCCCTGGATCTCCTGTAAGTGATTTTCCTTGGAAAAGCTCTTGGGGAGAAATACCTTTCCTCTGTAATGCTTCTTGAGCTCGCGGATGGCGTCCTCGCGGCTGAGTTTGAAGGGGATCACGAAATCCGGCTTCAGCGTTCCCGCAAACTGCCCCGGCACCACCGTTGGGTTTCCACAATAAGGGCAGGAGGTAGCCGCCGTGCTTGCGTCACAGATCAGCTCCGCACCGCAGCTTGGGCAGCTGTAAGCCTTCATGCCGTCTCCCTCGGCACCCCAGTCGGCGCTGAGGTCCGGCAACTCCCAGCCGCCTTCCTCGGCAGCCTGCCGTTCCGCTGCCGTCTTTTCCTCAGCAGACTGCTGCGCCGCCGCGGCCTTTTCTTCCTTTTCCGCGTAAAGCGCCTCGATCTCCGCTACATCATAGGTAGCACCGCAGTAATCGCACTCCAGCTTGCCGGATGCGCCCACAAAATGCAGCGGGCCGGTGCAGCTTGGGCATTGATAGTTGGTCACCTGTGCTGCCATGCTTGCTCTCATCCTTCTTTCTTCATGTTCTGTTCAGCGCCCGCCCGTGTTTGCGGGCGGACGCTGAGTGTGTCGAAAAAGTTTTTTCTCCCCGCATGGTGCAGGAATACACCGTCGGCCCAGCCGGTTTCCGTGCGCTTTGCGCCCGGAAATCGGGGCCTTCCTCGAAACGGACTCGCTTTCTCCGCCGCTGGCGGCGCATCGCCCGTTTCCCCTTCTTGGGTTTCCCGCGCACACCCTTCCTTACCGTCGCGGAGAATCTTCTGCTTTATCGACAGACTCACATGGCCTTCCAGCATTGCCGGAAGGCCATTTCTTATGAGCAAATCTAAAAAGAAAGGTCAAATAACGATGAAAAAGACATGGCATTCATTGAAAAATCGCGTGACCGCGATGCTGCTGGCCCTGATCTGCGTTCTCGGCCTGCTCCCCTCTACCGCGTTGGCGGCAGGAGCCGACACCATCAAATTAGAGCGGTTCGGCATGAGCGGTGTTTCCTATCAGTCCGCCAGCCTTGGCAGATGCACAATGCACCAGATGTATTACGGCGTGGCCGGAAAGACCTCCGTGGGCTTCTGCGGGACGAAGGGCGGCGGCATGGGCACCTCTCTGATCGGCCAGACCTGGGGCGATCCGAAGCCCGTCACCGATCCCACCGTCAAAATGATGATGGCCTATTACTACGCCCACTCCCTCGGCATCTTCACGGACAAGGCCCACGCCCTTGGCGTGGATGACATCTGGGATTCCGGTTATAGCTGGTACATGAACGCCTGGGTACAGGCCATCGTGTGGCGGTATAAGGACGGCTCCCTGGGTGATCCCGCCACCGCCTGCGCGGAGGAATTGATGTACGTCTGGAACTCGCTGAAGGGCGCGAGCTATACCAGCATCGACCAGACCTGCGACGGCACCACATTCCGGGACCGGGCGAAATATATCCTGGATCTGGGCAAGCAGGATGTTTGGGGCGATTGCGACGTAAAAGAGTATTCCTTCACCGGCGCTGGCTCTGCCGCCCACCCCGCCAGCACCGTCCAGAGCGTTATGATCGGCAGTCTTACCGTCACGAATGAGCAGTACAAACTGGTGGTCAAGAAGGTAGACGCCACCAACCCCACCAAGGGCCTTGCCGGAGCGCGGTTCCATGTGGAATCCACCAATGGCTCCTTCTCCAGGGACATCGTCACCGGCGCGGATGGCACCTATACCTTCTCTCCCTTGGACGCCGGAACCTACGCCGTAACGGAAACGGCGGCTCCGAACGGCTACGAGATCGACAACGCGGGACCTGAATATGTGGTCCTGCCGAACAACGGCAGCAGCACCGTGACGATCACCTTTACGGACACCCCCACCGTCACCGCCACCGGTAAGATCCGCAAGGTGGACGCGGATGATCCCACCAGAGGTCTCGCCGGGGCGGTCATCAAGATCACCGGCGTGGATAACAATTTCACCGGCACCTATACCACCGGCGCGGGTGGCGCGCTCACGGATGTGCCTTGGGATACCATGCCCATCGGCAGCTATGTGGCGGAAGAAGTGACGCCGCCCAACGGCTACTCTCTGAGCAAGGACGCCGGCAAAGTCCGTCAGGAATTCTATTGGGACGGCAAAACGGACGTATCTCTCGTTTTTGAGAATGACGCAAAGGTAAAGATCCAGCTCATCAAGCTGAACGATGCCAACAGCCCCCTCCCCGGCGCGGTATTCCACATCCTCCGGGACGGCCAGCTGATCGGCACGGAGGTCACAGACGCCTCCGGCAAGATCACCGTCCCCAACGTGACGGAGGGGATGTACGCCTTTGTGGAGGTCAGCGCCCCCGCCCCCTACGCCAAGCTGACCGCCCCCGTCTGCGCCCATGTGGATCAGGCTACTGTCGCTGGCGGCGGCACTGTGACCGTAACCGCCAAAGACCAGAAGCTCCCCAATCTGACCGTCCAGAAGCTGGATAAGCAGACCAAGCAGCCCATCCCCGGCACGGTTTTTGAGATCAAGGGCATCCATTACGGCTATCATCAGGACGTCACCACCGGGCCGGACGGCAAGGCGGTTCTCACCGCTGTCCCTGTGGACAGCTATGAAGTAAAGGAAACATCCGTCCCTGACCCCTATGTGGTGGGCAGCGAGACGATCCAGACCATCTACCTCGGCCCCGGCGACGATCAAAACCTCGTATTTGAAAACCTGAAAATGCCCCGGCTGACCGTCACCAAAATCGACGCGGAGGATTCCAAGCCCATCCCCGGCACCGTGTTCACCGTGGAGGGCATCGACAGTGATTTCTCCGCCGATTGGACCACCGGTGCGGACGGTACCGTGACGAACCGCGTGGCCCCCGGCAGCTACAAGATCATTGAAAAGTCTGTTCCCGCTCCGTACTACCTGCCCAGCAAAAACGCCGACAGGGAGCAGACCGTCAGCCTGAACGCCGGTGACGAGGTGAATGTCACTTTTCGGAATCGGAAAATGCCCCGGCTCACCATCTACAAGGAGGACAGCGTGGCTGGCGCTCCTGTGGAGGGAGCCAAGTTCCACATCACCTACACCAGCAGCGGCGAATCCGCCGAGGCCCCTGCCACCATCGATTACGGAAATATCCTCACAGACGCCAAGGGCGAGATCCGGCTCCATGAGCAGGGCAAGCGGCTCTATCCCGGCGAGTACACCGTGACCGAGGTGGAACCCGCTCCCGGTTTCCAGATGAAGGAACCCTCCACCCAGAAGATCATCCTCCACGGCAGTGAGAGCAAGACCCTGACCTTCCAGAATACTCCGCTGAATGCCATTGTTGTTGAGAAGTATGACAGCGTGACCCATGAGGCGCTCCCCGGCTGCACCTTCCAGCTGCGGTTTTTGGGCGGCACCTCCGGCACCGGCGGCACGACCATCGGGCAGAAGGTCACCGGCAAGAACGGCACCGCCATCTGGACGGGCCTGACCGCCGGCACCTATATCGTGGAGGAGGTTGACCCCGCCGATGGGTACTCCATCATCAACGCATCCGAAACGATCTATCTGGCGGACAGCGGTGAGCAGAGTGTTGTCACCGTCCGCTTTGACAACGCCCCGGACGGCATCCTGCTGATCCGCAAGGTCTGTTCCGTGAACCCCAGCGTGACCCTCGCCAACGCGGAATTCAAGATCACCTACGCGGACGGCACGCTGATTGGGGACAGCAACGGCATCTTCCGGACGGATGCGCACGGCGAGATCCGTATCCCCGGCCTGAAACCCGGCAAAAGCGTCATTGTGACGGAAACGAAGGCTCCGGACGGCTATATCATTGATACCCAATCCCAGACCGTTCAGATCAAGGAGGGCCGCACGGTCAGCCTGACCTTCAAGAACCAGCCCAAGGGCAAGCTCATCATCCAGAAGCGGGACAGCGCCACGGGTCAGCCCCTTTCCGGTGCGGAGTTCCGGGTGACCACTGCCGCTGGCTGTGAGGTGGGGCTGGACGGTGTGATCGGCACCGCGACACTGACGCAAAACGGCATTTTTACCACCGACGGTCAGGGCGAGATCAAAATCACCAACCTCGCTCCCGGCGCTTATGTCATCAACGAGATCAAGGCCCCGACAGGGTATGTGATGGATCGTGCGTCCACAAACGTGGTCATCGGCAAAAACGGCGATACGCAGACGGTCATCGTGAAAAACTCCAAGGCCGGAACCCTGGTGATCGACAAGCGGGATTCCCTCACCGGGAAGCCCTTGCAGGGCGTGACCTTCAAGGTGACGACCTCTACCGGCGCGTTCGTACCCGCTGAAAACGGGCAGATCAGCAGCAACGGCCTGTACTTCACCGATAAGGACGGAAAAATCACCATCTATGGCGTGGTGGGGACGCTGGTGGTGACGGAAACGGCCACCATCCCCGGTTACACCATCGACGAGGCCAGCCGCACCCAGACGGTGGTAGTCAATCCCAATGACACCCAGACCCTCCACTTCACCAACACGCCCAGCACCACCCTTGTGATTGAAAAGTATATTGAGGGCACCACGACGCCGCTGAAGGGCGTGACCTTCCTTGTCACCGACAGCAGCGGCGCTGTTGTGGGCAGAAGCAACGGCGAGTTCATCACCGATGAGAATGGCCGCGTCGTTATCCATGACCTGACCCCCGGCACCACCGTCACGGCGCGGGAGGTCAAGACCGTGGAGGGCTTTGTGCTGGACGGTGCGCCGAAATCCATTCTCATCAAGGCGGGCGAGGTGCAGACCCTGCGCTTTTATAACGTCCGCGCAGGCGGGCTTACCGTCATTAAGAAGGACGAAAAAACCGGAGAGCGCATCCCCGGCGTCCAGTTTGAGATCCGGAAAATGGATGGCGAGATCATCGGCACCTTCACCACCGATGAAAACGGCGTGATCTATCTCCCCGAAGCGGAAAACGGCTGGTACACCGTGACGGAGCGGAAGGCCGCCGAGGGCTACCGTCTGGATGATACGCCCCACCGGATCGAGGTCAGGGATGGCCAGACCGCCACGCTGGAGATCACCAACAAGGCCATCTCCGGCATCCTGCTCCACAAGGTCAATGCCATCACCGGCGAGGGCATTCCCAGCGTGTCCTTCCTCCTCTATGACAGCGGCAACAATCCCATCGCGCAGGAAACCAGCGATGACCGGGGCTATGTCCGGTTCGAGGGGCTGGAGGATGGCCGCTACTATCTGCGTGAACTGGAAAATGAGGGCTATATCCCCGACACGCAGAAAAAGACCGTGTATGTGAAATCGGGCGAAACCACGGAAATCGAGTGGCAGAACACCCCCATCACCGGGCAGATCCAAGTGACGAAGGTCAGCGCGGACTACAACGCCATGAATGGCTGGCCTGCTGGGACACCCATCCCCAACACCGTCTTTGAAGTTTACAACGCCCGCACCAACCGTCTGGTGGATACCATCAAGACGGATAAAAACGGCTTGGCGGTCAGTAAGCCTCTGCCTCTGGCGCGGTACAAGATCGTGGAATCCAAGGCGGCGGAGTTTTACGGGCTGGACAAGACGCCCATTGAGGTGGAGATTGAGTATGCCGGTCAAATCGTCAAGGCAAGCATGACCAATAAGAGCCTGTCTACCAACGTTTCCATCAAGAAAACCGGCTATGTGGAGGTCATGCCGGGGCAGCTCGTCCGCTACAATTTCACCGGCATCGCCAACAATTCCACCACGGCGCTGGAATCTTTTTATTGGAGAGACACTTTGCCCGTCAAGGCGGTTCGGCTCCAGACCATTTACACCGGCACGTGGAATACCCCTGGAAATTATAAGATCGTGTACCGCACAAATCTCAGCGGCGGTACATGGCGCACACTGGCGGATAACCTGAGCACATCCAAAAACTATGTGCTGGATGCTTCCCCCGCGGCGCTGGGACTTGCCGCCAACGAGTATGTGACGGAGTTCATGGCGGCGTTCGGCATTGTCCCTGCCAACTTCCGGCAGGTGGAAGCCCCTCGCGTGGACTGCAAGGCCCTTGCCAAGCTCACCGGCGGTACGCAGTTCGTCAACACGTCGGATGCGGGCGGCGTCTACAACGGGCAGTGGATCATGGCGACCTCCCGCTGGGTCACCCGCGTCTATGCTCCCAGCAAGCCTTTGCCTCGCACCGGTTATTAAGAGCTAACAACAACGGATGCCGCTCCGCAAGGGGCGGCGTCCCCAAATTAAGGAGGTTAAAATCTTGAAACACAAAAAAATCATGATTTTGGCGTTGACGCTCCTGCTCCTGACCGCGCTCTGCTGCACCTCCGCCCTCGCCGCGGGCGGCGATGTGGCAGGCGCTGTGGAGCAGACATGGACGGAGGCGGCCAAGCAGATCAAGAACGTGGTGGAGAAGGTGGTGTTCCCGGCGCTGGATATGATCCTCGCCATCGCGTTCTTTGTAAAGCTTGGCGGCGCGTATTTTGATTTTCGCCAGCGAGGTCAATTTGAGTGGACCGGCCCCGCCATCCTCTTTGCCTGCCTCATCTTCACCCTGACGGCTCCGAAATACATTTGGAGCATCATCGGCATCTAAGTAGTGCAAGGGTAAAAATCAGTTGCTTATTTTCTGCGTGCTGGGTATAATGGAAATTAGGAAAGGAGGCGGCGCGAATGACAGAATCTGTGAAAAATGAGCTTTCTGATATCTGCCGAATCATTGACGCAACTGTGGATACAGAGAAGATCTATCTTTTCGGCTCATACGCCTATGGTACACCAACCGATGATAGTGACTACGATTTGTGCGTCATTATCCCGGAAAATTCCATGCGTCCGGCAGACGCGGTCAAGGCGATCCGCCGTGCGCTCTTTTCAGCGCAGTCCGTCCCCTTGGATGTAATTGTTTATCGCTCTAACGCATTCCATCAGAGAGCGGAACACGCTTCTCTGGAGCGGAAAATCGCAAGAGAGGGGGTCTTGCTGTATGAGCACCGGCTGGAGCAGCGAATGGCTTGACTTTGCCTATATGGATCTCAGCGCCGCGGAACATCTGCTGACGATGCGTCCGCTGCCTGTGGAAATTATTTGCTATCACTGTGAACAGGCTGCCGAAAAATTTCTAAAAGCCACGCTTGTTCAATTCGACAGAGAGCCGCCCAAAACGCATGACCTTATCCAGCTTTGTAAGCTGTGCTGTGAAGTAGACACGCGATTTGAGCAACTGGCAGACTCCTGTATTGAACTGACGCCATACGGCGTTCAAGTTCGCTATCCGTCCAATTTAGAACTGGATGAATCCGACGCCGTCTGCGCGTTAAAGGAATGCAGGCTCGTTCAAGACTTTGTTTGCCAGAAACTTGGATATGAACCGGAAAGCAAAGATACCCAAAGCTTTGGACAGACAATGAAATAAGTAAAGACAGCAGTCAAGGCCGTCGCCCGAAAGGGCGGCGGCCTTGTCGCGTCTCCGGAGGTGAATGAACAATATTTATTTGGGATTTTGTCGCCGCGACAGTCCTGGATCAGCTCATGGACTGGGTCTATGGGCAGGCCATAGGCTTTCTCGGCAACTTCTTTGCCCTCATGGGCAATATGGGCGTGGAGCTGTTCGAGCTGGAATGGGTCAGCGCCATCATTCTCTTTTTCTCCCGCCTTGCGTGGGCGCTGTTTACCGTCAGCGTGGTGGTCTGCGCCTTTGAATGCGGTATCGAATACTCCACCGGCAGGGGGAATCTCCAGCAGTGCGGGATGAACATCATCAAGGGCTTTCTGGCGGTGAGCCTGTTCACCGTTGTCCCCGTCCGGCTCTATGCCTTATCGGTGTCACTGCAGGGAACTTTTTCCGCGGGACTTACCGGCTACGGAAGAAGCATCGGTGAGGTGGGACAGGACATCATAACGGAGCTCAGCGAGATCCAGACGCTCTCGGACGTGGTAAACAGCTCTCACTTCGGTCTTGGCGTCATCACCAGCCCCATCATGCTCCTTTTTTGCGTGATCCTCATGGGCTACGCGGTGCTGAAGGTGTTTTTCGCCAACCTGAAGCGCGGGGGCATTTTGCTCATCCAGATCGCGGTGGGCAGCCTTTATATGTTCAGCGTCCCGCGTGGCTATCTGGACGGCTTTATGGGCTGGGTGCGGCAGGTCATCGGCTTGTGCCTGACCGCCTTTCTCCAGTCCACCATCCTCATTGCGGGACTCATGGTGTTCAAGGATCACGCGCTGATGGGCGTGGGACTCATGCTCTCGGCGGGAGAGGTGCCCCGTATCGCTGGCAGCTTTGGCTTGGACACCACAACAAAGGCCAATATTACGAGCGCCGTTTATACGGCACAGTCCGCGGTGAATGTGACGAGAACCATCGCCGCGGCAATCAAATGAAAAAGGGTGATGATATGACACAGTCAACAAGAAAACTTACGATGGGGAGCCTGTTCGATGGCATCTCCGGTTTCCCTCTGGCTTCGGTGCGGTGCGGCATCGAGCCGATCTGGGCCAGCGAGATCGAGCCGTTCCCCATACTGGTATCAAAAATACGTTTCCCACGCATGGAGCAGATGGGAGACATCACAAAACTGAACGGCGCGTATCTGCCGCCTGTGGATATTATCTGCGGAGGCAGCCCGTGCCAAGATCTCAGCTGTGCTGGCTTGCGGGCTGGTCTAACCGGCGCACGATCTGGCCTCTTTATGGAACAAATACGGATCATTCAGGAGATGCGAGATGCAGACAGAAAATTTGGAAGGACAGGAATCCATATTCGGCCGAGATTCGGGATTTGGGAAAATGTCGTCGGTGCTCTCTCAAGTGGGCGGGACGCTGAAACGGGTCAAAAAAAGCCTGGGGCGGATTTTCAAAAAGTCCTCGAAGCGTTCCTCCAAGTTGAAGAACCATACCTTCATGTTGTTAGACCTGAGACCGGGCGCTGGGAATATGCTGGGGGCATATTGGGAGTACGATCCTCCGTGGCTTGGATCGTTTGGGACGCCCAACACTTCGGAGTGCCCCAAAGACGCCGTCGAGTGTTCCTTGTGGCAGATTTTGCAGGCTACAGCGCCATCCCGATACTCGCTATCCCAGACAGCGTGCCTGGGTATCCTGCGCCGCGCAGCCTGCCGCGGCAAATCGCTGCCACCCTTATTGGAAGCAGCTTTGCGTATGCAGGCAGGGCTTGACCCGCCCGCGCCCATATCCGGCGAAGCGAAAGCCTACCATATCAATCAGCGCAATGAAGGCATTGACCTGAACGGTGTGTCCGGCGCGCTGATGGCAACGCAGAACCTCCAAATGCAGACCTTTATCACAAATCCCGGCAGCAGTCAGAGTGGTCCGCAAAAGCAGATCGCATTCGCCGCCAACCAGCGGGACGAGGTGCGTGACCTGCATGATGTAGCAGGTGCGCTGCAGGCTCAGCCGGGGATAAAGCAACAAACCTTTGTAGCCGGTTTTTCCGCCGGAGCAGGTGCCAGCGCAGGCGGCATTGGATACAACGAATCAGTTGCTCCAACCCTCAAGGGCAGTCCAAGTGGGAACTGCATGCCATCTATTATATGTCTGAATGACCAGGGCGGCAGCGTGATGGAATGCAGCGAAAACGTGTCCGGAACCCTCCGAGCACAGGAGCATGGACACCAACCTCTTGTTTACGAAAATCACGGCATTGACAGTCGCTACACTGGCCCCCACAAGGTAGTGCCCACCATGTCTGCCCGTTATGGCACAGGTGGTAACAATATACCTCTGGTTGAGCAGAACGCGGGTGCCATCTGCATTGCCGGAAATATTGTAGACCGCCAGCCGCAAAACGGCGGCAACGGTCTTGGCTGTCAGGAGAATTTGGCGTATACATTGACCGCCACAGACCGGCACGCGGTCGTAGAACTTTATCAAAAAACAGTTGGAGCATTATGCCGCGGAGATGAAAAAGGTATCGGTAATCAATACGTCAGTCAGGATAAGTGTATCATCAACGCATCCTGTTCTGAAACACATCACCTCATTCGCCGCCTCACACCGCTGGAGTGCGAACGGCTCCAGGGCTACCCGGATGGCTGGACCGATGTTCCCGGCGCTTCGGACTCCGCACGCTACAAAGCCCTCGGCAACAGCGTGGCCATCCCCTGTGTAGAATACCTCATGCAGCGGGTGGCTATGGTCATTACGCTTGATTTGGAATGGGATTTTTAGTTGGCTTTGGTCATAGCTTTCGCGCTTGCTTTCGGGTATCTTGGCTTTACCATTAAAAAGATTGGAGGAACTGCTATGGCAGAAAAAACGCGCAACCTCTGCGCTGAAATCCCCTTGGAGCTGCATACCAAAGTACGGCAGCGACAGGCGGAATCCGGCGAGACACTGAGCCGGTACATGACCGCGCTCATCACCAAATTTTATGAAATGGAGGAAAATGTGAAGATGGACAAGGACAATGTGAGGACGGTGGCGTTTCAGGTGCCCACCGAGCTGTTTGAGCAGCTCAAGGCATACCTCAAGCGGAACGGCATCAAGCAGAACGCCTTCTTCCTGGACTGCATCCGGCAGGCGCTGGCGGAGGACGTCGGCACCACCGAAGAATAAGAAATACATCGCGCGAACCGCTGCTGAGATTCTCGGCAGCGGTTTTGCTTTGGAGGAACAAAATGTTTATTTACCCCGAAAACCTGAAAGCCAAGCCCATGCTGTGGCTCTGGCTGCTGCGGGACATCGCCGTGATCGGCATCGGCGCTTTGCTCTCTGTGCTGGCGCTGACCCAGGGCCTCGGCATGGGACTGCTGGTGGTTACAGTGCTGTATGCCTTCCTCACCATTCAGGTGGATGGCTCCAGCATTCTGGATTTCCTGCGCCGTGCCGCCTGTTTTCTCTTTCTGCGGCAGCAATACTATGAATGGAGGCTGGACCCATGAACCGAAAACAGAAAAAGGAGCTGCGCCAGCGGCAATCCACCCGGCAGCTCATGGGCATCGTCCGTGTGACGCCCCACGGCATCGTGACAGATTCCGGAGAGCGGGTCTTCTTCCTGATCCAGCCGGACAACCTCTCCGTCCTGTCCCCGGAGGTCATCCGGGGCCGTGTCCGCTCCCTCACCATGCTTCTCAGCACACAGCCATCGCTGGAGATTTTGGCATTGGATTCCCGCGAATCTTTCCAGCGGAACAAGGAGTATTACCTGCGGCGCTTGGAGGAGGAAACGGAGCCTGCCGTGCGGGAACTGCTGGAAAAGGATCTGGCCCATTTGGACGCCATCCAGTTCTCCTCCGCCTCCTCCCGCAAATTTGTGCTGGTGCTCCCACTGGATGAAAAAGCCGGTGCGGATGAAAGCGCGCTGCGGCAGTTGGAGAAAGCCATCTGCGACCACGGGCTCCGCGTGCGTCTGGCGGAGGAGCAGGATGTGAAGCGCCTGCTGGCGATCTACTACCGGCAGGATCTCACCACGGAGGTATTCCGTGATTTCGATGGAGAGGAGTATGTACATGGCTAAAAAGAAACAGAAGAAGAAAAAGAAAGCGCCGGAGCAGATGCAGCGCCCGAAAGACTTTCTGGACATGATCGCGCCCGCGGCGATAAAATTCAACACCGACCACTTCATCCTTGGCAGCCGCTATCACACGGCGATGACACTGAAAAGCTACCCGCCCATGACGGATGAGCTGGCGCTGCTGCGGGGCCTTGGCGATATGGGCGGCGTCAACCTGCGCCTGACGGCGCGGCAGGTCACGCCCGCTGAGGAGGACGCCATCCTTCATGCCGCCACCAACAAAAGCCGCATGGAGCGGAGCAACACCAACGACTACAAGCAAAGCGTCACGGCGGAGGCCAACCTGCGGGATATGGCGGAGCTGCTGGCAAAGCAGCGGCAGGAAAAGGAGCCGCTCATCCACTGCGGCGTGTATCTGGACATTGCCGCCACGGATACGGAAAAGCTGCGCGCGGAGCGGGACACGGTATCCGCACAGTTGGTCCGCTCCCGCATGGGCGCCGATCCGCTGCTCCTGCGCCAGCGGGAGGGCTTTCTCTCTGCCAACCTCGCAGGCGGCAGCCAGCTTGCCAATTTTGCGGAGCGGGTCCTGCCTGCCAGGAGCGTTGCCAATCTGTACCCCATGAACTATTCCGGCAAAACCGATCCCAAGGGCTTCTTCATTGGCCGTGACCGCTTCGGCTCCAACATCATCGTGGACTTCGACCGCCGTGCTTCTGACAAGACCAACGCCAGCGCCCTCATCCTTGGCAACACCGGACAGGGCAAAAGTTATCTTCTGAAGCTCCTGCTCTGCAATGTGCGGGAGGCGGGCAAAAGCGTGATCTCTCTGGACTCCGAGCATGAGATGGAGGACGAGTGCCGCGCCCTGGGCGGCTGCTTTTTGGACTACTTAAGCGGGCAGTACCGCATCAACCTGCTGGAGCCGCGCTGCTGGGACGATGGCAGCGGGCCGGAAGACCCGGACGCGCCGGACGCTTTCCGGGGGACGCTGCTCTCCCAGCACATCTCCTTCCTGCGGGATGTGTTCCGCGTCTACAAGGGCTTTGACACGCCCCACATCGACACGCTGGAACTGATGGTAGAGCGGCTCTATCAAAAGTGGAACATCACCGACCGCACGGACTTTGCCGGAATGCAGCCGACCGATTACCCCATCCTCTCCGACCTCTACGACGCCATTCAGGAAAGCTACGACCATTACGAGGCCGCAGACAGCCTCTACCCGCGGGAAATGCTGCGGGATCTGCTGCTGGGGCTCCATTCCATGTGCCGTGGCGCGGATGCTCGTTTCTTCAACGGGCATACCAACATTACAAGCTCCAAATTCCTGGTATTCTGCGTTAAGGGATTAGATAACATGGCGGAGAATTTACGCAACACACTGCTGTTCAGCCTGCTGTCCTATATGTCGGATCAGCTTCTGACGCTGGGCAATTCCGTGGCAGCCATTGACGAGCTGTACCTGTGGCTGTCCGATCCCACCGTCATCACCTACATCCGCAACGCCCTCAAGCGAGTACGGAAAAAGGAATCCGCCCTGTTTCTCGCCAGTCAGAATTTGGAGGACTTCACCCAGCCGGGGATACGGGAGCTGACACGTCCCCTCTTTTCCATCCCCGTCCATCAATTTATCTTTAACGGCGGCAACGTGGATAAGAAGTTCTTCATGGATAACCTCCAGCTGGAGGAGTCCGAATATGCCCTGATCCGGGACCCGCAGCGCGGCTCCTGCCTCTACAAGTGCGGCAACGAGCGGTATCTCTTGCAGGTGCAGGCCCCGGAATACAAGCAGGACATCTTCGGAACGGCAGGTGGACGGTAATGGCGGTACCCGTCGCGGCACTGGCGAAGCTCGCCGCTGCCGCTCTCTCGGATGAGGACACCCGGCGAAAGCTGGGCTGGATCGTGGCGGCGATCTGTTCACCGTTGATCCTGACGCTGGCGCTGATCTGCTCTCTGCTCTCCGGCAGCGCGGAGCATAACAATTCCGCCGTTCTGCTGTGCTTCAACGGCGGCAACATTCCGGGCAAAACACCTGCGGAATATGTCGCCTACATTGAAGATATGCGCCGCAGCTTCACGCTGCTGGACAACGCCATTGATGCCGTCAATGACATGACGGAGAACAGCAACAGCCTTGACGGTATTCGCGTCAAGGCTGTTTTCTACGCCATTTTCTTTGGAGAGGACACCCCCAGCCGCCGAGCGCACCGACAGTTCACGGACTGCTTTGTAACCTACGAGGAACGCACCCGCACTGTTACCGCCGAGGATGGGACGGAAACCGAGGAGAGCTACACCGTGGCGATTCCCATTGCGGACATAGCCGCCGTGTACGGCAATCTTGAAAACACTCTTCACTTGGAAATATCTGCGGAGCAAAAGTCCAACGCCGACAGTATCTACAACCTCGTCCGCTATGGCATAGCCGGAGGTTCAGAGGACTGGATACCAGGCACGGATGTGCCGTACATTGGCGCGGACGGTTTCTGCTCCCCCATTGGCTCCGGCTGGGAGCGCCGTGTCACCTCTGAATTCGGCAACCGCATCGATCCCATCACCGGGAAGCGCAAGGGGCACGGCGGCATGGACTTGGCAGTCCCCACCGGCACACCCATCCGCGCCGCGCTGCCGGGGACGGTGACGGTCTCCAAGTACAACGCCGGAGGCTATGGCTATTATGTCATGATCGACCACGGCAATGGCCTTGCCACGCTGTACGGCCACTGCTCCAAGCTGCTGGCAAAAGTGGGACAGACGGTGGAGGCGGGAGACATCATCGCCCTCTCCGGCAGCACCGGGCGCTCCACCGGTCCGCACCTCCACTTCGAGGTGCGCGTCAACGGGGAGCGGACGAATCCAAGGGCATATCTGCCGAAAGGCTGAAAGGAAGGAAATGATTATGAACATGGCTCGCTACGAGCAGGAAACCATTATCGGCTTCAACGAGGAAGAAAAGACCGCCGGGATTTATACTCACAACAAGGTGCTGCGTCAGAAGCTGGAAGCGCTGGCGCGGGACAGACCGGAGGATTGCAGGCTCGTCAAAGTGTCCCGCAGCGGGCGGGCAGTTGACTACACCATCCCGAAATCATGGATAAAGATCGCGCCGCCGCGGATCGCAAGTGAAGCGCAAAAGGCATCTCTTGCAAGAGCTCGGAAAGCCGCAAATAAGCCGCTGTGACCCCTGCGCGCGCAGCGTTTCAACAACACCTGTCTCGCACCGAGGGTAGTGATACCACCCACAACACAAAAACACCAAAAAAGCATGGAGCACAGCGACATGGAGGCGCTGGGCTTCCAGCTCCGCGACTACTACGAGGAGGTTGAGTACTCTCTGATCTGCGCGAAGAAGCGCAGCGAATGAAATCCCCAACGATCCTCATGAAATAGGAGGAAGCTA
>OGMG01000462.1_pt1 | contig 16866 bp, 10 predicted proteins | sample 1573031 | NCBI WGS metagenome assembly OGMG01 (sample SAMEA2582002, study PRJEB24529) | metagenome | biome: Human gut stool | place: China | collected 2011
CCGGAAGACAGGCATTTGCGTTATAGATGCATTCTTCGTGATGATGAAGATGAACTTCTGGGATTTTGGGATTCTGAAACCATATTGCTTTCAGACCAAAGAAAAGAGGAAATATCCGAATGGAGTGACAGGTATAAAAGTTTGAAAGATGATGATGTGAAGTCTTTTGATATGGAAGCTGTGCTGGCGAAAGCGATAGCAATCATGTCTTTGGAGTGGGAATGCAGATATGTGAATAAGGATATGGTAGATGAGTTCATCGGAAATAAAGAAGTATCATCTTATAAAAAAGCGGTTTATCTGTTACAGAAACTACTTGAGGAAGATATGGAGATGTTTGGAGAATTTACGAAAACACAGGTGTTGGAATGGATTTTGTATGAGATAGATCCGGAGGAAAAAGAAAGCAGCTATTCAGCGTATATGAGTCTGCTTGGAAATAAGAAGTACAGAAAAGAATTTATGGGATTTTAATGGAGGATAATATGGGGACTTTTTGTGATTATAATGGAAACATGACAATTCCGGACGAATTCAAAGACGAATTTAATGAGAATATGATAAAAATTCTTCAGAGGGGCGGAATGATGCAGTTTGAAAATGTACACATGTATGGGAAGGAAATTCACCTGATCCGTCCGGTTGAGTGCGATGAGGAAGGGAAAGCATACTTTTCTTTTAATTACTTTGAGGATGACTTATGGGAAAGTGTGTTATTCAATTCCAGGACGCAAGTCCTGAGAAGTGGCAAAATAGGAAACAACGAATTTAACAGAGTCATGTGTGCAGCTTATCTCTTATATGAATTATATGGAATGGATTATGGGTATGTTGACAGGAATGGGGATTTTATAGATCCGGTACGCTGCATAGCATGGATCAATCATGTTCTTGACAAAGATTTTACTGCCGAAAAACGATTTAATCTCTGGAAATATTATGAGAGTTATTACTTTACGGAAATAGAACAGGATCATTATGACAGGGCATATCCGAAAACGGTGTTTGGCATTATTCCAGAAGCATTAAGAGGTGGAATGGGAGGCAGAGATCTGGCAGATATCTATTACATTGTATATGGAACAGGGGATATGGGGATGGATCAAGCCAGCAGCGGATCATATCCGTATGAGATAATGTGTGTAAAAAAAGAATTACAGAAATTCTCTGAAACATACTGGTTTGACAGAAAAAAGCGTTTATATGAATTGTTGAAGCTTCCGTATGATGAGAGACAGGGGATTGCCTGTCAAAAATATGACAGACTGGCGGAAATGACACTGAGAATACCAGCCAGAGTATTTGTGTATCTTTTTGCAGAGATACAAGGATTTGATTTTTGGACAGAATGGCATGAAGTGCATGGAGAGTTTTATGTGGATGAAATTACTAAAAACTATGTTGGTGAGTCGGTCGTAAAAAAGAGAGAAGAAATAAGAAACACACAGATTGGAAAGTTGAAAACAAAAGATTTTTTGAGAAATAATGGCTGTTTTACATTTTATAATACACCGGAGGAACTTAAGGATAAACCTAACTATTATCTTTCCGATGATGATTTAATGTACTGGTGGGATGGAACAGATACCGTACAGTTATCAATACGGATGGTCGAGACATTGACCAGATGGTCCGCAGAATTGAAGAAATTTGAGACGGAAATAAACCGGGACGAAATAGAAGATTACGATATGTTGAAAAGTTTGTTGGAATTATTGGATAGGGCAAATTATGAGTATAGAGACATATATGCATTTCAAAATATGTTTTATGAGTTTGCTCAAAATAATAAAGACATTCATTATTTTGCGGCGCTAAAGTTATTTGAGAAAATACTTGATGAAAACTGGGAGTCAGGTAAAATTATTCAGTCAGTAGAATCATGGAGTACAGCTTCTAAAAATGTTATCTGTAATGAAGGCAGAATAAATGTCAAACGTTATTTGAGTGTGCTGGCAAATAAGAAGCTTAGAGTGAAATGTTTTGGATTCTGATGAACCTCCCCAGCCAATTTCTTCCAATTCCCCCATCCCGGTTGTCCTCATCAAAATCACCCAGTATACTGTAACTACCCCTCAGTTTTCCCTGGAGATCCGCGGGCAGAAAATCAGAACAGCATAAGAGGAAACGACATGAAGACAATCGACGAAAATACCATACAATCCTATCAAAATCATATTTATACACAGGAAAAATCCCAGAATACCATCGACAAATACATCCGCGACATCCGCACCTTCACCGCCTGGCTGGAAGCGCAGGAACAGAAAGACATCACCAAAGACTGCGTGATCCGCTACAAAAAACATCTCGAAGCCAACTACATGCCGGGCAGCGCCAACAGCATGCTCATCGCCTTAAACGGCTTCTTCGGATACACAGGCTGGCACGACTGCTGCGTCACAATCTTCAAGACCCAGCCAAACCACATCTATGCGCAGGAAAAAGAGATGACGCGCGCCGAATACGAAAAACTCATCGCGACCGCAAAAGAGAATGATAACCTCCGCCTTGCCATGATCATCGAGATCATCGGCAGCACCGGCATGCGCATCAGTGAACTTGCATCGGTCACGATGGAAGCAGTGGGCACCGGAAAGATCAGCATATCCTGCAAAGGAAAACACCGTGAGATCTATCTCGTACACAAACTGAAAATGAAACTGATCGACTACTGCAAAAAGAAAGACATCAGAAGCGGAGCGGTCTTCATCACAAAAAACGGAAACCCGGTAGACCGCAGCAATATCTGGACGGAAATGAAGAAAAACGCCGAAAAAGCAGGCGTTGCCCTGAAAAAAGCATTCCCGCATAACCTCCGCCATTTCTTTGCGCGCACCTACTATAACATGCATAAAAACATCAGCCACCTTGCGGATATCCTCGGACACAGCAGCATCAATACCACAAGGATCTACGTAGCGACCACAGAGGAAGACCATGTCAAAAAATTGGAGCGTCTGGATCTGGTCGTCTGAACGACAGAAATAAAAAACACAACATAATGTAGATTATGTTGTGAATGCAATCAGATGAAAGTATGGTAATTATTACCAATAACTTCCAAGTACTATTTTTTTATCAAAAAATCCGATAAACGTCAATAGTCTGATACTAAAATTCGACAAAAATCCCACTTTTTGTAAAAGAAGCACTAATTTCATAGTACTTCTCTAGGATATTGTTGCCATTTTTGCACAAAAATAAGACCAGACTTCTGTAAACGCCTGATTTTTCAGTGTTTCACGGTTTTACAGCTGAAAATCATGTTTTTCTAATCCTACTACATTCATAGATAACTGCTGAAAACCAGAAAATTTATAAATCTGTTCAAAATCCCGGTGCAACCGGGCAAAGGAGCCATTCCTCCACACAACATAATCTACATTATGTTGTGGAGCTTTTTTATGTAATAAAAATTAAGGAGGAAGCCTATGAGAAGGACGAAAGCAAACCGTGCATTGACATTTGTGATGGCAGCCGCACTGCTCATCGGATCGATCCACGGCGTAGGTGCAAAAGAGCAGAGCAAAGCCTATGATGCACCGGAACTGACGCTCACACAGGGCGTGACAGACTATGACCTGACGGAAGGGATCACGTATGACAGTGAAAAATATACCCTGTCCGTCACTGACACAGGAAACTTTGATATCAATGTGGCTGGAGATTATGAGATCTCATACGCACTGACGGAAAAGGAAAGCAGTGTAAGTGAAACTGAAAGTGTGGAGAACACAGAGAGTGCGGATATTATAGAAAGCACTGAGACGGTGTCTGGCACAGAAACAGTAGATACCACGGAAACGATAGAAAATACAGATCAGACACCGGAAGGGGATGACCAGACTTCTGGTACAGATACCGCTGATCAGGACAAGCCAGACCAGCCAGCAGATGAGGATGAAGCGGACAGTGCAAAAGCCCCGGCAGACAGCGGAAATGCAGGGCAGACGCAGGGAACATCCACAGGTGCTGGAGAGGCACAAGAATCAGAAAATCAGAATGATGGAAATACAGACACAGTAAAAGAAGAGTCCTCGGATACAGATACTGTAAACATTACAGAAGAGCAGACTCCGAAAGCTGCAAATGCAACACAGGAAGTGATAAACTTCAGCAGGACTGTAAAAGTAGTCGCAGCGGAAGAACCGGTGGAATCTTATGCAGTAAATGAAGGAATAGCGACCTATGCAAATGTGCAGGGAAACTATACCGTAAATCTGGGAACACCGGTGTGGACAGATAAGACACAACAGAAATTCCAATATACCAATGTAAAGATTGATACAGGCAGTGATGACATAAGCCTGATGACAATTACGTTGTCAAATGGTAAGCTGCCAGATGTTATTTTAAATGATGCAACCGTAAAGGATGATTATGGAAGATCAGCTACATGGATCTTTATGGATAAAAAATCCAGTCAGGAAATAGAGAAAAAGATTCAGAACATGACATTTGATTATGTGAAGGATATGAATGTATATGTATCAATAAATGCAAATGAGAATGAAGGATTTGATTCGAATTTGGATAATTTAAAATTGACGCAATGGTCAAAAAATGGACATTTTTATTTGTATGTTAAAGAGAAAGTATCATGGACGATAGCGTATGATAGAGCAAAAGACTATAAGTTAGGCGGTGAAAGAGGATACTTAGCGACAATTATAACTAATGATGAATTATCATACATTTTAACATTACAAACGGGGCAAACGTGGACAGCTGGCACAAGATTAATTATGAAAGATGGTTCGATTATCAATGATACTCCATTTAAAAGGATAACAAATGGGATTGTAAAATATGGTCAGGATTATTATTGGGCGGCAGGACCAGAAACAGGAGCGAAAATTGTATCGTTATGGGGATCTGGAGAACCCAATCGTGCACCAATTAGTTATGCTGCGCTAAATGGTACAATTGCAGATGTACAAGGGCAGGAATCCTGTGTAATGGTAAGAAATACAAATATAAAAACATTGAATGATATAATAGAAGGAAATGTGCCTGGAAATACGGACATTACAGCGGGTGGTTTCTTCGTCGAATTCGGCGGCTACGCTGACGGAGCCGACCCGGGACAGCCGGATAACACCAAAAAGGTGAGACCAACGTACTGGTAGCACCAATGGATGCTGAGGCTGTGATAAACGGTGTGAAATATGCCCCTCTTGCCGATGCACTGGATACGGCACAGGCAGGAGACACAGTCGAGATCGTAAAAGATAACGTCACAGCTGTGACAGGCGGAACCCTGAAAAAGGTGTGAAGTTAAAGAGCAAGGATGGTACATGGTTCACCGCACCGGGTGATGCGGTGGATGTAACGCTTGACGTTGCAGCAGATGGAACCATTACACTCAAAGACGGAACACTTAATGTATCGGATAACGGAACACTGAACGTTTACAGTCCGGTAGACCATAATACTTACAAGGTGACAACCCCGGCAGGCGCATCATCGGTCGTTGTGCCAAAAGGCACAGGGGATGATACACCATATCTCAAGAACCATAATACGACAGACGCACTCACCTTAAAGATCGGGGATGTGACATACACATATACCAATCAGAGTTTTGATGCCATCACCCTGGTCTACATCCCGGATGCCATGTACCGGAATGAACTGGTGACAAAAGCAGAAGTCCCTGCAGACAAGACAGCAGAGATTAAGTTAGACGATACAAACTCCGTGAAGACCAAAGGGACAGGAAACGCTTCGGATAAAGTGACCGTGGAGCGGAGGAGTACAGACAAAAAAGCAGATGTAAAGATCCCTTCCGGTGCAAGTGCAGACGTGTTCGGACATGAAGTGGGGGCAGCACCGGCAAATGGCGTGACCGTCAGCCAGGGCAGCACGATAAACAGCGGATATCCGTCGCGTGATTATGTCACGATCCCGGTAGGAGAGAGCATCGTGATCGACGGAGTGACCTACAATGCGACCGACAGCGTACAGAGATACTATCTCGGGACATTCAACGTGGCGGTCACGACCGGGAACAATGCAGAGATCTCCGGCGGCACAAAGCCGGCTGACCCGGGCTACTTACAGCAGTACAAGGTAAAGATCAGTCCTAAGGCACACTTTGACCTCGATAAGGACAACTTTACCGTCACAATGAAAAAAAGTGATACCGGAGCGGCAGAGACATTGCCGTTTGCACAGGTATGCACAGAGGAAACAGATGGAAGCATCACAGTGACGATCCCTCAGGTGACCGGTGACATCACCATCAATGCTGCGGCAAAACGCCAGCTCACGACCTTAAATGTGGAAGGGCTCACAGCCGGCGGCGCAAAGGGAGTCTTCAAGGCAGTGGATGCATCCGGCAACACCTATGAGCTGGCTGACGATGGAAGCATCCAGGTAAACCGGAATGAGGAACTGACACTTACCTTTACGCCGGATGATTTTGACGACAGATACTATTCAGACCTGACCGGGGAGAAGGGAGAGAGTTTTTCCATCCTGACAGCCCTGACGGATACGACAGATCATGATGCGGATCTGTTTGCAACAGCGACATTCAACTGGACAGAAAAGAGCTATGTGATAACATATACGCCGGCGAAAGCGGATGTGACGTTAAAAGCAGTCTTTACGCCATCCCACATCGTACATCTCCATGTGACAGGAGGAACGGCAGAAGTGACAGACAATATGCTGGTCACAAAGGAGACAGGCGCATCACAGTTCAAGCATGTCATCGTGGCAGATGATAAGACGGTGGAGGTAACACTGAAAGACACGACAGCAAACGGACTGGCTCCTACAGCTTACTGGAGTGACGTGTCAGAATCACCGGAGAATGCGGGAAAGGATGTCTCCGCAGAGCTCCGGAATACCGGTGCAAAGACCTATACCTATACGACACAGAAAGTAAAACAGCCACAGGCACTGAACGTGACCTTTGAGGAGGGACAGACTGTGGAGGTTACGGTAAACAACGGAAAACTCTTAAATGATGACAATGCATGGAACGAAAGTTCCGGCACATACACAAGGATCGTAAAGAACAACGCTCCACTGGTGCTCAAGATCAAACCGGATGACGGCTACGGCTTAAAGGGCATCACAGTCAATGGTTATCCGATCGACATCGAAAAAGCACTGGAAGACAGGGCACTCGAATACGACAGTGCGACAGGCTTGTATACCCATACCACACACGGCATCTATCAGGCATGGAAGGTGACGGTCGATCTGGAAAAACAGCACCAGTTCATCTTTGAAGACCAGAACGGTGCACAGATCAGCAGTGGGGAGCGCATCACCGTCATTGACGGCGGAACGATCGCTGAGGCAGTCTTTGCCAAAATGCAGAGAGTGACAGACAGGTTAAAAGCGGACAACGAGAGCTTCTTTGTCTGGGTGGATAAGGCAAACACCGGAAAAGTCTATAATGGGACAACGGTCATCAGCAGCCAGACGGCAGATAAAGTGACGCTCATCCCGGTATACCGCACAAACGTGGTGAACGGGGCAGACGGAAGCAGCATCGCAGCGGATGATTTCGTCATCCATGTGAACGATGTCGGAAACCTGACAGCGTCTGATGCAAAGAACCGTGCCAATGTGAAGGCATATGGTGCAAACGGTGATGACATCACGGCAACCGTGACCGTAGACCAGGACAAATTAGATGAACTGACCGCAAAAGGCAAGGGCATCTATGCAGCGGCACTTACCTTCCAGGCAGGCGCAGGGGCTGCGACAAGCATCACGGTGGAAGTGACGGATGACAAACCGGCCGTCATCGGACAGACAGCCCATACGCTCACCTTTACAGGACGGCCAAAAACAGAGTACAGCGTGCGTGAACTGGACACATCCGGAAATCCGGTCGGACACACACTGAAATTCAAGACAGATGAAAATGGAAAAGGCATTGCATCCGGTCTGAAAAAAGCAACGGAATACAAGATCAGCCACAGTAATTTCGGCTCCACAGTCGGAAAGACTTCCCTTGTGGACGCAGCGGACATTGCGAAGCAGTTCGAAGAGAAAGGTGCAGGCGATACAAACAGCAACAATGCCACAGACAGCACAGAAAAAGCGGAAAACTCCAACGTGGAAGTCACAGTGGATGATAACGGCAACTACAAGGTAACTGTAAAGAAGGATATTGACCAGACGGTACAGATCCCGGACACATGGGGCGATATCAGGATCGACCTTGGCGGACATACCATCACAGGTGACAAGGCAGATGATAATAATGAAGCAAAACCGGGACTGGAATTTGTCAAGGATGCTAACAGCAACGAACATCCGGGAACGAATCTTGAGATCGTAAACGGTACGATCAAAGGTGGAGACGGTTCTGCTAAACATCCGGATGGAGCAGCCGGTATCGGAGCCAGTGGTGATACAGCAGATGCCGGAATTATCATCGGAAGCGATGCAAACGTGATCGGTGGTAACGGTGCAGACGGCACAGAAGGCAAAGATGGAGGAAATGGCGGAGCCGGTATCGATGGTAACGGCAAGATCACTCCGACAGTCAGTGGAACTGTAACCGGTGGAAACGGCGGTAAAGGCGGAGATTCCGCAGCCGGTATCCCTGGCAATGGTGGAAACGGTGGAACCGGAATCAGCGCAGGCGATAAGACCATCACCGTCAAACCTGGCGGAACTGTCAAAGGCGGTGATGCAGGAAACGGCGGAAACGCAACAGGAGATAACACGAACCCGGGCGGAAACGGAGGAAACGGCGGTACAGGAACCGAGACCACACAGCCGGGTAAGACCGATAATAACGGTGGAACAACATCCGGTGGAAATGGCGGAGACGGCGGTAAATCCGACAACGGAAACGGTGGAAACGGAGGCAACGGCGGCAGCGGCTCCACAGGAGAAAGCAATAACAACGGCGGCACGAACAGTGGCGGCAACGGCGGAAATGGCGGAGACTCAGACAAGGGCAACGGCGGATCCGGCGGTAATGGAGGAAGCTCAGGCGAAACCGGAGGCAACGGTGGTAACAACACCGGCGGAAACGGTGGAAACGGCGGAGACTCCAACAACGGCAATGGAGGCTCCGGCGGAAACGGTGGAGAATCCAACAGCGGAACCGGAGGAAACGGCGGAAATGGAGGAGACTCCAATAACGGAACTGGAGGTTCCGGCGGAAACGGAGGAGACTCCAACAGTGGAACCGGAGGAAACGGTGGAAATGGCGGCGGCTCTGACAGCGGAACCGGAGGCAACGGTGGAAATGGCGGCGGCTCCAACAGTGGAAACAACGGCAGCTCCGGCAGTGACGGCAGCAAACCAGACAACAACGGCGGAAACAATAACGGCGGCTCCGGCAGTGGTGACAACAGCAACGGTGGAAATGGTAATGGCGGAAACGGAAGCGGCAATAACAGCGGAAACGGAAGCAATAATGGAAGCACCAGCGGTGGAAACAGCAATGGAAATGCGAACGGAACCAATACCGGTGTCACAGATGGCAAGACCAATGCCACAGATATCGCTGCAACGGATGGAAACAATGCGTCCGGCGGAAACAAAAACAACAAACACAACAGGAACAACAGAAACAACAACGAGTCAGACCAGGCGGATGGTGAGGATGTGACAGAAGGTACAGAGACCGGTGCAGACAGCACGGATGCAGATACAGGTTCAGATGATACTACAGATGTCGCTGACAGCACAGAGACCGGAGCAGATGCAGACGGAAGCGGAAACGCAGACGACAGCATCCCGGCAGACAGCAGTGATGCAGACGGACACATCAGCTTCGCAGACTGCGGATCCCACTGGTATCCAGTCATCCTGATCCTTGTGATCGCAGGATACACAGTCCTGCGTATCCGGAAGATCCGCGAGGAACTTGACGGAGAGTAAGACAGTACCCCCAAAATATACCAGAACGAAAAAACAATCCCGGGGATATCCACATGTCCCCGGACAATAAAAAAAGAAAGACCTATTATCTAAACTTACAAACAATAAACCAAAATGATATATGTAAATTTTCCAAAATACTTACTAAAAAAACATCCGGTTTTCAAGATGGCATGGAACAGATAAAAGAATGATGTTCCGGAAGGACAGAACCAGAAATACAAGGAACAGGAGGATAAGGACTATGGATCCTGAAAGAAGAAAAGCACTGCAGAAGACGCAGAAAAAATGTATCGCAGCCCAGGTGGTGATGTGTGCAGCCTATATATCAGCAGGCATCTTACTGGCTGTGACAGGCAGGCATTGTGTGGCAGATATTCCAATCTATATAGCCGGCGCAGTCATCACAGCCGGCTGCATGGCAGCTCTTGCAGTGTTTGAATCAAGACTTTCAAGAGAACTTGCAGGATGACATGACAGGGGCAGCGCAGGCTGCCCCTGTTGTACCTGAAAAAGGGATGATAAGGAAGTGACAGATCATGAAAGACAGGAATTTTGTTAAGGAAATAGAAAAGTTAAGGACAGCCGTCTTAGGGTATGACCGTGAGGAAGTCGTGCTCTACATCAGGGAGCTGGTGGAGTACTATGGACAGAAGAACGAGGAGGCAGTAAGGGAACTGTATCTGGAAAAGATGCAGCTTGCGGCAGAGAACGCAGGACTGCGGGCACAGATCCCCACACAGGAGAAGCTCTATGAGGAGGCAGAAGGAAAGGCGGAGGAGATCCTGGGCGGTGCAAAGGAGACTGCGGCGACCATTCTGGACCATGCCGGCACCGAAAAGGAACGCATGCTCAGAGAGGCCGGGGAAGCAGAAAAGAGGATCCTTGCAGAAGCGGACAGAAAGGCAGGGGAGACCCTTGCAGAGGCGGACAGAAAAGCAGGGGAGACCCTTACAGAGGCAGAGAGGAAGGCAGGGGAGATCCTTGCAGAGGCAGGGCGGCAGGCGGAGGAGATCCTTGCAGAGGCAGGGCGGCAGATGGATGTCATCCTGACAAAGACAAGGGAGAAAGTGGAGAAGCAACAGGCGCTCTACCATCAGTACCGCAACCGTCTGGAAGCCTTGAAAAACGGCCTGGACTGCATCTTTGCAGGGTGTCCGCCGGAGGAAGACACCCGGGATCTGCATGGAAAGCCGCAGAGACCGGGACAGATACAGGCAGACGGACTGGAAGAGACCGGTCTCCGGGAACAGCCATGAACGGGGGAGAACAGTACAGCCTTGACATGGCACTCCTGAAGATCCGCGAGGAAAAACGGAAAAGAAAGATGCGCTCAGAGCGGGCCGTCATCCTGTTCGTGGTCTGGATCCTGGTGTTCAGGGTGTGCGGGATCATGCGCGTGGATGGGAATTCCATGCGCCCTGCCTGCCATCCCGGGGATATCGTGTTCTTCCTGCGCATCCTCCCGGACGGCGTGGGCTATGGGGATGCCGTCATCTTAAAGGATGCATCCGGGGAATACCTGATCAAGCGCATCGCAGGGCTGCCGGGGGATGTGATGGAGGTGGACCGTGAGGGACACCTGACAAGGAACGGCGCAGAAGTGCAGGAGACGGATGTCATCTATGGCATGTCGGAAACAGGAGACAGCGTGGATTATCCGTACACCGTGCCGGAAGGGAGTTATTTCTTCCTCGGGGACAACCGCCCGGTGTCTTTAGACAGCAGGATGCTCGGTGCGGCAGGAAGGGAAGAGATAAAAGGAAAGGTCATCTGGGCAGCGGGGGCTGGGAGATGGAACAAAAAAACAGGCAAGAGGTAAAAGACCATGAGCATTACAGGAGCTTATACTTGGGAAGATATTTCCAGTCTTGGGATGGAAGCTTATTTCCAGCCCATCTACAACGTGGAAAAGCACAGGATCACCGGGCTTGAGGCACTGTTCCGTGCAAGGGACGGGCAGGGAGGTTTCCTCGACCCGGAGAGCCTTGTGCAGGAGGCGGAGGAAGGCGGCTGGGTGCATGACATCGACCTGTGGATGATCCGGGAGTGCTGCCGGTGGTTCACGAGGTTTGCGGAACACGGCATCACGAGGATCAACGTGAACCTGTCGCCGCAGACCTGCATGGTGGAGACTGTCTGGGAGGAGATCAGCAGCTGCCTGGACCGGTACGGTCTCCAGCATGGGAAGATCTGGCTGGAGATGACGGAACTCGGGAAGTCGGCGGATAACGGAAAACTCCTGGAGACCGCACACAGGCTGCAGGATAAGAAGTTCAACCTGGTCATGGATGATTTCGGCAAGGGCGAATCCAACTTCGTGCGGCTGATGGATTTCGAGTTCCAGAGCATCAAGCTGGACAAGGAGCTGGTCTGGGGCATCGGGAGCAGGAAGATGGGCATGCCAATCGTGCAGACGCTCCTCGTGTTCGCCCAGAGGAACCACATCTGGGTGACGGCAGAGGGGATCGAGACAGGGGAACAGGCAGCACAGCTGGAAAAGCTCGGCTGCAACTTTTTACAGGGCTACCTGATCAGCAGGCCGCTCCCGGCAGACAGGTGCGTGGAATTTGTTGCAGACTGGGAGAAAAAAGACATCCTTGCACAGCCTGAGACAGGAAGATGATGATTGCAGAAATCATATTAAACAATTGCGAAACTCATGAAAATCTAAATTGAAAGAAGGGCATGAGGAGTTTCGCAATTATCTAAATATCATATAAGGAACAGGAGAGATAAATCATGGGAAAGACAAAATTTGGAACAAAGATCGTATTCTTTTTTGTGATACTGCTCGGTGCAGGGGCAGTGTTATATGCGAAAAACTGCATGGAACAGCTCGCAGCATATGCAGTAAGCCACATGGACGGTGCAGGACAGGCGCAGGCGCAGAGCCAGCTTGCAGCAATGATCGCTTCCGATGTAAAAAAAATGGCAGCCTTTATGACAGCCGGGCTTATCATCACGGTCGTTGTGGGTGCGGCAGGCATCATTGATTACATCAGGAGCCTCGACCTTGCATGCAGTTATTCGGACACCCTCGCACAGGGCGATCTCACACAGGAAGTGGAACAGAAATATTTAGACAGGAAAGACAGCATCGGAAACCTTGCGGCAGCTTTCCACAAGATCCGGGAGAGTTTTGCGGGACACCTTGGGAGCGTGAAGGACAATGCAGAGTCCCTGAGCGGCCATGTGTCCTCCATCGGGAAAAACGTGGATGAGATCAACGGCGAGATGGAAGGCATTTCCGCAACGACACAGCAGCTTGCAGCGAGCATGGAGGAATCCGCAGCATCCGCAACGGAGATGAACACCATGTCAGAGGAGATCAACCGGGCGATCAAAAACATCGCGGAGAGCGCACAGGAAGGTGCGGAGCGTGTCAATGACATCCATACCCGTGCCATCAATGCGAAGAAAGAGACCACGGAGAACCGTGCCAATGCACAGCGCATGCACGGCGAGATCAAGGTAAGCCTCGACCAGGCACTGCAGGATGTGGAAGTGGTATCCCGGATCGAGGTCCTGGCACAGGCGATCATGGAGATCACCAACCAGACCAACCTTTTATCCTTAAATGCTTCCATCGAGGCTGCGCGTGCCGGGGAGATGGGAAAAGGGTTTGCAGTCGTGGCGGACGAGATCCGGAAGCTTGCGACGGAATCCGGAGAGACGGCGACAACCATCCAGGAGGTCACGGACAGCGTGGTGAAAGCAGTGAACCAGCTCACAAAGGACAGCAGACGTCTGTTAGACTTCGTCGCAACTGATGTGAAATCCAGCTATGACAGCTTTGAGAGCCTTGCGGATGCCTACAACCGGGATTCCGAGTTTGTGGACGGTCTTGTATCGGATTTCAGTGCGACATCCGAGGAACTCTTAGCTTCCATGGACGGCATGATGAATGCGATCGAGGGCGTTGCAAATGCGGCAAACGAGGGCGCAAGCGGGACCTCCGACATGGCAGAGCGCATCCAGAACATCACCATGCGGTGCTCCGAGGTGGCAGAGACCACGGAACAGGCAGGTGCAACGGCAGAAACGTTAAAGGCAGACACCGGGATCTTCAAGGTGTGAGAAAAAGCACCGGCAGAAAACAGCAGCCATCAGGATGGAACGCATCGCCGGAGCAAAAGTGAAATTGGAGGACAAAAATGAGAAATAAAAAGAGAATGCTTGCCGCAGGACTTATAACAGTGGCACTTCTGTCAACTGTGAACGGATGCGGCAGTACAACCGGAAATATGCAGGATACCAAGGGCATACAGGGGACTACAGGAGCAGCTGGCGGAACCGTACAGGGTTCCGGGAGCACAGGAACTGCATCAGACACGGCGTCACAGAACAACAGCAATACAGCAGATCATAATGCACAGGATAACAGCAGTGGAACAGGAATAGCACAAAACGGCAGCAACACAACAGATCATGCAGCACAGACAGGAAACAACGATAGCAGTGGAACATCACAGGCAGGCGTGTCACAACACGCAACCGCAGGTTCTTTCACAATGGTAAATGGCGGCATCACGGAACAGGAAGCGAAGAACATCGCAGCCGGGAATGCAGGGGTTACAGAGGAACAGATCCAGTACATCACGGTAAAACAGGACTGGGATGACGGCCGTGCCAGATATGAGGTGGAATTCACCGCAGCCGGAGTGGAGTACGATTATGAGCTGGATGCATCCGACGGACGCATCCTTTCGGCAGACTCCGAAGTGATAGACAAGGGATACCGTGCATCACAGAATGGTACGACAGGTTCCCGGAACGAAACCGGCACATCGCAGACAACACCGGGCGGTGTTTCCATTGAGACAGCAAAACAGACCGTCATGGACAGGATTCCTGGCATCGATGCCGGAAACATCTACATCCATCCGGACTATGACGACGGCATCTCTCTCTATGAGGGGGAAGCCTACTATGCGGAGGTAAAGTATGAATTTGAGATCAACGCAGAAAACGGAAACATCATCAGCTGGGAAGCAGAATCCATCTACGACTGAGAAAAAGCCGTTAAAAGTAAAGGTTGAGACAGTCCTGATCATCATTGCCATGACAGGGCTTGTCCTGACCGGCATCACGATCGGGAACAGGATACACCATCATCAGATGTTAAGGGATATCCGTATCAAGTTCGAGCAGCTTCACGACCGGATCGAAGATCAAGACACCGATACAAAAAGTGTTTGAATTTGGCGGCTTTGGAAATGAACTCAGACCATAACAGAAATTTTAAAGTAGAAGCACTCTAATAGAATGATTGATCAGATGAGAATCTGATTAGAATCCATTCTATTAGGGTGTTTTTTTGTAAAAAATAACTTTCGATTTCACGTAAGTTCATTGTGTCGTTTTATGTCGGGTGGTAAAATGAAAAGAAAATGTTAAGAGTCAAAATAAGGTATGGAGGGGATTAGGATTGCAGGATGATAAAATGCCAAAGGTGTTTATTTCATATTCTTGGAGCAGTGATAGACTTGTACTAGAGCTTGCCCAACGCTTAATTTCTCATGGAGTGGATGTTGTGCTTGATAAATGGGAACTAAAAGAAGGGCAAGATAAGTATGCATTTATGGAAAGATGTGTTAATGATCCTGACATTACAAAGGTACTTATAATTTGTGATAGGGTATATGCACAAAAAGCAAATAATCGAACAGGAGGAGTTGGTGATGAGACTGTAATTATTTCTGGTGAAATATATGGAAAAATGAAACAGGAAAAATTTATTCCAATCATTGCTGAAAGAGATGATGAGGGAAATGAGTACTTACCAGCCTATATAAAAACGAGGATATATATAGATCTTTCAGATGCAACAAAATATGAAGAACAATATGAAAAATTGCTTCGGAATATATATGAAAAACCACAGCTTGTGAAACCAAAATTAGGAAAAAAACCAGAGTGGTTGGATGAGGAAAAGACAAATTTTTTTCCATTAAAAGATTTAATTCGTCAGATTCATGGAAGTAATATCTTAAATAAAAGAAGAAATTGTATATCAAGGTTTCAGGAAGCATATATTGATGCATTAAAAGATTATTATAAAGGTGAAATGAATCCCAAAGAGGTTTATGATACTTTCTTAAATATGAAGCCAATTCGAGATATATATTTAGATTTTGTAGAGACAGTTGCAGAAATGGAAGATGATTATGCAGAAGTGTTAGCAGAAAATCTTGAATACATGTATAACAAATTATGTTGTATAAGAACATTTAATGAAAATGCAAATTCAGTATGTGAAAATGACTTAGATATATATAAAACACTTTTGTGGGAATTGTTTATTTGTATTATAGTGTATATGAGGCATATTAAAGATTATGCTGCTATCAATGTATTATTGACTTATACATATTTTTTGGAAACAAGTTTATTTGGAGGAGTAATTAAACAGGCTAATTATACTGCATTTCAACATTATAGTAGTGCCATTGAAGAACATTATAAACAAAGATCAGATATGAAAAATAAATATACTTTGATGGGAGATATAATATGTAATCAGAGGGAGAAGCTTCCAATATATACATCAGAAGCGATTGCGGAAGCAGATCTGTTTTTATACCAAGTATGCAATGCTTACGAACTAGTAGAAGATGAAAAAAGTTGGTATGGTATTTATTGGTTTCCAACATGTTATATATATGTTCAGAATAAACAGCTGGAATTGTTCCGTTGCCGCGAAGTCCCATACCCAGTGCTTCTGTCAGACAGTTCATGGAGTTTGCCGTATACATACCGGAGCATGAACCGCAGGTCGGACATACTTTTTCTTCAAATTCACGCACATCGTCTTCTGTCATTGAACCGGCTGCATAAGAACCAACTGCTTCAAACATGGATGAAAGACTTCTCTTTTTGCCCTTTACATGACCTGCAAGCATCGGACCGCCGCTGACAAATACAGTCGGCACATTCACTCTTGCTGCTGCCATTAAAAGTCCCGGTACATTCTTATCGCAGTTTGGCACCATA
>OGMG01000468.1_pt1 | contig 16794 bp, 17 predicted proteins | sample 1573031 | NCBI WGS metagenome assembly OGMG01 (sample SAMEA2582002, study PRJEB24529) | metagenome | biome: Human gut stool | place: China | collected 2011
AACGTTGAAATAGGCGGCCGTCAAGTCTTTTCTCCTAGAAATTCAAGACTTATCGGCCACCCATCTGTTAGAACAATTTTCTTATTGAACTAGTTCTGCACAATTTGGGACGGCAGGCTCTCTCGCCGCCGGCCTCGAGACGGCTATGACGCCGGCGAGACCGGTTCACGGCGCAGTTCCGTTCGTAGGACCGATCGATCCGCACCGTTGGCGAGCCGCCTTTCGCCCGTGGGCTTTCCGCTCGTTCATCAGACCCGCGTGTCCGGATCTTCCACCCGAACAAAAAAGGTCGGAGCCCAACGTAACACCATGACGAAAGCCTTCAGCGGATCCAAGACCCGACTTCTTCCTTGCGCGGCACGCGACCGGAAGATTTGAGCACTCCGTCGATCACGACGGCCGGCGTCAAAAGGATGCCGGCCTTCATCATCTCGCGGATGTCGGAAATTTTTTCCACCGAAATGTACGGCGATTTTTGAGCCGCCGCCTCACGCACCAGCTTTTCGACCGCAACGCATTTCGCGCAGCCTGGACCGTAGATCTTGATTTCCATAAAAGCTCCTTATCGTGTGATATAGGGTTCCAGTGTGTTGAAGAGCCATCCGACGCACGTAAACATGACCCAAAGATAGGCGATGAATACCGCCTGCAGCCTTGCTGTCATGATCTGCCGCAACATGATGAACTCCGGGATGCTTGCCGCAACGGCACTCATGCAAAACGCCATGGTGGTTCCGATCGGCATGCCTTTGAGAAGCAGACTTTCCATGACCGGAACGATTCCGGTGACATTGGAATAAAGGGGAATGGCGACCAAAACGGCAACCGGAACGGACCACCATTGACCGGCGCCGAGATTTTCCGAAAACCAACGGTCGGGAACAAAACCGTGCAAAAGCGCTCCGATACCGACGCCGACGACAACCCAACACCAGACACGGCGAAAGATCGTCGTCATTTCTGAATAGGCAAAAAGATGACGTTCCCGCAACGACGGTTTCTCCGTAAAGGACTCCGAGGCGGTCGCGTCGCGCATCGGAAGGCTTTTCATCGATTCCACGATGAAGGGCTGCAACCATCGCTCGGCCCGGATGCCGTCCATAAAGAAGCCGCCGACAATGCCGGCCGCCAGTCCGACCAGAACGTAGGCCAACGTGAATTTCCACCCCAGCAGCCCCCACAACAACACGACGGCGATCTCGTTGATGAGGGGCGACGTGATCAGGAAGGCCATGGTCACGCCGAAAGGAATCCGAGCCGTCGTAAATCCCAAAAAAAGCGGAATGCTCGAGCAGGAACAAAATGGCGTTACGGCACCGAACGCAGCCCCCAGGACGTATCCGATACCCCGGCCTTTTCCCGTCAAATAGTCTCGAACCTTCTCCACATTCAAGGTGGCTCGCAGCCAGGCTAGGATGTAGATGAGCGCCACCAAAAGAAGGAGAATCTTGACGGTGTCGTAGAGAAAAAATTCAACGGCCGACGCCGCCGGCGATTCGGGAAAAGCCCCCCAACATTCCAACACAAACCAGCGGGCGGCATCCTCAATGCCGCCGTAAGCAGCCAACCAGACGACAGAAAAAACCGTCACGCTGAGCAGGTATTTCACCGTCCATCCGACGGACTGCATCTGCGGCGCACGAGATTTTTTCGGACCGCAGCAACAAGGAGATTTCTGCTCGGACATTTTATTTGATCAATAATTATTGAAGAGTTGAAATAAACATTCAAAAAAAAACGGCGCCACGTCAACCGATCACGATTGACGCAAGGAATCGGATTGCGCCGTTTCGCAACCCCGGCAGCACTCGGAGGTAAGGTACTCGACCACCTCCCGCATGAGTGCGGTATCGGCTTTGTAACGCATAAAACGGCCCTCGCGCCGCACGCTTACCAGCGTGCTGTGTACGAGCGCCTTGAGGTGAAAAGAGAGATTTGTAATGGGCAGACCCAGCTTCTGGGCAATTTCGCCCTGCACCAAACCGTCGGGCGAGAACCGGACGAGGAGACGAAAAATCCTCAAACGCACATCGGAGGAGAGCGCCTCGAAAAAAAGGGATGCCTGCTTTTCATTCATGATTCAATTATACAACACTATTTAAAATGATAGGTTTACATCGGAATTCACGGCGGGTCGAGACGCAGGCGTGCCCGCGCACATTCTCCCGCCAATCCTTGGACGCTCCCCGCCCCATTCAACGGCAAACGCCCCGGAACGCCGGAGCGTCGGAGCGTTTGCGTTTCAGCGGAGCGCCGCAGTCAAGCATGCCGCTACGCCGCGGCGGAGCACGCTTTTATTTTGCGTAGATCGGGATCACCTTGGGGCCTTTTCCGGCTTCGCGCTTCGCAAAGGAGCGCATCCAGAAGTACATGCCGACCAGAGCGGCCGCGCAGCAGGCGATGGCTACAATCGAGTACGTCGGATTTTCGGCGAAGGTCGCGACGCGGTAGAAGATCGTCGCAGCGCTGTAGCCGAGGACCGACGTCCAGGCGGCGGCAAAGAGCGTCCAGGCCGTGCCCACTTCGCGGTAGATCGCGGCGATGGCGGCGCAGCAGGGAAGATAGAGCAACACCATCAGGAGGTACGCAAAGGCGGCCGTGCTCGAACCGAAGAGAACCTTGATCGTGTCGATCGTGCCCGTCGAGACGCCCTGTTCTTCCGCGGCAGCTTCCTCTTCGGAGAGGTCGCCCACCGTGATGCCGAGCGGGTCCGTAAGAGCGGAGGCGAGGCCGGCGAGGTTGTCGCCGATCGTGCCGACGGCTTCGGAGAAAACGGCGCCGAAGGACCAGGCCTCTTCTTCGGCCGGCGCTTCTTCGGCGGCATCCGCCGGAGCGGCTTCGGCAGCCTTCTTCTCTTCGTTCACGGCGATCGTGTCGTAGAGCGAATTGAGCGTGCCCACCACGGCTTCCTTCGCGAGAACGCCCGTGAAGATGCCGACGGCGGCCGGCCAGTTTTCTTCCTGAACGCCCATCGGCTCGAAGAGCGGCACGATGGTCTTGCCGACCTGCGAGAGGACGGCCTTGTCCGTGTCTTCATTGCCGAACGATCCGTCGGTGCCGAGCGAATTGAAGAACGCGATGCAGGCGACGATCATGACGATCACGCGGCCGGCGCGGAACATGAAGGTCTTGACGCGGTCCCAGGTGCGAAGCATCACGCCCTTGAAGGTCGGGATGTGGTAGGGCGGGATTTCCATCACGAAGGCAGAAGCCGCGCCCGGAAGCGCCGTGCGCTTCAGGAGGAAGCCCGTGAGGATCGCGGCAAGAATGCCGATGAAGTAGAGCCCGAAGACGAGGTTCTGACCGTTGGTGGGCCAGAAGGCCGTCGCGAAGAGGACGTAGACCGGCAGGCGCGCGCCGCAGCTCATGAACGGAGCCATCATCACCGTAATGATGCGGTCGCTCGCACGGTCCATCGTGCGCGTCGCCATGATGGCCGGAACGCCGCATCCGAAGCCCACGAGGAGCGGCACGAAGGCCTTGCCCGGGAGTCCGAGGGCGCGCATCAGGCGGTCCATCACGAAGGCGGCGCGGGCCATGTAGCCCGAGTCTTCGAGGAAGGCGAGGAAAAGGAAGAGGAAGAAGACGACAGGGATGAAGGTCGAGATCGTCTGCAGACCGCCTCCGATGCCGTCGGCCAGGAAGACCTTGAGCCATTCGGGCGCGCCCATCGATTCGAGGAGCTGACCGAAGCCGTCCACCATCACGCCGCCCACGAGCACGTCGAAGAAGTCGATGAAGGCCGCCCCGAGATTCTGCGTGAAGAGGAACATCACGTACATGATGAGAAGGAAGATCGGGAGCCCCAGCCAGCGGTTGAGAACGATGCGGTCGATCTTGTCGGTCATCGTCGCCGTCATTTCGCCTTCGCGGACAAGCGCCTTATCGGCGACCTTCGCGACGAAGTCGTAGCGGGCGTTCGCGACCATGATGTCGAGGTCGCCGTCGTACTCGGCGTCGAGCCGCTCGACCGCCGCACGGGCTTCGTCGAGATCGATCCCGGGGAGCTTTTCTTCGATGCCCGGGGCCTTTTCGAGAAGCTGTCCGGCAAACCAGGGAGCGTGCTCGACGCCCTGCTTGGAGAGGAGGCCCGCGACTTCCTTCTGGACGCCCGCGATCTTTTCGTCGAATTCGACCCGCATCGGCGGAACCGACGGCGTGGCGAGAAAGTCGATCAGGGCGTCCTTCATTTCGGTGACGCCCGACTCGCGGTTGGCGACGACGCCCACCACGGGGCAGCCGAGTTCGCGGGAGAGTTCGTCGAGCTTCACCGTGAGCTTGTGCTGCTTGGCGATGTCGAGCATGTTGACGACCACGATCATCGGCACGCGCATTTCCACGAGCTGCGCCGTGAGGTAGAGGTTTCGTTCGAGGTTCGAAGCGTCGACGATGTTGATGATCGCCTCGGCTTCGCCCGTCAGGATGTAGTCGCGCGCGACGCGTTCGTCTTCGCCCGAGGAAGAAGAAGGCGTGATCGAATAAATACCCGGGAGGTCGACGAGTTCGATCTCTTCGCCCTTGTGCGAGAAGAAGCCGGTCTTCTTGTCGACCGTCACGCCCGGCCAGTTGCCGACGCGCTGCTTGGAGCCCGTAAGGGCGTTGAAGAGCGTCGTCTTGCCGCAATTGGGATTGCCGACGACGCCGACGATGTGTTTGGCCATGTCTTTGCTCTTTTCTTTCGGTTCGTTGGGGAGAAGCGAGCGCGTCAGTCGGCGCGTTCGACCTGCATGAGTTCCGCCTCGTCGCGGCGCACGCTGATGAAGCTGCCTCGCACGCGGATTTCAATCGGATCGCCCAGAGGCGCAATGCGGACGATTTCAAAGGTGGTGCCCGGCGTGGCGCCGAGCATCACGAGGCGGCGTCGGTATTCGGGATGCTCCTTGCCGAAGCTCACGATGCGGCCTTTGCTGCCGACGGGAAGGTCTTTGAGAAACATGGAGAGAAAACCTCTTTTGTCGTGTTTTGTGGGATGACCGGGACCGCCCCCTTGAGGTTTCGGGCGATCCGGTGCGATCAGTAGACGTAAATGCGGCGGGCGACGTCGTAGTTCACCGCGATCCGTGCGTCGAGCACGGCCACGAGGAGCGGCGCCTCGGGCGCCGCCTGCAGAACGCGGACTTCCACGCCCGTGCGCATGCCGAGGTCGGCGAGACGATCGGCCTCCTTCGCGTCGAGTTTCATGCGCGCCACCGTCGCCGGAGAGTTGAGTTCCAGCTCCGTAAGGGTTCGAATGCGCTTCGTGCCGTTCATCATTGTTTTCGACCTGTGATGGTTGGTTGAAGAAGATCCGGGCGGAGAGAAGGGGAAAAGCCTGCAATCAGTCCGGGATTGTTGCAAATTCTAACGAGAACACTTCTTAAGCGCAAATAAAAATCGTAATGAGAGTGATTTGCAATGAATATCGTCCGCTCAGTAGAAAGATTCAATGAGAAATCTCCTCTCTTTCTTTCCTCCTATCGATAATTTCATGAGAACACAACACCATGAAAACAAACGGATTGGAAAAATCAGCCGCCATGACCTCCTCTTCTTCTGCGGGATCCGGAGGCCTCCTCCTCTTTTCGGACGTACCGCCGTGCGCCGCCGTCGAACGTCCGCCGCAGGTACGAAATATGATGTATTCTCACTTCATAGACGTAAAACGGCGCTGTTTCTTTCATGAAGAATTCCTCGTCCACCGAAAGAAAAAGCGCCGAACATCCCGATTCATTTGTCATTGCATACCCTTCCGCCTTTCTCTTCGGCACTGCAGTGAAAATGAGAACGGATCTGTCTCGGGTGTACCGAGAGAATTTCGCGATTTTTTATTAGGAAACCATCTCATGGCCTCCATATTCGACGTGAAGGCGCTTCTCAAAGAGCGCCGTCAGATGTCCGTGAAGGACGTCTCCTACCACTTCCGCATCCCCGAGGGACTCGCCGAAATGATGCTCGAGCGCCTCGCCGACAAGGGCGTGGCAAAGCTCATGCCCGTCCTTCCGAGCGGGTGCGGCGCCACCTGCAGCCACTGCACGGGTCCGGCAAGCCCCGTCTATCGATGGTCCGCGCCCGATTGACCTTTTCCATTCGCGTCTCAACGGCATAAACCGCCCGAAGCTTCCTTTCGGGCGGTTTTCTTTTGCGCGAGACATCCTGAAAACCGCTTTCCACGCGAAATTCCTCTTCGTCCCCAAGCAAAATGTCATCGAATTGTCATATTTGCTTCACGGTTTTGTCATGCGGTCTTCGTAGCATCACGGCAACTCCCGTCGGAAGGACGTTCGTCCTTTCCGCACGTCTCCGGTCCGCACCGCCTTCAGGTTCGGACGTCAAGACCGAAGTCATGCGAAGGCTCGCGAACTTCGGCTCACATCAAGGATCACCGCCATGACACTCTCGCGCCGCGCCTTCGGACGCAATCTCCTCGCCACCGCCCTTCTCATGCAGGGTTTCGGTCTTTCCCGCGCCTTCGCCGCGGATCCGCAGCGCGCCATCGTCTACAACTGCCCGGCCGAATGGGCGGGCTGGGGTTCGATGCTTCCCATCATCAAGGCCGAAACCGGCATTGAAGTGCCGATGGACAACAAGAATTCCGGCCAGTCCGTCTCGCAGATCATCGCCGAAGCGAACAATCCCGTCGCCGACGCCGCCTACCTCGGCATTTCCTTTGCCATCAACGCCAAAAACCAGGGGCTCGTCGAAAACTACAAGGGCGAAGGCTGGCAGAAGGTGCCCGCGGGCCTCAAGGACCCCGACGGCGCCTGGGTTTCGATCCACGCCGGCACGGTGGGCCTGATGGTCAACACCGAAGCGCTCGACGGCCTGCCCGTTCCGAAGGGATGGAAGGACCTCCTCGACCCGAAGTACGAAGGGATGGTGGGCTTTCTCGATCCTTCGTCCGCCTTCGTGGGCTATGCCTGCTCCGTCGCCGTGAACCACGCCTTGGGCGGCACGCTCGACGACTTCGGGCCGGCCCTCGACTACTTCAAGAAGTTGAACGAACTCTCCCCGATCGTTCCGAAGCAGACCGCCTACGCGCGCTGCCTCTCGGGCGAAATTCCCATCCTCTTTGACTACGACTTCGACGCCTACCGCGCCAAGTACGCCGACGGCGCCCCGATCGAATTCGTGATCCCGGTCGAAGGCACGATCCAGGTTCCCTACGTGATGACGCTCGTCAAGAACGCTCCGCACGCCGAAAACGGCCGCCGCGTGATCGACTTCGTTCTCTCCGAAAAGGGTCAGAAGCACTGGGCCGAAAACTTCCTGCGTCCGGTCGTGGGCGACCTTGAAAAGCTCGCCCCGGAAGCCGCGAAGAAGTTCCTCCCCGCCTCCGAATATGAACGCGCCGGCAGTGTCGACTACGCCCGCATGGCAGAAGTGCAGCGTGCCTTCAGCGAAGCCTATCTCCAGGCGATGAAGGGCTGATCTCCCTTTGAAAGAAGCCGCCGCACGTCCGTCAAGCGGCGGCTTCGGCGTTTCCGGACCTTCAAATGAAACGAACCCATCTCCTCTTTCTTCTTCCCGCCCTCACGGTTTTGCTCGCCTTCTTCGTGCTCCCCGTGCTGCGGCTTCTCCCCGCTTCGGTCTCGACCGACCAGGGGATTCTACTCTACGCGGAAATCCTCACCAATCCGCGCTACGCTTCGAGCCTCTTTTCCACCGTCGTCCTCTCGCTTCTCGTCACGATCGCGTCCGTCGCGCTCGGCGCCTTCACGGGGATCTTTTTGGAACGCAACGACTTCCCCGGCCGCAGCGCCGTGGTGGGACTCATCACGCTCCCGCTTTCCTTCCCGGGCGTCGTCGTGGGCTTCATGATCATCATGCTGGGCGGCCGAAACGGCATGGCCTCGATCCTCTCCTCTTCCTTGGGCGCGGGAAAGCTCGTCTTCGCCTACGGCATGGCGGGGCTCTTCTTCGGCTACCTCTACTTTTCGATTCCCCGCGTCGTCACGACCGTCATGGCGGCGACGCGCAAAATGAATCCCGTCTACGAGGAAGCCGCCCGCACGCTCGGCGCCTCCTCCTGGCGCATTCTTAAAGACGTCACGATTCCGGCCTTGACCCCCGCGCTCTTCTCGACGGGGGCGTTGTGCTTCGCGACCTCCATGGGCGCCTTCGGGACGGCCTTCACGCTCGCGACCGACATCAACGTGCTGCCGATCACGATCTACACCGAATTCACGCTCTCGGCCAACATCGCCGCGGCCTCCATGCTCGCGGTCGTCCTCGGTCTCATCACCTGGGGCATTCTTCTCGCGGCCCGTCTCGTGAGCGTCCCGAACGAACGATAAGGAGCGAACCATGGCTAAGAAAAAATCTTGGACGGGCGTGCAGATCGCCCAGGCGGTCCTCACCGGCCTCACGCTCCTCTTTCTCATGATTCCGGTCGTGCAGATGTGCTTCACGGCCTTCATGAAGAATGCCTTCCGCGGCTTCAAGGCGGGCTTTACGACCGAATGGATCGAAAAGGTGCTCGAACTCTACGGCGACACGATCGTGCGAAGCCTCGGCATCGCCGTCGCCGCGCTCGTTCTCTGCGTCGTGATCGGCGTTCCGGCCGCGTGGATTCTCGTGCGCGAACAGCGAAAGCGCTGGGCGGCCCTCATGGAGGAAGCGCTGATTTTGCCGCTCTCCGTTCCGGGCCTCGCGATTGGTCTGGGCATCCTCCTCATCTGGGGCGGCATCACGAGCCTTCGCCAGAGCAACCTCTTCATTCTCTGCGGTCACGTCATGTTCTGTCTTCCCTTCATGGTGCGAAGCGTCATGGCGGTCCTGCGCGTCGAGCCGATCAACGCCTATGAAGAGGCGTCCGCCACGCTCGGGGCCTCCCCCTGGACGACCTTCCTCAAGGTGGTCGTCCCGGTCGCCATGCCCGGCATCCTCGCGGGCGCGCTCATGGTCATGACCGTGTCGCTCGGGGAATTCAACATTTCCTGGATGCTGCAGACGCCCGACACGAAGACCCTTCCCGTCGGGATGGCCGACAGCTACGCCTCCATGCGTCTCGAGGTGGGAAGCGCCTACACCTTCCTTTTCCTCGTGATCCTCGTTCCGATTTTGTCGCTCATGCAGGCGCTCCCCGCGTGGCTTGCCCGCCGCGCCGAAGCCCGCCGCCGCGCGGCCGATCTCGAGCCCAACGACTGACCGATTTTGTGAGAATCTCCCATGTCCGAATCCGTTTCCATCATTCTTCAGAACGTCTCGAAACACTACGGCAAGACCTGCGTGCTGCAGCCCTTCACGCTCACGCTCGACGCGGGATGCCGCACGGTTCTCCTCGGGCCCTCGGGCTGCGGGAAGACGACGCTTCTCCGCATCATCGCGGGTCTTGAAACGCCCGACGAAGGCTCCAAGGTCCTCGTAGGCGGCGAAGACATCACGAATCTCCCCGCAGAGAAGCGCCGCATCGGCTTCATGTTTCAGCAGTACGCGCTCTTTCCGCACATGACGGTCGCGCAGAACGTCGCCTACGGTCTCACGGTGCGGGGCGAACCCAAGGAGGAGATTGAAAAGACCGTCGACGAAATGCTCCGTCTCGTCAATCTTGAGAAGTACAAGACGCGCAACGTCCTCGCCCTCTCGGGCGGTCAGCGCCAGCGCGTCGCGCTCGCCCGCGCCCTTGCGATCCGTCCGAAGATTCTCCTTCTCGACGAGCCGCTCTCGGCCCTTGACGCCCAGATCCGCCACAAGGTCCGCGAAGAACTCGCCGTCATCCTGCGCGAACTCGGCATCACCGCCGTCATCGTGACGCACGACCAGGACGAAGCCATGGTCCTCGGCGACCGCATCGTCGTGATGGAGGGCGGCATCATCCATCAGGCCGCCTCTCCGGAAGAAGTCTGGCGCCGTCCGGCTACGAGCTTCGTCGCCGGGTTCGTGGGCGGCAGCAACCGCGTCGCGGGCAAGTTCGACGGCGAAACGCTCTCGTGGCTCGACTTCCATACGCCGCTCGCCTCGCTTCGCCCCGGCGTGCAGAAGGCCATCACCGGCAAGGCGGGCGACATGAACGTCTTCTTCCGCCCCGAAGCCGCCTATCTTTCGGTCGAACCCACGGAACACTCCATCGAAGTGTCGATCAAGGACGTACACTTCATGGGGAACTTCGTTCGCATCACCGTCGAGCCGTCCTCAGGCGAACTCTTCAAGGTGAACATGACCGAACTTCCCGAAGGACTCGCGCCGGGCGACCGCGCTCAGCTCACGGTGGATCCGCACCGCCTCATGTCCTTCCCCGTCTGAGTCCCGAAGGATCCGCATGTCGAAACGGGCGCTCCGACGCCCGTTTCGTCGTTTCAAAGGAATTTTCCGATGACCACCGTTCTGCAACTCTCCGACCTGCACGTCGAGCCCGTCGGCACCCTCGCCTACGGGAAGGCCGACACGGCCTCGCACGTCCGGAACATCCGCCCCTGGCTTCAGCGTTTCGCACCCAAGGTCGACCTCGTCGTCGTGACGGGGGACATCGCCTGCGACGGCAAGCCCGACGCCTACGAAATCGTCGCGGAAACCTTTGCGGACCTCCCTGTGCCCGTTCGAATGCTCCCGGGCAACCACGACCGGCGCTCAAACCTCGTTCGCATCCTCCCGGACTTCGTCGAACCCGACGCCGGAAAGGAGAGGGTGGAATTCACGATGGAACGCGACGACGCCCTGATCCTGGGGCTCGACACGCTGCAGCCGGGACGCCATTGGGGAGGTCTCTCGGACGCCTCTCTTTCGCGCCTCCAAGCCGCGCTCTCGGACGGTCGCCCCGTTCTCGCGCTCATGCACCACACGCCCGTGCATTCCGGGATGGGCAAGATGGACGAACCCTTCACCAACCGCGAACGCCTCCGGGAAATCCTCTCGCGCCGCCCCGACGTTCGTCTTGCGACGGGCCACATGCACCGTGGTCTCGCAACGCGTTTCGGCGACACGGTCGTGACGACCGCGCCCTCGGTTTCGCTTCCGATCGAAATCCACATCGGCCCCGAAGGAGGCGACGACTTCCTCTTTGAGACACCGGGCTTTGCGCTCCACCACCTCATGCCCGAAGGTTGGGTCACCTATTTCGGCCAGATTCCCGTCCGAACCGACTTCTCGGGCCCCTTCCCCTTCCACGGGGCGGTAAACCCGACGGACGACTGAGCCCGAAGTCCAACCGCGGGCAGTACGGCCATGCCGTCGTACCGTCCTGCAGCACGGTTCACGGGTTCCGCCGTCTGCGCAGGCGCCCCATAGTCACAATTATTCATTGCAGCAGATGAGAAAAAGGATCGAGATCTCTTTTCTTATCAGAAAAAATCTCTGTTACGACAAAATTTTTTGCGGAAAATTTCGCTATCACAATAGAGAATTTTTCCATAAATCCCATCAAGGACCGCTTCACATCGAAGCGTTCGTCTGCATCGCAGGTGGTGCGTCATGATCCTTATTGAGCGAAGCCTGCAAGAATCGATTTTTTCCCAAAACCCCGCTTTCCACGAAGCCTACCCAGACTGTCCCGTGCGCGTTGTGACGCCCGCAACGCTCCTTAAGGTTTGGCTCGAAGCCGAAGGACAACACGACTCAACGAAAAAGCCGTAAGTCCGAAGTCGTCGTTTTTTCTTCTTTGGTTTTCTTCTAATCTTCCACATCTCGTAGAAGATTAGAAGATTGTAGAAGAAAAAATTCTCGCTCCTCGGAAACCGCTCCCGCCTTCCCGCCCCTCCCGGCGCGGCTTGGAATCACCTTGAGCGCGTCGAACACGAAAAGGCCAGCATCAACGTCTTCATCAGCGTCTCCTGCACGCACTACGAAGACCCGCCTTCATGGAGGTCCGCCCGGTCAAGGCCATCCCCAAGGGTCCGCGCGGCGAAGTGCTCGTCCACCAGGAAAAATGCATCGGCCGCCACATATGCGGACAAGCCTGCCCCTACCACGTTCCTAAGTTCTCGGATCCTGCGAAACAGTCCTACTTCGGCGACAAGAAGTCGCACTCAACGCTCGGGCCACGTCCCGAAAACGTCCGCACGGAAGGCAACGATTTCACCCGTCCTTTCGGGAAAACGACGCCGCGTCAACTCTTCCCACTTGCGGGATCCGCTGATAGGCTGACGGAAGTGCACCTGCTTCCTCCTTTTTGCGCTTTCCCATTTCAAGGTCGAACCCGTCATGAACCGCGAACACATCACGTCCGAGCAAATTTGGTTCCTTCTCTCCGTCTGGGATACGCGTTCCATAACGCTCACCGCGCAACAGCTGAACGTGAGCGTCGCCACGGCTTCGCGGCAGATGGCGACGCTTCGAGGCCTCCTTCACGATCCGCTTTTCCTGCGCGGGTGCGACGGACTCGTCCCCACCGCGCGGATGAATGAACTTCTGCCGAAACTGCGGGCCGTGCAGGACGAACTCATCGACATCGTGCGCCGTCCGGCACAGTTCTCGCCCGCCGACCTGCGAAGCACGATTCGCGTGGCGGGCGTCGACAACGCGATCTTCGGCTTTTTAATGCCGTGTCTTCAAGACCTCTACGGGACCGCGCCTGGCCTGCATCTCTCCTGTGTTCCGCTCACCGACGACTTTCCGAGGCTCCTCGCCTCGGGCAACATCGACGTCGCCTTTTACGCGCCGCCCCTGCAGCTCGACTCCGACTATCGGGAACTCGAACTTTTCGCCACCGATCACGTCCTCGTCGTGCGCAAGGATCATCCTTTAGTGCATCTGATGGAGGACCGTCTGCGCGAAGGCGGCGAACTTCGTGCGGAAGATCTCGCCCCCTACAGAGAAATCAAGCTCACCTACGGATCGATCGAAGGAAAAGCCGCCGTGCGCCGGGCGGACGACCGCGTCGCCATGGACTGCGGCTATTATCTCGCGAGCGCCTTTTTCCTTCTGGAAACCGACTTCTACGTCATGCTCCCCACCTTTACGGCAAAGTGTCTCGTCAAGGAACTGCCGCTCGCCATCCTTCCCGCCGCCCCGATGGCCAACGCCGTCGTCTGGAAGGCCCGCATGATCTGGCATGAGCGGAGCGAAAGGGATCCGGCGCTACAGTGGTTCCGCTCCGTCATCGCGGAGAAGCTGCGCGGACTCAACCCGGACGAGGTCGCGAAAAAACTTTCCGAATCCTTCGATCTCTACGATCCGGTCTGGGACCTGAGCGAAACGGTTAAATAGGGGGCCGGATCTATTGTCTCCAGTTTGTGTCCACAAAGACTTCGGAGAAATCTCCTCGGCAAGAGGTTGACACAAAGACCTTCCGGCCAAGATCAACGCCCGGCCTCCTTTTCTTCCATCTTTCCACTTCAGAAAATTCTCTGACATACATGTCAGAAGATTTTCTGATTTGGAAATTAGAGAATTTCCATGATGTAGACATTGGAACGCTGCAGAAAGACATAAAGGCTGCAGACGGCCAGGACCTGATTTGGCGAACAGTCAAAACCCACCTCGACACCCTTGAACGGCTTTTCGTGATCGACGATCCCCCCCCCCCAATGTGTGCTCGTCGGTTCGCGTGAAGGAGGCCCCGAAACGGCATTTCGGCGATCCCTCCCTTGCGGCGACATTTCTGGGCGTTGCCGCGAAAAGTCTCCCTCGGAACTATCGAAAAAGAACGGTCGCCGATACCGTTCGGCATTTCGATCACCGCATCGATTTCCTTTTGCTTGCAGTCATTGATAATGCAAGAGCTTGCCCCACGAGAGATTCGACGTAAACACGCAGGCTCCTTTCGCAAAGGGCTTCGAAGAGAAAACCGAAGGTTTTCAGGTCCCGCGCGCAAGAAGAGCTTCTCCCATGCCGGAGGGATCCGTTCGTTATTCCGTCAGACCATAACGTCATTCGTGCGAAAAACATCCTTCACATTTTGAGAGTTCGGTCGGGTTCGTTCAGAATTTGCGCCGTCGTGCAGTCAGCCTATCGTTGAGAAGATCCCAAAACACTCCCACAACGACGAACGGAGACTCTTTGCCATGACCGCGAAATTCTCACGACGCTCGCTTCTGCGTGCTGGCGCGCTTGCCGCGGCGCTTCCCGCCGCCCCGTCGATCTTTGCGAAGACCGACGGCGCCGCCCCCGAAGAATCCTGGACGGGCTTCACGATTTGCGACTCCTGCAACCACGTGCCTTCCTGCGGCATTCGCTTCGAAGCGAAAGGAAACGTCATCCACCGCATCGACAACTGGAAGGAAAATCCCAACCACTGGCTCTGCTCCAAGGGTTGGGCGACCCTGCAGCGCCTCTACAATCCGAACCGCCTCCTCTACCCGATGAAGCGCACGAACCCCAAGGGTTCCGCCGATCCGGGCTGGGTGCGCATCTCCTGGGACGAAGCCTACAAGGAGATCACCTCCCACATGCTCGCCACGCGCGAAAAGTACGGTGCCGACAGCGTGATGTTCTACGCGGGCGACCCGAAGGAACCGCGTCCCGCCATCTATCGCCTCGCGCGCTACTTCGGTTCCGTCACCTGGGGTACGGAATCGTCGGTCGGCTGCCGCTCGGGCTGCATGATGGCCGAAGAACTCAACTTCGGCATGCCCAACAACGGGGGTTCGCCCACGCCCGACACCAAGGTCTACCTCATTCTCGCCACGAACGTCTGGGCGCAGCCTATGGGTTGGTGGCAGGCCATCCAGGCCGCGAAAAAGCGCGGCTGCAAGATCATCACGATCGACTCGCGCCGCACGAAGGCCGCCGAAATCGCCGACGTCCACCTGCAGCCCCGCATCGGCACCGACGCCGCACTCGTCGCGGGCATGATCCGCGTTCTCATCAAGGAAAACCTCTACAACAAGGAATTCGTCGCGAAGTGGACGCACGGCTTTGAAGAGTACGCCGCCTACTGCGAAAGCTTCACGCCGGAAAAGACCGAAGAACTCACGGGCGTTCCCGCGAAGCTCGTCGTCGAAGGCGCCCGCCTCTGGGCGCAGGGACCGGGCACCTTCACGCTCACGACGCAGTCGCTCTCGCACAATTCGAACGGCGTCAACAACGCCCGCGCCGTGCTGCTCCTTCCGATCGTCATGGGCTACATCGACATCCCGGGCGGCGTGCAGTTCCCGCAGGGCGCCAAGGGCCTCACGATGGCGGCCTACGGTCTGCACCCCGCGCTGGCCGATCACCCGTGGTTCAACGCCCCCGAACAGAAGGCCCGCCGCCTCGACAAGAACGAGGTGCCCCTCTGGCACGACATGAAGGACCAGGCCAGCCCGAACAACCTTCCCGAATGGATCGATGCCGGCAAGGTCCGCATGTTCTGCGGATGGGGCTTCAACGTCAACATCTGGCCGCAGCCCGAGGTCTACGCCAAGGCGATCGCGAAACTCGACTTCGCCTTCAGCGCGGACTACTTCTACCGTCCCGACAGCCACCGCGACCTCGACATCATTCTGCCCGCGGCCATGAACTACGAACGCTACGCGCCCTTTGGCTTCTACGGTCCGCGCGTCGCCGTGCGCCGTCCGGTGAAGCCCCTGGGCGAAGCGAAGGAAGACTGGCGCATCGCGTTCGAAATCGGCTGCATCGTCGACAAGCCCGAACACTTCTTCGACGGCGACCCCGTCAAGGCCTGCGACTTCGTGCTGCGCCAGTACGAAGGATGCAACTGGGACGATTTCGCCGCCGCGCTCCCGAAGATTTCGGTGCTCCCCGCTCCGAAGCCCGCCTCGAAGAAGTACGAACTCGGGCGTCTCCGTCCCGACGGGAAGCCGGGCTTCAACACGCAGAGCGGCAAGCTTGATTTCGCGAGCGAACGCGCCCGCAAGTTCGGCTATCCCGCGATTCCGGAATTCCGTCCGATGATGCCGCTCTCGAAGGAATTTGACCTGCGTCTCCTGAACGGATCGCGCAAGCCCTACATCACGCACTCGAAGACCCGTACGGATCAGCCCTACCTCATGGAAATCGAGGACGCGCTCACGATCAACATCAACCCGAAGGAAGCCCAAAAGCGCGGCATCCGCGAAGGCGACTGGGTCGAGATCCGCAGTCCCTACGGCGGTCCCGTCGAGGCACGCGCCTGCGTTTCGATCATCGTTCCCGAAGGCATGATCGACGCCCAGTACGGGTGGCTCGGCAAGCAAAACACTCAGACCCTCATGACGCGCGAACACCGCGACCCGATGTCGGGCTACTGCTGCTACTTTGAAGTGCCCGTGAGCGTCAAGAAGAAGGCGTAAGGAGCAAAACCATGAAATACGGCATCATCGTCAACACCAACGAATGCGTCGGCTGCCACGCGTGCTTCACCGCCTGCAAGGAAGAAAATCAGGTTCTTCCGGGCGTCAAGTGGAACCGCATCGACCGAATCGAGCACGAAAAGGCCCGGGTGATCGAGTACTTCCGACTCTCCTGCATGCACTGCGAAGATCCCGCCTGCATGAAGGTCTGTCCCGCCAAGGCGATTCACAAGGGGCCCGCGGGAGAAGTCCTGGTCGACCACGCCAAGTGCATCGGCTGCCGCATGTGCGAAAAGGCCTGCCCCTACGGCGCTCCGCAGTTCGCGGATCCGAAGAAGACCTCGTACTTCGGTGAGAAGACCCCGCTCGAAGTGATCCCGGTGCGTCCGGAAAACGCCCGTACGCCGGGCAAGGCCGAGCACTGCACGCTCTGCACGCACCGCACCTCTAAGGGTCTGCCTCCGGCCTGCGTCGCCGCCTGCGCGACGGGCGCGCTCACCTTCGTTGACTACGACAACCCGTCGCCCGAAGCGAAGGCCCTGCTCGCCCAGGCCCGTCCGATGAACGAAGCCGCGGGCACGCACCCGAAGGTCGTGTACGTTTCCTCCCATACGGACTTCGCGAAGACGCAAAAGCGCTTCTGACCGATCTGTCGCGGAACCCCCCCGGC
>OGMG01000475.1_pt1 | contig 16698 bp, 14 predicted proteins | sample 1573031 | NCBI WGS metagenome assembly OGMG01 (sample SAMEA2582002, study PRJEB24529) | metagenome | biome: Human gut stool | place: China | collected 2011
CGTCCGACGCGGCGCCCGTCTGTTCCTTGAGCGACGGAATGCGGGCGGTGAAGAGACCGTAGGCAAGGCCCGAAGCGGAAAAGAAGAGAAAAGCGGCGAGGCGCGCCTGAGCGTAGGTGAGGGTCTGCATACGACACGGTCGAATCGAAAGGACTTTCATTGTAGCCTGTCCGAGGAAATTTCCTCGGTCCGAAAGAAGAGGGGACCGAAGGGAGAGCGCCGTCACGGTGTATCATGAGGGCCTCTTTCAAAAAATGAATGGAAAGTCAGACACATGGACGTTTTGGACGCATTTGAATTTGCCCGTCGTGCCGAACACCTTTCGGGCGAACTCTCTTCCGAAGACCTCGCCAACTTCCGCTCGTTTCTCGCGGACGCGCCCGTCACGGTGCGCTACGAATTGACGGGCGTGCCGAAGGTGATGAACCTTCCGGGCCTGCACGCCAAGATTCACGTCGAGGCGGCGGTGCCCTGTCCCCACTGCCTCGAGCCTGTGCCCTACGAAGACGACATCGAAATCACCTTCGCCTTCGTGAAGTCCGAGGCCGAAGCCGACCGCCTGCCGATCGACGAGGACGAACCCGGCGTCGACGTGGTGGTGGGCTCGAAGAAGCTCTCGATCGCGGCGCTTCTCGAAGAAGAACTCATCCTCTCGATTCCGAACATCGCGCACGAAGACTGCGACGACGAAGCGGACTACGAAGACAAGACTCCGGAAACGGAAGCCGAAAAGCGCCCGAACCCCTTCGCCGCGCTCGCGTCGCTAAAGAAGGCGTCGTGATGAAGGCGTCGTCCTTTTGGGGACTCGCCGGCCGCTGGCTTCTCCTCGTCTGGGGCATGCTCGTCGCGACGGCGGGCATCGTCTTCATCACGCGCGCGGGACTCGGCACGACGCCGATCAGCACGGTGCCCTTCACGGTCGGCGAAATCACGGGCCTCACCTTCGGCGAAGCGACCTTCGCCGTGAACATCGTCTTCGTGCTCGTGCAGTGGGCGCTCCTGCGATCGCGCTTTCACTACTCGAGTTTCTTTCAAATTCCGATCGTCTCGGTCTTCAGCTGGTTCATCGACCTTCACATGGGCTGGACCGCCTGGATCGGGGACGACCCTTATGCGGTGCGCTTTCTCTGGGGGCTTCTCGGAAACCTTTTTCTCGCCTTCGGGATCTACTGGCAGGTTGCCTCCAAAACGATCGTGCAGCCGGGCGAAGGAATGGTTCTCGCCTTCTCGGTGGTTCTCCGAAAGAGCTTCGGCACCGTCAAGGTATGGAACGACGTGACGCTCGTGCTCCTTGCGGCGGTGCTCGGCTTCGTCTGTCTCGGTCACGTCGCCGGGGTGCGCGAGGGGACGGTCGTCTCCGCCTTTCTCGTCGGTTTTCTCATCAAGGGGATCGCGGCGCTTCGGACGAAATGGGGCGCCAAGTCCGAGGCGAAGAAGGACGGAACCGATTCGACCGGAGCCGAGAAAACCGGGCCGCAGACCTGAGGAACGCATTCCGTGTTCGAGCGCTTTTCGATGGGATCGGGCAAGTCTCGGCAAGAATCCCCATGGTTTGCCCGCCCATTCGGGTGCATACTGAAACGTTGAGAAAGTCTCTTTCGAACGAAAGAGGCGCATGTGCACATGAAAGGAGAAAAGAACATGCCCTGCTGCTGCCACGAAGACCATTGCGCCGTCCAACCCGCCGACGGCGAATTCCCGCAGGCCCCGGTCGTGGGCTGCCGCCGCGTCGGTCCCGACTTCTGCGGCGAAAAGGCGAAGGTCTACTTCACGCGCAAGATCGATGCTGAACATCTGAAGAAGCTCTACGCGCTCGTGAACGGTGAAATCATCGGGAAGGTCGCCATCAAGCTCCACACGGGCGAACGCCACGGCCCGAACATTCTTCCGCGCGAGATGGTCGAAGCCTTCCAGAAGGACATTCCCGACAGCACGATCGTCGAAACGAACACGCTCTACGTGGGCGACCGCGACACGACGGAAAAGCATCTGGAAACGCTCAAGGTGAACGGCTGGACCTTCTGCCCGGTCGACATCATGGACGCCGAAGGCACGACGATGCTCCCCGTGAAGGGCGGCAAGCACTTCAAGGCCGTCTCGATGGGGAAGAACATCCGCAACTACGACTCCATGGTCGTTCTGACCCACTTCAAGGGCCACGCCATGGGCGGCTTCGGCGGCTCCATGAAGAACATCGCCATCGGCTGCGCCGACGGCAAGATCGGCAAGCAGCAGGTCCACGCGATCGACGACGTCAACAAGTCCTGGGATCAGTGGCCCGGCAAGGAACTCCTCATGGAAACCATGTCGGAATCCGCCAAGGCGACGTGCGACCACTTCGGCAAGCGCATCTGCTTCATCAACGTGATGCGCCGCATGTCGGTGGACTGCGACTGCGCGGGCCTCGCCGCCGCGGAACCGACGATTCCGGACATCGGCATCGTCGCTTCGACCGACATTCTCGCCATTGACCAGGCTTCGGTCGACCTCGTCTATTCGCAGACGCACAACCATGACCTCGTCGAACGCATCGAATCGCGTCATGGCCTCCATCAGCTCACCTACATGCGCGAGCTCGGCATGGGCGCCGCGAACTACGAACTGATCGAAATCGACTGATTCGGATTTCTTGTCCCGCAGGGCCGCGACATGACGCGGCCCGACACGAAGAGGGCGGCCGCGAGGCCGCCCTTCGTCATATCCGGCTTTCGTCAGCGTTTGCGCTGCACCGCACGCGCCTCCTCTTCGGAAAGCGAGAGCGTGTCGAGCAGTTCCCGCACAACCCGCAGACGGTCTTCGGGGCGCTCGGCGGCCTGATCGACCCGAAGCCTCGTGGGCCCGATCATGCGGGCGCCCTTTCTCGTCTGCAAAAGCGTGATGAGCGCCATCGGTTCGATCTTGGCCTTCTCATCGAAAACGATGATCGTTGCCGTTTCGGCGGCGTCGATCTTGCGAACGCCCAAGGCTTCGCAGCGAAGGCGAAGCTTGTGTACGTCCGCAAGGCGCTTGGCGGCGTCGGGGAGCTTCCCGTAGCGGTCGGCGAGGGCTTCCGTCGTCTTTTCAATGTCGTAGACTTCGGCGGCGCTGGCGAGTTCCTTGTAGAACCCAAGGCGCGAAGAGACGTCGGGAACGTAGTCGGAGGGAAGGAGCGCCGGGGCGTGGAGATTGATGTCGGTCGTACTCGCAAGCGGCGACTCAAAGTCGGGCGTTTCGCCCCGCTTCAAGGCCTTCACGGCCTTCTGCAGCATGCGGTTGTAAAGATCGAACCCCACCTCCGCGATTTCGCCCGACTGGTGTTCGCCGAGCACTTCGCCGGCACCTCGGATTTCCAGGTCGTGCATCGCGAGGTGGAAGCCGCTTCCTAGGTCTTCGAGGGCCTGAATCGCTTCGAGGCGCTTGGCGGCCTGCTTCGTGATCGCGCCCGACGGGGGCGTGAGGAGGTATGCGTAGGCCTGGTGGTAGCTTCGGCCCACGCGTCCGCGCAGCTGATGGAGCTGCGCGAGCCCGAACTTGTCGGCGCGTTCGATCAGAATCGTGTTGGCGCTCGGCACGTCGATCCCCGTCTCGATGATGGTGGAGCAGAGAAGGACGTTGTAGCGCTGCTGATAGAACTCGCGCATGATGCGTTCGAGTTCGCGCTCGTTCAACTGTCCGTGCGCGACCGCGATGCGCGCTTCGGGGATGAGCTTCGCGAGATGTTCGCGGCGGTTTTCGATCGTCTCCACTTCGTTGTGAAGGAAGTACACCTGACCGCCGCGCTTCAGTTCGCGGATCACGGCTTCTCGGATGAGGCCGTCCTCTTCGGGCTGCACGAAGGTTTTGACCGAGAGTCGCCGCTCGGGGGCCGTCGCAATGACGGAGAGATCCCGAATGCCTTCGAGACTCATCGAGAGCGTGCGAGGAATCGGCGTGGCCGTCAGCGTCAGAATGTCGACTTCGGCGCGAAGTTTCTTCAACTGTTCCTTTTGCCGCACGCCGAAGCGGTGTTCTTCGTCGATCACGACGAGGCCGAGGCGCGCAAAAGACACCTTGTCGCCCAAGAGCTTGTGCGTTCCGATCACGATGTCGACCGTGCCTTGGGCGATCCCTTCGAGCGTGCGCGTCGTTTCCTTTCCGGTGCGAAAGCGCGAGAGTTCCGCGACGCGTACGGGCCAGGGCGCGAAGCGGTCCTTGAAGGTCTGGGCGTGCTGTTCGGCAAGCAGCGTCGTGGGACAGAGAACGGCCACCTGCTTGCCGCCCATCACGGCCATGAAGGCCGCGCGAAGCGCCACTTCGGTCTTTCCAAAGCCCACGTCTCCGCACACGAGCCGGTCCATGGGACGGCCCGACGTCATGTCTTCGAGCACGGCCCGGATGGCCGAGGCCTGATCGGGGGTTTCCTCGAAGGCGAAGCCTTCGGCAAACGCTTCGTAGTCGGAGGCCGACACCTTGAAGGCAAAGCCCGGACGGCTCTGACGCAGGGCGTAGAGGTGCAGCAGTTCCGCCGCCGTGTCGCGCACCTGTTCCGCGGCTTTTTTCTTGGCCTTCTCCCAGTCGCCTCGCCCGAGCGTATGGAGCGGCGCGTGTTCGGGGTCGGCGCCGCCGTAGCGCGAAATCAAGTGCAGATTCGCAATGGGTACGAAGAGCTTCGCTTCGTTTTTGTATTCCAACTGCAGAAATTCGGCTTCTCCCTCGTCCGTCGTCATCTTTTCGAGTCCGAGATAGCGGCCGATCCCGTGCTCCAAGTGGACGACCGGGTCGCCCACCTTGAGTTCGGTGATGTCGCGAACGAGCATCTCGACGTTCGTCGACTGCGCGCGGCGGCGAAGCCGCGTGCGGCGGGGACTCGCCGCATAGAGTTCCGTCTCGGTGAGAAGCGCGATCTTCGGATGATGTACGCGCGTTCCCTGATAGAGCGGTCCGGTCGCAAGTCCCACGGGGACGTCGGACGACAGAAAGTCGTCGAACGAGTCGAATTCGGAAAAGGAGAGTCCAGATGCGCGAAAGAGGTCCGACATTGTTCCCTGACGACCGACGGAGGAGGCGAGAAGGAGCACACGCTCGCCGCGAACGCGGCTGGTTTCCGTGAAGTCGAGAAGGGCCTTCACGGGGTTCTGGCTCTTGCGGTCGATCGCGACGCAGGCGAGGTCCTTCGCCGACTCCGGATCGGTGCGTCGGATCGTGAAGCGCGCAAACGGAGCGAGCGACGTAAAGAAGTCTTCGGGCGTAAGCCACAATTCCTTGGGCTCGAGCGCGGGGCGAAGCGGATCGGACGCAAGAATGCGGGCGCGCTGCGTGGTTTCCCGCAAAAAGCCTTCCAGCGTCTTTTGAATGTCTCCCACGAAGACGATGCGCGTCTCGGGCGTGAGGTAGTCTGCGAAGGTCGCCGTTTCGTCGAAAAAGAGCGGCTGATAGTATTCAATCCCGGGCGAGAGGATGCCGTTCCCGGCGTCCTTGTAGGGAAGGAACTTGCTCGGGTCACCGGGGAAGCGCACGCGCCAGCGCTGACGGAAGGCCGTGAGGGCCTCTTCGTTCACAGGGAATTCGTGACCGGGGAGCAGGCGGATTTCGTCCACCTTTTCCATCGAGCGCTGCGTTTCGACGTCGAACCAACGGATCGATTCGATCTCGTCGTCAAAGAAGTCGAGTCGGAAGGGACGGTCCGTTCCCATGGGAAAGACGTCGACGATCTCGCCGCGCACGGCGAATTCGCCCGCCGCCAACACCTCCTTCACGTTGGCGTAGCCCGCCTTCACGAGGTTCGATTTCAAGGACGTGAGGCTCACCGTGTCGCCCGTGCGGAAGAAGAAGGTGTTGCCGCCTACGAACGACACCGGCGCGAAGCGTTGCGACGCGGTGACGGCGGAGACGAGCACGACGTCCCCTTCGGAGCGTTCGGTCGAGAGTCGATAGAGCGTGGCGAGACGTTCGGAAACGAGATCTTCCTGCGGACTCAGGACGTCGTACGGCAAAGTTTCCCAGTCGGGAAGACTCGAGACGGAGAGGTTCGGCGCGAACCAGCTGATTTCCTGCGAGAGGCGGTAGACGTCCGCCGCATCCGCGCAGATCACGACGAGGCGCTTTTTTTGTGCCTTGGCTTCAAGCCCCGTCTGGGCGAGCGCCAGGGCGTCGCTCGCGAGCGTCGGCAAAGAGAGTGCGTAGCGGTCGCCCGGTTGAAAGGCAAAGGGACTTTTGGAGAAAAGCGTCGAAATCGAATCGAGAGCCATGGCGTGCGTCAGAGGCGGATCGAAAGAGAAAAACCAGAGAGAGCTGACTATAGCGCACTTGTTGCTATCAGACGAGATTGATGGCTTGTAAATCGCTCTTGATTGAGTTGGATCCAATACGCCACAAAGCAGTCAACGACAAGACAAACTGATTACGTTAAGATCCATAATTGGATGTTTTTATGTCTCGAACTTTAAAGGAGAAATGTATGGACAAAGATTTTTCTCTCCCTTTTCAACCTGGTTTTAAAATTGACGCGCGTTACGCGCTTCTTGTTGGGGCGACGGTGATGACGTACGCTCGATTTGAGTCAACTGTTGTTGATATTATCGGATTTTATGAAAAAGGGTATAGATCTGGATATTATTGTAAGGATATGCTGATGCCTTCAAATCTGATTTCCGATTTATCAAAAATTGGAAAGCCCGAAGATAAGGAGGATCTTAAAGGGATTCTTGAAGGATTTAGAGAGGCTGTAAATTTGAGAAATGCTATCAGCCATTCAGTACCTTGTGGTGGGCCGAATCATTACGATGTGCTACTTTTTCAGCAAGGGATCAAACCAAGATTTAAGGATAATATAAAAAAGCCAAATCCCTATCTTGGAGTCTGTTTTGACTACGATCTTTTACTTGGTAAAGCTAAACGGATGTCGGAGGCTTATCTCGTAGCTTCCAAGTTTTTCTATGCTCTTCGCGATAGAGTTAGCAGGGGAGAGGAATTTTCTGGCGAACCTTGTTAAGACTATGTTTGCTCGGGAACTTCGCAAATTTCCTTATCAACTATTCTGCTAAAAGGTGAATACCTCAAGCATGAGTGGTGTATCCCTTAGCTCATAGAAGGAGTTGAAGGTGGTGACTTAGCCTAATGTAATGATTAAATAAAAACTCCCGAATTGCATGCACAACGGCAATTCGGGAGTTGTGGGGTATCGTTTAAATCAAGCGATTAGAACTTGTAGACCAACTGAGCGCCGAGGAGATAGGCGTCGAGCTTGCGGAAGCGGCCTTCCTTCGAACCGTCGGCACCGTAGAGATTACGTTCATGCACGCCGTGGAGGTGGGCAAACGAAATGTCCGTCTGGAAGTTGTCGCTCCACTTGAAGGAGGAACCGATGGCGAACCACCAGCGGTCGGCGTCAGGAATGATGGCCGTACGCGTCTGGGGATTGGCGATCGGCGAGGATTCATAGGCGATACCGCCGCGCAGCGTCCACCAGTCGGTGAGGCGGAGGTCCATACCGAGGGAGCCGAGGTAGGTGTCACGCCACTTGTTCTTGATGTTACCGCCGACACCTTCGACATTCGTGGTGATGTCCAGTTCGTCAAACGAAGACCAGTCCGTCCAACGGAAGGTACCGTAGAGACTCACGAGATCATTGACGTCCCAGGCGACCGAAGCCATGGCCCAGGCGGGGGCAGTGACGGTAGCATAGCCGTCATAATCGCCAACCATGCCGTTAACCTTTTGGAGAGCATAACCGAGCATGGCATTGGAAGTGGGATCACCTTCATCGACGTGGATACGATCCAACGTGAAATCCCCTTCAGCATCGTGTTTGATCTGAGAACGATAGGAAACACCAACGCGGAAATTCTCCGTGGGCGACCACATCATGCCGACGTTCCAACCCCAGGCAGTACTGTCGGCATCAATTTCGCTTTCACCACTGATTTTTCCAATTCCCTGCTGAGAAAAGAGGTTCTTGCGAATTTTCAGGTCAGCCTGTGCGTACTGAATCGAAGCACCAAAGCCCACGCTGAACTTTTCACTGAGCTTAAAGGCAAAATTCGGGTTCAGGTCGAAGGTAAGAATCGTGGCGGAAATGCCGCGTTCGTTACCGGCCCAGTCGTCATCGTATTCGGTGCCCATGCCGAACGGAACCGTCATGCCGAGGCCGAACCAGACCTTGTCGTTGATCTGGTGGACGAGGTAGCCGTGCGGAATGGCCTGCGACTTGTTGCGGCCGTTGGCGGTCACTTCCTGGCCGTCCTTCTCGCCGACGTAGTCGAGGTTCAGACCGATGCCGACGAAGCCCATCTGAATGGCCGTGCCCTTGTGAAGGACCATCGTGGCCGGGTTGTAGTAGACGCCCGAAAGGTCGGTACCGTCGACGCCGGCGCCGGCATAGGCGCGGCCGAGGGCACCGGCGGACTGTTCGGTAAGCATGAAGCCCGCGGCATGAGCCGTCGAGGCGAAAGCGGCAGCTACGGCAATCGCGGAGAGCGCGACTTTGAAAGCAGCACGTTGCACGGAAGTACTCCTTGAATTTCGTGTCGATTGAATTTTGAGGGTCGGGTGCCGTCGGGGCGCCCCGCGAGAAAAGCTTTGCGAATTTTGCCTATGTGTGAGGGTAAGAAAACACACAAAATTTAGGTGTAAACCCTAATAGCAAAGTAAAGCTAAACCTTTGGATTACCCATCGGTACGTTTCCTTTCGGCAACTCGAAGCGCCTGCGTTCCCGCCTCAAAATCCGGCTGATGTACTTCGCCGATTTTCGAACGCTCCGAATGAGTTACTTACTGGAAACTCGGAATCTCCATTCGGGAAAAGTACTACCTTGTTTCGATGAAAAACCGAGGGTAATCTCAGCTAGAACGGTCTCGAAGTCAACGAATTCGAGACTTTCGCGCGGGGTTCTTCCGAGGCTCAGATCTTATGTCGGACGATCCCGAAGCGTACATTCAAACTGCAAGGAGACCCAGTATGAGTTTGAAGCGCAGAGACTTTCTGAAGACGGGATTTGCGGCGGGCGCCGCGATGGCCGCCGCGGTCGGAACGGTGGAAGCGAAGCCCAAGAAGCCGGACCCGAAGAAAAAGGATGAGGTCTACGACGTCGTCGTGGTGGGCGCGGGCTTTGCCGGCATGTGCGCGGCGCTCGAAGCCGCGGAACAGGGTGCGAAGACCGTTCTTCTCGAAAAGATGGGCCGTCCCGACGGCACGACCGTCTATTCCTCGGGCTGGATTGCCGCCGTGGGAAGCCGCTTCCAGAAGAATCATCCGGAAGACAACGAAGAAGCCTTCTTCAACGACATGATGAAGTTGTCGGGCTATCGCTCCGACCCCGAGCTTGTCCGTGTCTACGCGAAGGAAGCCGGGAAGGGCATCGACTGGCTGGCCAATCACGGTACGCCCTTCTTCCTCTGGGAAAACCTCCCCGCGCCGGAACTCTCCCGCTGCGTCATCAGCCCGGGTGAAGGCATTACGGGCGGCTCGATGCTTCTTCGCTGCCTCATGGCCGCGTTGAAGAAAAAGGGCGTTCCCATCCACTACAACACCAAGGCCGTCAAGCTTCTCACGAACGATGTGATGGAAGTCGAAGGCGTCGCCTGCATCACGCCCGAAGGACGCAAGCACTACCGCGCCAAGGGCGGTGTGATTTTGACGACGGGCGGCTTCGGCGCGAACGAAGCCATGGTCTGCCAGTACATCGGTCCCTGGGCCTCGCGCCTCATCGTGCGCGGTTCGCCCTGGATCACGGGCGAAAACATCCTGATGACCCAGGAAGTCCACGCGAAACTCGTCAACATGGACCAGTTCTACGCGGGTCCGATCACCCCGACCGGCCACGCCAATCCGTCGCCCCTGATGCACGCGGGCTACGGCATTCAGGTGGGCACGAACGGGAAACGCTTCGTTCCGGAAACCTGGCTCCAGGTCCCGAAGGCGAAGGCCATCGCCCAGCGCACGCCCGACAACCGCAGCTTCATGCTGATCGGTCAGGACGCGGACGCGAACGACAACATCCTCTCGAACACGATCAAGCGCTTCTCGCGTCTCGGCTATGAAGTCTTCAAGGGCGAGACGATCGAAGAGGTCGCCAAGGCCGCGGGCGTTCCGCCCGAAGCCCTGGTCGAAACGGTGAAGACCTTCAACGAAGCCGTGAAGGCCGGCAAGGCCAAGGAACTCGATCCTCCCTATGAATACGAAACGCCGCATGCGCTCGAGACGGGACCCTACTACATGATCCCGGCCGCGGGCGGCATGGCGAGCACCATGGGCGGCCCGAAGATCAATCCGGACGCGCAGGTGATCAACTTCGAAAACCGTCCGATTCCCGGTCTCTACGCGGCCGGCGCCGCGGCGGGCGGCCTCTGGTATCAGGACGACATCGGCGGCAACCAGTTGGGCGGCGGCATGGTCTTCGGACGCGTTGCGGCCCGTCACGCGGCGGCCCGCGCGAAGGCCGCTCCGGTCAAGAAGGCTCCGGCGAAGAAGTAAGGAGGACGGATCATGAGAAAAAACGTTTTGATGGGTTTGCTGCTTGCCGCCGGTCTCGTCATGTCGGCGCAGGCTTCGGACTTCTTGGCTGACCGTCACGCCACGCGCGGCGTCGCGTGCGCCGCCTGCCATGACGGCAAGACGACGCCCGCTCCGGGCGCGACCGTGAAGAGCGAAACGTGCCTCAGCTGCCACGGTCCGGCCGATAAGCTCGCCGAACGCACGAAGAAGGTGGACCCGAATCCGCACTACAACCACCTGATCGACGTCGGGTGCTTGGAATGCCATCAGGGTCACAAGCAGAGCGTCAACATGTGCTCGTCGTGCCACAACATTCACTACAAGGTGCCTTAATCCGCGGCAAATCCTGGGTGAATAAACACCGGCGGGGCGCTTTCTCCCAAAGAAGGCGCCCCGCCTTTTTGTTGCCTCCCCTAGAATGTCTTCGTTAGAACGCTTGAAGAGAGCTCTTATGGAACCCAAAATTGCCGCGCTTGTCTGTGCGGCGGGCGTCGGAAGCCGCATGCGCGCCGACCGCCCGAAGCAGTACCTCCCGATTGCGGGTCGTCCCATGCTGACGTCGACCGTCCGCGCGCTCGCCGCCGTGGAGCGGATCGACGAGATCGTCGTGGTGGTGAGCCCCGAAGACGCTTACATCGACGAAGTGAAGAAGGACTTTCCTCCGCACGTGCGCGTTTTGCGTGCGGGCGGTTCTGAGCGGGCCGAGTCCGTGCGAAACGGACTCGTGGCTTCGGGCTGGCACAACGACGTCTGGGTGCTCGTTCACGACGCGGCGCGTCCCTGCGTGCGTCCGGGTGAAGTGGGAGCGCTTCTTGACAAGGTGCTCTCCGACGAAACGCTCGACGGCGGCATTCTCGCACAACCCGCGGCCGACACGATGAAGCGCGCCGACGACGAGGGCTGCATTCTCGAAACGGTGCCCCGTGCTGGGCTCTGGCGCGCGGCGACGCCGCAGCTCTTTCGCCTGCGCCCCTTGCGCGAAGCGCTCTCGGGGGATCTCACGGGGATCACCGACGAAGCGAGCGCCATGGAACGCAGCGGGGCGAAAATCGCGCTCGTTCCTTCGCGCGCCACGAACTTCAAAGTCACCGAACCCGCCGACCGCGCCTTGGCGGGCCTCATTCTGGGAGAAAAAAACATGCTGCCGATCCGCGTGGGACAGGGCTACGACTCGCATCGTCTGGTGGAGGGGCGCCCCCTCATTCTGGGCGGCGTGCACATCCCCTTTGAAAAGGGACTCGACGGCCACAGCGACGCGGACGTGCTCCTACACGCCGTGACCGACGCCCTCCTGGGGGCCGCGTCTTTGGGCGACATCGGAACGCACTTTCCGCCGAGCGACCCCAAGTGGAAGGGCGCGGATTCGGGGAAGCTTCTTTCGGCCGTTCTGGGACTCGCCAAGGAAAAGGGCTGGCGCGTCGTGAACCTCGACGCCACGGTCGTGTGCGAGCGCCCGAAGCTCGGCGCCTACAAGGCGACGATCCGGGAAAACGTCGCGAAACTCTTGGAAGTTTCCGTTGACGCCGTGAGCATCAAGGCGAAGACGAACGAAAAGATGGACGCCGTCGGGCGGGAAGAAGGGATGATCGCGCAGGCGGTCATTCTCCTCGCCCGGGACGACGGTTTCTGACGAACCCCTACAACGCAACGCCCTCGGTGAAAACCGAGGGCGTCTTACTCAGAACGATCGGGAAGAGGCCGTCAGGCCGACTTTTCGGCCTTTTCCGGCGCTTCCTTCTCTTTATCCTTCGCCTTCTTCTTTTTGGGCGTGACGGCGGGGAAAGTGATCCGCACGCGAAGACCGTGAGGTTCGGCCGACTCGAGCTTCACGCTTCCTCCCGAACGGCGGACGATGCGGTCGACGATGGCAAGCCCGAGGCCCGTCCCCGTAACGCCGCTTCGCGCGCTCTCGCCGCGCTCGAAAGGCCGCATCACGCGTTCGCGCTGATCTTCGGGGAGGCCCGCGCCGCGGTCTTCCACGACGAGTTCGGCGTTCTTTCCGACCTTGTGCACAATGACCGTGAGGCGCAGATTCCCGTCTTCGCTTCGGCCGTAGCGCGAAGCGTTCGTAAAGAGGTTCTGAATTGCGCGCGAGAGTTCGATCGGGTGCGCCATGACGAGGTGGCCGGTTTCCAACGACACTTCGGTTTCGATCGACGAGTCGCTCTTCAAGCGCGCGTTGTCCATCGCTGCCTTCACGGCTTCGCCGAGGTCCACTTCAACCTGTTCGGACTTGCTGCGGCGCGCATAGGCGAGGAACTGCGTGACGATGTTTTCCATCTGTTCGAGGTCGCTTACCATGGCGTTGCGCGATTCGTCCGAGAGGTTCGCGAGTTCCACTTCGAGGCGCAGGCGCGTGATCGGCGTGCGAAGGTCGTGCGAGACGCCCGCGAGCAGAAGTTCACGGTCCGCGTCCATGCGGCGCAGGTCCTGCACCATGCGGTTGAAGCTGATGTTCACGGCCTGAATTTCGGCCGTTCCGGAATTCTCCGGCAGGGGATCGGGGACCTGCCCCTGACCGAGCTGTTTGGCGCAGTTCGAAAGGGCTTCCAAGGGCTTGATCACGTGCCGCGCAAGGAGCGTTGCGCCAAAGAGCGACGCCAGGCACGCAGCCACGGCCCACCAGACCCAGCTCGTGCCGTAGGGCGGATCAAGGAGTTCGTCGGAAGTCTGCAGCCAATAGGCGTCGCCGTCGATGTCGACCGAGACCCAGAGGCCCTTGACGCCGTTCACTTCCGCCGCGAGCACGGTGGACTGACCGAGGTTTGCCTTGACGAGCTGCTCGATCAAGGAGTTGAACCCGTCGTTCGGAAGGGGCTTCACGCGGTCCGTGTGTTCGCGCGGACTGATGAGAAGCTCTTCGCGGGCGGCGAGCACCGTGAGGAGATCCTTGCGGTAGAGCGGATCGGCCGTGACGAGGGCGTAGCGCGTCAGGTTCGCCGTCGAGACGATGTGTTGCGCCACCCCTTGGGAATAGGGGAGTTCGCTCAAGACGCGAAAACTCTGCAGCCACCCCACCACGCTGAAGAAGATGAGGCTGCACAAAAGCAGAAAGGTGCGCCAGAAAAGACTCGGGCGGTGATTCGGAGGAATGGCAATCATCGGAAGAAAAGGGGCCCGCACGGACGGGCCCCGGAGAATCGTGTTTTTTCCATCCGATCGGGGGCCAGGCACCCGATCGAAATGCGGGGCGCGTTACTTCGCCGCGTCCTTCTTTTCGCCTTCTTCGGGCGCGGGATCGTCCGGAATGAAGACGTAGCCGAGACCCCAGACGGTCTGCAGATAGCGGGGCTTCGAAGGATCGGGTTCGATCAGCTTGCGCAGACGCGAGACCTGGACGTCGAGCGACCGGTCGAAGGCTTCGTATTCGCGGCCGCGGGCCATTTCCATGAGCTTGTCGCGCGAGAGCGGGGTGCGCGGGTGACGCGCGAAGGCCTTGAGAACCGCAAATTCGCCCGTCGTGAGGGGCACGGGTTCGCCGTTTTTCTTCAGAACGCGGGTGCCGAGGTCGAGCGTGAAGGCGCCGAAGGAGACGACTTCGTTTTCGCGCGAGGGAGCGCCCGGGGCGTCCGCGGCCGGACGGCGGCGAAGCACCGCATGAATGCGGGCGAGCAGTTCGCGCGGATTGAAGGGCTTGGCGATGTAGTCGTCGGCGCCGAGTTCCAGACCCACGATTCGGTCGACGTCTTCACCGCGGGCCGTGAGCATGATGATCGGCGTCATGTCCTTGGCGGCGCGCAGACGGCGCAAGATCTGCAGACCGTCTTCACCGGGCATCATGAGGTCGAGAATCAGGGCGTCGAAATGTTCGCGCATCCAGATGCGGTTCATGGCGGCGCCGTTTTCGCTCACGAACACCTGAAAACCGTTTTCACCGAGATAGCGGCGCAGTAAATCGCGAAGTCTCGGATCGTCGTCCACGACGAGAATCTTGGGAGTGCGTTCCACGGAAGTTCTCCTTCGGTAGGGTGAATGGGCCGTTCTCAGAATACGGCCGCGTAATTTGTAACATTGTCGCCTTTTCGGGCGTTTCGTGTTGGAAGTCGTCAACACCGTGTTACAAACTTACGCGAAATTTGAAACTCTTCGGGACTTCCTTACGCCTTGATTCGGACTTCCCCCGCTAATATCGCATCGTCCCGTCAGGCGGCCTGCGGGCCGCCGTGACGAACGCGTGACAGCCTGTTACCTATTCGAACTTCTTGGTGCCGTGCGCACTGTTATAGTCGAAGTGTCCCCGGAGAGGGGATGCTGGGATGTTTCAAGTTTGCCTATGCGAAAGAATGTTTGTCTCGTCGTTTTGCTCTGCGGCTGCGGAGCCGTCTACGCCGCCTGGGAAGGCCCCGTGGCCGATGGCGCGGAAGGTAGCCGCATGGCCGAGTGCGTGACCGAAAAGGTTCCCTGCGTTCGGCTGTGGGAGCAAATGAGCGCCGCGGAGCGTGCGCGTCTGTGGCCCTTCCTCGACGAAGTCGCCAAGACTTCTTATTGGCGTCAGATGTCGAGTGAAGATCGGCGCGAGATGCGCAAACACCTCTCGAGCGCTGAGCGCGAGCAGTTGCGAAACCGCTACAGCGTGAAGCGCGAAGGCGAGCGCCGCGCCGGCCGTCGTTTGGGCGGCATGTGCGAAGAAAAGCGCTCGGAACTGCGGCGCCAGGTGATGGAAGTGCACATGCAGTTTCGCCGCTTTCATCGGGCGGACCGTCCCGCGGCGGAAGCCGCGGCACCCTGACGCGACATTCATTCTTTCCTCGAGGGACGCTTCGGCGTCCCTTTTCTTTTGCGGGGCGTCGGGCTCGGGACCGCTATAATGAAACGCTTCCCATCACATAGATCCCAAAATGAACCGCAACGCACCTCTTTTGCTTGCTCTCGATACGGCGGGCGAACGCTCTTCCGCCGCGCTGCGCTTGCCCGACGGCCGCGTTTTTGAAACTGTCGAGCGGGTCGGAAACCGTCACGCCGAGCGTCTGCTCGATCAGGTGGCGACGCTTCTTAAGGAGGCCGGGTGTTCTCGCCGCGAAATCGGTCTCGTCGCCTTCGGGGCGGGGCCGGGATCCTTCACGGGGCTGCGCGTCGCCTGCGGTACGGCGCAGGGCGTCGCCTGGGCGCTCCAGATCGACACGGTGCCAGTGAGCAACCTCGAAGCGCTCGCTTGCCGCGCGCAGAAGGCGCTCGAGCTTCCCAAGGGTGCCCGCATTGCGGTGCTCAACGACGCGCGCATGAACGAATGCTATGCGGCGCTCTATGAGGCCGATCCCGAGGGACTGCCCGTGACGATCGAGGATGCGAAGCTTGTCAATCCCGCCGACGCGCCCGCCTGGGTGCGTGCGTCGGGCGCGACGGTGGTGGCGGGCAGCGCCCCCGCCGCCTATCCCGAAGAGCTCAAGTTTTCGGACGACGTGCGCGTCCATGCCGAAACGGCCGACGCCGTCGACATGCTCGAGATCGCGCTCGCCGCTTCGCAGAGCGCAATGACCGTGCCGCCCGCGCTCGCCGCGCCCCTTTACGTGCGCGACCGCGTGGCGCTCACGTCCGAAGAACGCCGCCGCGGAGAGAAATTGTGACGACGATTCGCCCGATGAGCCGTGACGACGTGCCGCTTGTCGCGGCGCTCGAAGCCGAGGTCGAAGTGACGCCCTGGAGCGAGCGCGCGCTCGAAGACGCGCTCGGTCCCGACTACGTCGCGCGCGTGCTCACCGACGACGAGGGGCAAATCCTCTCGTGGATCGTCTGGCGCACGATTCTCGACGAGTCCGAACTCCTTCTGATCGGCACGGCGAAAAACGCTCAGCGCAAAGGATACGCGCGGGCGCTTCTCCAAGACGCTCTTTCCGAGGCCGAAGACCGCGGGATCGTCGCCATGCACTTGGAGGTACGGGCGGGAAACGATCCGGCCGCAAAACTCTACGAAACTTCGGGCTTTGCCATCGTTGGCCTGCGAAAAGGCTACTATTTCTACGACGGGCGCCGTGAGGACGCGCTCCTCATGACCAATCGTTGGAAGGAAGACTGATGCTCGACACCGCGCGAAGCAGGATTTGGGAGGCGATGCGGATCGGTCCGCAGTGGTTGCTGCGCGACACCGAAGATCCGCTCTTGGACGAGATGACGAAAAAGCGTCTCGCGCCCGCTCCCGTGCGCGGTGCGGCCGTTCGTCCCGACGCTCCTCCGATTTCGACGGAAGTCCCCGCAGCCCGCGTCGCGCCGACGAGAGCTCCCGTCACGCACCGTGCATCCCGCGCGGGGGC
>OGMG01000527.1_pt1 | contig 15430 bp, 14 predicted proteins | sample 1573031 | NCBI WGS metagenome assembly OGMG01 (sample SAMEA2582002, study PRJEB24529) | metagenome | biome: Human gut stool | place: China | collected 2011
GGCGAACATATACCCCCGACGCAGGGGGAACACCAGACAAAAACCCAGCGCCCCGGTAAAAGATGTGAGAAGCTGCACGATCACAGTCCGATCCCTCCCATCAGTAAAAAGGCGCTCATGAAGCCCATAGCCAGCGCCCCGGCCCACAGCAGCGTTTCGATGAGCCGCATGGCGCCGGAGATCGGGGAGCCTACCATGGTGTCCCGGACGGCGTTGGTCATGGCCAGACCGGGGATCAGCAGCATGATGTCACCGATCAGGATTTTGTCGGCGTGGAGCTCCGGCAGGAAAAAGGCGCACAGGGTAATGCTGATGCCAACAGCCAGAGCGGAGAGCAGATTGAATACCAAGCGGTTGGGGCACTGAGGGCCAAAGTGCCGCTGGAGGCGGCAGATCACCAAGCCAAACAGGGCAGCCACCAGACCATCCGTCATGGAACCGCCGAAAAACAGGGCGCAGCTTCCTGCGGCCAGCGCGCTGCCCAGGTAGACCAGCAGTGGCTTGGGGGTTTCTGCCGTGATCTGGGCAACTTCCCGGCGCAGCTCATCCAGCGGAATAGGATCGGCGCAGCACCGGCGGCTCAGATCGTTCAGCGCTTCCAGAACGGTGAAATCCGTGCCGCCGGGAGTCAGGATCCGGCGGGTCTGGGTGATGTCCCGCCCGCTGGGCAGCGTCATGGTTACCACGATGCTGGAGGTGATGACAAAGGCATTCATCCGAACAGCCCCGTAGGCCGTGCCCATACGGGTCAGAGTGTCCTCCACCCGGTTTACCTCTGCCCCTACGGCCAAAAGCGCTTCCGCAATGTCCATGAGACAGTGCAGCAGGACCTCCGGCTGCGCCGGGACAGGGATCTTATCTGCGTTCACGTCACTCAAAAGCCGAAGAGCATAGAGCGATCAATGTCGGCCAGGCTGTGAGCACCGCACATGGCCATGGTGTCCGCAAGCTCTGCCTGAAGCTTGTCCACATAGGCCTGCACGCCTTCCTGAGCGCCGCCATAGACCGCGGTGACGAAGGGGCGGGCGATGAGCACCGCATCGGCACCCAGGGCCAGAGCCTTGAACACGTCCATGCCGGAGCGGATGCCGCCGTCCACAAAGACCTTCATCTTGCCGCCCACGGCGTCCACAATGGCAGGCAGGACCTCAGCAGTGGCGGGGCACTGATCCAGCACACGGCCGCCGTGGTTGGAGACGATGATACCAGCGGCACCGGCTTCCAGGGCCTTTCCCGCACCCTTCACCGTCATGATGCCCTTGAGGATAAAGGGCTTGCCTGCCATGGCAGCGATGTCCTTGAGCTGATCCACGGTCTTGCTGCCGGCGGGGGGAGTCATCCCCTTCAGGAAGGGCAGACCGGCGGCGTCAATGTCCATGGCGATGGCGCAGGGATCAGCGGCCTTTACCAGGTCCATCTTCTGCCGGACGGTTTCCAGATTCCAGGGCTTCACAGTGGGAACACCGCAGCCGCCGTTGGCTTTCAGGGCATCCGCAGCGCCTTCCATGACGGCGGGATTGGTGCCGTCGCCGGTGAAGGCAGCGATGCCGCTCTCGGCGCAGGCCCGCACCAGCACGTCGTTGTAGGTCATGTCGGTGTAGGTATCGGAGTAGTGGAGGTTCACCGCACCCACCGGGCCGGCGAAGAAGGGGTACTTGAAGCTGCGGCCGAACAGCTCCACGTGGGTATCGGGGGTGCCGTTCTCGCAGAGGGTATCCATGTTCACACGGATGTCGGCCCACTTATTATAATTGCGGATGGCCGTATCGCCCACGCCCTTGGCACCGGGGCCGGGGATCTGGTTTTTGCAGGCCACGCCGTTGCACACCGGGCAGGCCTTGCAGTATTGACCAATGCAGGTACGGGCATTGGCAAGCACTTCAGAATAAGTCATAAAAGCATCCTCCTTATATTTCCCGCCGCTGCGGCACAAAATGACCTACCGCAGTGCTCTTTGCCCTCAATATAGACCTATTTTAAAGGTGCGTCAAGGGCTTTTTGTGCTTTCCATCCATGCGGCAGAATACTTTCTCGCGTTTTTTCGTCATTTTTAAAAAAGTCTGATTTTTTTCAAAAAAATCCTTGACAAAAAGCCTGCTTTCAGGTATTATAGTGGAGCGCCAAGGGCACCCGCCCAAAGGCAGAACAAAAGATGTGGAAAGATGGCTGAGTTGGTCTAAGGCGCACGACTGGAAATCGTGTAACGTGTCAAAAGCGTTCTGGGGTTCGAATCCCCATCTTTCCGCCAGAAATCCGAAACCTTACGGTTTCGGATTTTTTGTTTTTTCAGCGCTTCTCTGTTCCGCCTTGACTTTTGTCCGCTGTTCCGCTATGCTGAATAAAACATCTGAGGGAGGATTTTTTATGGCATCTTCCAAACGGAAAAAGCACGGCGCGGGCTATGTGGTCCTGATCGCAGTGCTCATTCTTGTACTGCTTGCAGTCGTGGCCGCTGTAACCGGGTACAGTCTGGTAGCCCGCCGGGTGAAAGTGCTGCAGGCAGGCGCGGCCTTTACCTTTGATTATGAGATCACATCCACAGCCGATTCCCCTGCCCTTTACACCATCCTGCAAAAGACAGGCTCCACCAAGGGCACCGTCAACGGCCTGTATGCGCCGGACGCACTGCAGCTGAGCATATCGGCCCCGGATGCCGTTATCCCGGCAGGCCCGCTCACCCGGGTGTATATCAGCAGAAGCGAGACCTTATACGATGCAGGGCAGCTGTACAAAAATATCCGCTCTTCCATCACCGGCAGCTACCCGCTGGCGAGCCTTCTGCTGCCGGACTGGAGCCTTGGCAGTTATATCTCGCAGGCCCAGCTGGCAAGCCTGCTGGGTGTGGACACCACAGCCACCAGCCTGCAGGACATGACCGAGTTTGAGCTGCCGCAGAAAAAGCTGCAGCGCGTACAGCCGGAAAACGCAAAGGACGGCTACCTTTATTTTCAGCTGGATACCGGTGATGCCAGCACCAATGCACCGGTACTTGTTATCGGGCTGGAAAAGAGCAGGTTCTTTGCGGATGCCATCCCGGTGCACATCCTGCTCACCATCCCGGAACACGGGGTCAGCATCCAGCTCACTGGCACCGTGAGTGCCCAGACCGTGGTACTCACTGCGCCCACATCCCGCATGAAGGACGAAGACATCCAGACGCTGGTGCAGATCCGCGAAGCCAGCCCAGGTGGTTACAAATCAGCTGGAAAGTCACATGCCGATGTGGCTCAATTGGCAGAGCAGCTGATTTGTAATCAGCAGGTTATCGGTTCGAGTCCGATCATCGGCTTTTTTGAAGGAACAAGAGTCCTTGAACAAGGACCATTAGCTCAGTTGGTCAGAGCAACCGGCTCATAACCGGTCGGTCCTGGGTTCGAGTCCCCGATGGTCCACTCAAAAGAAAAGAATAAGGCCTAATGGCTCAGTTGGTTAGAGCGCCGCCCTGTCACGGCGGAGGTCGCGGGTTCGAGTCCCGCTTGGGTCGTTCTGGAAGTTTAGCTCAGCTGGGAGAGCATCTGCCTTACAAGCAGAGGGTCACAGGTTCGAGCCCTGTAACTTCCACTTGCATCAGTTTCTGGTGCAGAAATGCCGGCGTGGCGGAACTGGCAGACGCGCAGGACTTAAAATCCTGTTGTAGCGATACAGTACCGGTTCGATTCCGGTCGCCGGCATTCATCGAAAGGGCACTTGACAAGAGTGTTATAATAGATGAGAAGAAGTTAATAGAATATGTGTGCGTAGCTCAGCTGGATAGAGCACTTGGCTACGGACCAAGGTGTCGGGAGTTCGAATCTTCTCGCGCACGTATCTAAGTCCTTGAAATTTATTTTCAAGGACTTTCCTTATGCAACAGAATAATGAGGATAGTGGTTAAAACATATGAGTGAAGTAAAAGAAATAAAGAAACGTATCGATTTTTTGGACTACCTGAAGGCCATTTGTGTTATTATGGTAATTATTACACATTATGATTGGGGAGATAAGGATTCTCCATTTTTTACAATGCTGATCAATATGGCAGTTCCTGTTTTTATGATTATTAGCGGTTATAATTTTGCTATGTCAAATCGGAAAAAGACAGGTGGAAATTTAAAGAAAATGTATGCATGGGAGATGATAAAACCCAAATTGATCCGTTTTCTTGTGCCATTTTTTACAGTGTGTCTCATTGAAATTGTTCTTTTAGTGATCGAGGACAAGCATATTAATCCACCTCGGATTTTCCTTTTAGGAGCATATGGTCCCGGTAGTTATTATGTGCCTATCATGATCCAGTTATTGGTAATCTTTCCTATTATATATAAGTTGGTAGAGAAAAATGCCAGGCTGGGAATCGCATTGTCAGGCGCAGCAAATTTATTGTTCGAAATCAGCGTAAAAATATTTGATATGGATAAGTACTATTATCGCCTGAGCATTGGACGTTATTTGCTTTTGATCGCATTTGGATGTTACCTTTATTTATATCCGGAACACAGGGTGAAAAGGTACCAGCTTATCAGTATGTTTTTGATTGGGCTGGGATATATTGTTGCTGTGTTCGGATTTGATTGGGATATCATTCTGTTTGACTATTGGAAAACAACAGCAATGCCGATTGCATTTTATATTTTTCCGATTATAATTATATTTTTCCGAAGATTTTATCATATAAAATTACCGGGACTTATCGGAAATACATTGACATGGATTGGACAGGCATCGTATCATATTTTTTTGGTACAAATGGTATATTATCATTTTAAACTTGGTGGTAGAATTATGGCAAGTGCATGGTATATTGCACTTCCATTTAATATTTTGGTAACGGTCGCAGCCGGACTTGCATTTTATGAAGCTGACTGCAGGTTTATCAGGAATATGAAATGTTTAAAATACAGAGTAAAACAGAGAGTTGCGTAAAATAACACAGGAATATTGGAAAAACAGTTTCGCATATGACTTGTAGGAGCGTAGAGCGAAAACATGAGTCTAACAAGAGTGTGATGATATAGATATAAAAAATTAGCATCGTATCTCAAAGAAGAACGAGAGCAGGAGGAAAAAATGTCTAGCAAAAAAACATTTGAAATGGTATTGACTGCATTATTTACAGCAATTATCATCATCATGGCATTTGTGCCATACTTAGGTTATATTAACCTTGTCGTAATTAAAGCAACTTTGATTCATGTACCGGTAATTATCGGCTCCATTGTTCTTGGACCGAAAAAGGGTGGATTTTTAGGATTCGTATTTGGATGTACCAGTCTTATCAACAATACGTTTAATCCAAGTTTATTGTCGTTCGCATTTTCACCATTTTATTCCGTAGGGGAAATCGGAGGCAATTTCTTTAGTGTTATTATTTGTTTTGTACCACGTATCTTAGTAGGAGTTGTTCCATATTTTGTATATGTTGGAATTAAAAAATTGTGTAAGAAAAAAGCAGCCGGAGACTGGATTGCACTTCCGATTGCAGGCGTTGCAGGTGCATTTACAAATACGCTGCTGGTTATGAATTTAATTTATATTTGTTTCAGTTCGGAGTTTGCTTCGGCAAAAAATATTGCGCTGGATGCAGTTTACGGAGTGATTTTAACGATCATTGCGACGAACGGTGTGCCGTAGGCAATTGTTGCAGCGGTACTTACAACAGCAATTGGAAAAGTACTCATAAAGTGGAGGAGATAGGCTTTGTTAACAGGTAAAACAGTTGTATTAGGTGTCACAGGAGGGATTGCGGCATATAAAATGCCAAATGTGGCAAGAATGTTGAAAAAAATGCACTGTAATGTTCATGTGATCATGACACAGAATGCAACAAATTTCATTACGGCTACTACATTTGAGACACTCACAGGAAATAAATGTCTGATCGATACATTTGACCGCAATTTCGAGTTTTCTGTAGAACATGTTGCAATTGCTAAACAGGCAGATCTGGTCTTAATTGCGCCGGCGACAGCGAATGTGATTGGGAAAATTGCAGGAGGCATTGCGGATGATATGCTTACTACAACTGTGATGGCCTGCACCTGTAAAATTTTGATCGCTCCGGCGATGAATCACAATATGTATCATAATTCCATTGTTCAGGAGAATATCGAAAAGTTAAAACGACATGGGTATGAAATCATTGATCCTGTATGTGGAATGCTTGCAAATGGGGATACTGGAGACGGAAAGCTTCCATCAGAAGAAACATTGGTAAGCTATGTGGTAAGAGAACTTGCGCATGAGAAAGATTTGCATGGGAAAAAAGTACTGGTAACGGCAGGACCAACGCAGGAGGCCATTGATCCGGTTAGGTATATCACGAATCATTCTACCGGGAAAATGGGGTATGCGCTTGCAGAAGCTGCCATGTTAAGAGGAGCAGAAGTCACATTGATCAGTGGACCGACCGCTATTGAGCCGCCGATGTTTGTAAATGTGATTCCAATCATTTCAGCGCAGGAAATGTTTGAAAAAGTAGCGACAAACGCCACAGAAAACGATATAATAATAAAAGCAGCGGCTGTTGCAGATTACCGACCAAAAGAAGTCTGTGATGAGAAGATAAAGAAATCGGATCATGACACAGAGATTGAGTTAGAACGTACAACAGATATTCTTGCATACCTTGGAAAGAATAAAGGAAAAACTTTTTTATGTGGGTTCTCCATGGAAACAGAAAACATGTTGGAGAATTCCAGAAGAAAATTAGATAAAAAAAATCTTGATATGATTGTTGCAAATAATTTGAAGGACAAAGGCGCTGGTTTCGGAGTGGATACGAATTTGATCACGATCATCACAAGAGACCGGGAATTGCAACTAGAGTTAATGAGTAAGCAGGATGCTGCAAACTGTATTTTAGATGAGATTATCAGAAAAACTGGAAATCGTGAATAGATAAGAAAGTGGCAGGTAGATTGCATGGAAGTATTGAAAGTACAAAAAGGTCAGATTATTGCAAAAAAAAATGACAAAGTAAAAGAATGGTATTTTATACAGGAGGGCTCTGTTATCCAGAAGTATGCATTTGTTGAACTGGAATTGAAACAGAATGGCATTGTTGGTATTCTGGAGAATGACAGATTCCTTTGTGATTATATCGCAGCGGAGGACAGTGCACTGGCTGTTTTTCCATGTGAATCGTCGGAGGATCTGCAGGGGATTTTGTCAAATGATGCAAAGATCCGAAGATATTTTTTGAAGGCAGCGATTGAGCAGAGACAGCAGATGCTCCAGGTATACGCTGGTCTGGAAGTGAGATGCAAACAGTTTCATACGTTTATAGAGACGTTTTATAATGACTATAAAACAATCTGTAACCAGTATCAGTTAGAAGAACAGCCTTTTTCTAAAATGGATTATTTCCATTCTCTGGAAATGCGTCATAAAGCGGAAAAATGGGAGATGGACAACAGCAGTAGTCTGGTGACAAATTATCTGGAAGAATATCTGAATCTGCTGGAAAAGGATGATAGTCTGTGCGTTGGTGCAATTATGGAGGCTTCTGCACAGATGCGAAGAGTTGCGCAGGGAATCAGTGAGATGGTTGCGTATCTTCTATATAATAAGGATCTGCTGATCAGTGAATCCGGAAAAGATATTTTTCAGTTATTCTTTGATCTGGCGATTCGCGCAGGGCTGAATCATGAAGAATTAGAACCAATCAATAAAGAAGTGAAACTGATCATTGAACTGGTAGAAAAATTAAAGATTTATGATCAGAGAGTCATTGATTACCGCTGGAGTGAATACCAGAATTATGAATTTGGAAGCAATGGGTTAGAGGAAGTGGCATCTGTCGGAGTTTTTGGCGAAGACGAAGAAGAGTTTGAGAGCGATGAGGAAGAAAGCGAAGACTGCTTAGAACATATTCTTACCTACGCGGGATTTGATGAATCACAGATCGAGGATGTACGCAATAAGATCAGGGAATACCGGGAACTGCCGGATATGCTATCAACGGATGATGAGGCATACCGCATCAGAAAACAGCTGACGCCTGTTTTTTATGATGTATATTATAAGGTATTTATGCGTGCAATGCAGGAAGAGGGGCAGATAACGCCAATTCTGGAAATGTTCCTCAATTTTGGCTTTATGGATGTGCAGATGGTTGGTGAGGATAATGCCAATGCATTGTACGATCTGACAGAACATTTGGATCTATGTAATTCAGAGCATGTGTATACCATGTATGAGTGGCTGAAGGCAATTTATGAAGGCCGGAAAGAGCCTTCCAAGAATGAATTTGATCTGGATTATAGCCAGTATTTATTAGAAAAACTGAAAACAAAGAAGATTACGGAAGCACAGATGAAACAACTTCAGGATAACCGGGAGCTGAAAGTAAAATATGAGATTCAGAACATGTTTACCTCTGGAAACCGTGCAACGTATGGAAAAATAACGACATTCTGTCCGATTTTAGGAGAGTATGATCTGATCAACTCTGTAGAAAAGATGCTTGTGACAGCAGAGCGGTTAGAGGGAGTTATCAATCAGATCCGTAAGATCGATTTTTCTGTTTTTTACAGAGAAGTATTATTTTCAGATCCGGACAAAGGAATTAACCATGAAAATATTATGAAAGAGGTATTGCCGGATATTATTCTTATGCCAAATGCGGGAACCAAGGCAATGATGTGGCAGGAGACAGCGGGAGTGAAGCGCGACACTTCAGCACGTTTTATGTTCCCTGTTTTTACTGCGGTAGATCTTGAAGATATGATGATCGAGACTATGGGTAGATATCGTTGGGAAATCTGCAGAAAGATCCAGGGTGTACATTGGAATGATATCCGTGAAAAATCCCTGACGGCGGAGTATTGCGATTATATGCAGTTTTACCGTAAAAATTTTGAATTGTCTGCTGATGCAAAAGAAAAGCTGAAAAATGCATTGTTCCGCGCAAAGAATAATTACAGGGAAGTTTTTGTAAAGGATTACCAGAACTGGATCAAATATGAGTCAAGAGGAAGCTATCGTCTGAACAAGGTTTCCAGACAGATACTGATGACTTATTGTCCGTTCTCGAAAGAACTTCGAAATGAATTGAAGGCAAACCCAATGTATCAGGAACTTCTGAACCGATATGATATCCAGAGTTCCAGAAGTGTGAAACGTATTCTTGCCGTTTACGACAAGTATAAGCGTGCTGGCGGAGAATTAAATCAGGATTTAAGAGATAATTTATTATATTATCAGATGTAGAAAAATCCATCGGAAAAAAGATATAAACTTTTCCGATGGATTTTTTGTGTGTGAAACATCAATAGAAAAAGCCAAATGCAACCGCATCTGGCTTTTTCTGAGGGGAGTATAAATAATTAATAAGGGGTATAACTATGATACGTGTTCGGATCACAACTTTAGTATAGCCTATCTATATTTAAAAAGCAATTTAAAAAATGTATATTTTGTGAGAATCTTCAAATAATAAAAATGCATGTGACAAAGTAATTTTACATGCAGAAAAAGAAGAAAATTTTGTACACAAAACAGGAGGACATTTTATCATGGCAAAGAACATGGATGGTACAAACAAGAGTGAAAACAGCTACGAGCAGAACAGTTATGAGAACAGCAATGGACAGAACAAGAGTGGTCAGAACAAATCTACCAATAAGTCAACAAATAAGTCCACAAACAAATCCACAAACAAAACTTCTGACTGCCATCACGAAGAGTAGCAGCACGGAAAACAAATCATTGCATAATATGTAATAAGGAAAGAATCAGAGACAGATTACAGATCACACTGTAATCTGTTTCTTGTTATAAAGGGGGAAATATGGCATTTTATACCATTCATCCAAGAGATATCCAGAATATTTGTTTTCAAAAGAGGGTGCGTGTAGTTGATATTAGAGAACCTCAGGAATACAGAAAATATCACTATCCGGGTGCAGTAAATATCCCGTACAGCGATAATGACAGCTGGTGCTGTCGTTTTTCAAAGTATCGGCCGCTGCTTTTATACTGTGAGTATGGGAGTACAAGTCTTCTTGCTGCACGCAAGCTGGGAAAAGAAGGGTATGAGGTTTATACTGTGATTGGCGGTGCAAATGCAATGCAGGAGCAGCTAAGGCGTTAGACGGGCAGAACCATTTCTCATGGAAATATTTTTGCAATTGACAGTTCTAAATAGAACAGATAATATAAGAATAGGTTTTTAGACTTATTTTTAGAGGAGATTTCAGTGAGAACATTTGATTTACTTGTGCCTTGCCACTTTGGGTTAGAGGCAGTTTTAAAAAGAGAAATATATGATCTTGGCTATGAGATCACAAAAGTAGAAGATGGCAGAGTGACATTTGAAGGTGATGAGGAAGCAATCTGCCGTGCCAACATTTTTCTGCGTACGGCAGAACGTGTTATGATCCAGGTCGGAAGGTTTAAGGCAACGACTTTTGAAGAACTTTTCCAGGGAATCAAGAACCTTCCGTGGGAAGAATATATTCCGGAGGATGGAAAGTTCTGGGTGAAAAAAGCGTCTTCTATCAACAGCAAGTTGTTCAGTCCATCCGATATTCAGTCCATTGCCAAAAAAGCAATGGTGGAGCGCATGAAACAGAAATATCACAAGGAATGGTTCAAAGAAGATGGAGCAGCTTATCCGGTCCGTATTTTTTTACTGAAGGACGAAGTGACGGTGGCGCTGGATACATCCGGTGATTCTTTACATAAACGTGGATACAGAACGATGACGAGTAAGGCTCCATTGACGGAAACGCTTGCAGCCTCCTTAATTATGTTGACTCCTTGGCGGAAAGACCGGATTCTGGTCGATCCATTTTGTGGAAGTGGTACCTTCCCGATCGAGGCAGCAATGATCGCAGCGAATATCGCACCGGGAATGAACCGTGATTTTACAGCAGAGGAATGGACAAACCTGATTGACCGCAAACTCTGGTATGAGTGTGTGAAAGAGGCAGAGGATATGATCGACACTACTGTGAAAGTAGATATTCAGGGATATGACATTGATGGAGATGTGATCAAAGCAGCAAGGGAAAATGCGAAGCGTGCGGGAGTGGAACACATGATCCATTTTCAGCAGAGAGCGGTTGCAGATTTAAGCCACCCGAAAAAATATGGCTTCATCATCACAAATCCTCCGTATGGGGAGCGTCTTGAGGATAAGGCAGATCTGCCGGAACTGTATACACAGATTGGGCAGGCATACCAGAGACTGGATTCCTGGTCGATGTTTCTGATCACAAGCTATACTGAGACAGAAAAATATATTGGAAGAAAAGCGGATAAAAACCGCAAAATTTATAACGGTATGTTAAAGACTTATTTTTACCAGTTTTTAGGACCGAAGCCTCCTAAAAAACGCAATTAAGGAGATTTAAGGGTACATGAAGTATTCGAAGCGTTATATTGCCTTCACGGGCGTGCTGGCAGCTGCACTTTTGATAAAATTTAATAATTTTGGCGAACAATATCAGACTGTGAACCGTTTCCGCGGGGCACAACTTGAGGAGACAACATGGAATCCATTGATCGCCCAGAGTGTGAATGACGGATTACTTTCAGTAGTCATTGACAACAAAGAGTACACGAATGAAAAATATCCTTTTTTCATGGATGCGAATCTGGACATCATGGTTCCGGTATCTATTTTACGGGATGCATTAAACTGCAGCGCACATATTTATAATGAGGATACACTTCTGGTAGAGAAGCATAACAGTGAACTTTCCTTTTCTCTGAACAATGATATGATAGAGGTCAATGGCAAGAAGGAAAAAGTGGTTTCTCCGCTGATCAAAAAAAACAAAGAGTATTATGTGAGCCTGAATGATCTGTCCAATTATCTGGACTATTCCTACACCTGGAATATTCAGGAAAACAAGGCACAGGCAGCAGATGTGTCGGAGAGTGCAACGATTATTCCGACAAAGTACGATCTGAGGGACAGAGCGAGGGTTTCTGCTATCCGAAATCAGGGAACATATGGAACCTGTTGGTCGTTTGCAGCGTTAAGTGCGATGGAATCCGTTCTTTTACCGGAGCAGAATTATCAGTTTTCGGTGGATCATATGACATTGAATAATGGGTTTCATCTGACACAGGACGATGGTGGTGAGTACACGATGGGAATGGCGTATCTTGCGTCATGGAAAGGTCCGGTATTAGAAAAGGATGATCCATATGGAGATAACAAAACGACGCCGGATCTTACTGCTGTAAAACATGTGCAGGAGATGCAGATCATCGATGGAAAAGATTATGAGAAGATAAAGGAAGCAGTATTTAAATACGGTGGCGTGCAGACTTCGATTTATAACTCGTTAAAAAGTTCGCAGTCGAAATCACCTTATTATGACCGCAGAACAAGTTCGTACTGCTATATCGGTACGGAAAAACCAAACCATGATGTTGTGATCATCGGCTGGGACGACAGTTATTCCAAGGATAATTTTTCCGTTGATCTTGAGGGGGACGGAGCATTTATCTGTCAGAACAGCTGGGGAAGCGAATTCGGTGATGGCGGGATTTTTTATATTTCTTACTATGATACGAATATTGGTACCCACAATGTCGCGTATACAGGAATTGAGGACAGTGATAACTACGATCACATTTATCAGAGTGATCTCTGCGGTTGGGTAGGACAGCTCGGCTATAACAAAGAGAGCATTTACGGTGCAAATGTTTATACTGCGGAATCCGATCAGAATCTTACGGCTGCGAGCTTTTATGCCACAGGAAAAGATTCGGAGTATCAGCTTTATGTTGTGAAAAATTTTGAAGATGAATCATCTTTGAGTAATATGACACCGGTAGCATCAGGAAAATTGAGTAATGCAGGTTATTATACAATCCCATTTGACAAACAAATTGCACTGGATGCAGGAGAGCGGTACGCGGTGGTATTATTTATCAGTACACCGGATGCAGTACATCCGCTTGCCATTGAGTATGAGGCGGATGATGCCACTGCCGATGTTGTTTTAGACGATGGCGAAGGTTATGTCAGCGCCAATGGCTTTGAGTGGGAAAATGTGAAAAATGTGGAGAATTGTAATATTTGCATCAAAGCATTTAGTAATGACCGTTAACAGGGGGTTACATGGAAGAGAAAGCAATGAAGTTTGCAACCGTGACAGCGGTTCTTCTCATGATCACAGTGTGTGTGTTATTGCCGAAACTTCCGGCAATCCACACATGGGCAGTGGAGCGTGAGGAGGAGCGGATCGCAGAGGCAGAACTTGCAGAACAGAAGATTACAATGAGTGATCTTACAATTAAAAATACAGAAGTGGAAGACGATGCGGAACAGAGACAGCTGCGACTGAAACTTCCGGCGGGAGTAAAGGGCAGTGATATCACGATCTCAAATGATTATGTGACACAAACTGTCCATATCGAACTGCCACAGACAGAGGTGAACTATTTTGAGAGCGATCCGCTGACAGGAAGCAGTAATCATATTGATAATCTTTCTTATGCAGTGAGCAGGGGGAGCAGTGGGCTGATCGAGATCACGATGGATCAGGTCTATGAGCTGGATATGGATTATGATGAGAATTATTACTATTTTGATTTCCTGACGCCACATGAAGTGTATGACAAAGTCGTGGTTGTGGATGCCGGGCACGGTGGAAGAGCACCGGGAGCAACGAAGCAGGGGATCAACGAAAAAGATATTGATCTTGGAATTGTGCTTCAGCTGAAAAAGATTTTTGATAACAGCGGCGGGAATATCGGCGTTTACTATACAAGAACGGATGACAGCAACCCGACTTTTGACCAGAGGGTTCAATTGGCGAATAAGTCCCAGGCAGATCTGTTCATCAGCATACATAATAATTCAACGAAAAGCGGGCGGATGTCCTCGACACACGGTACGCAGGTAATGTACAGTGAGTCGGATACGAAAGAGCTGGGAAGTAAAGCATTTGCGCAGATTTGCCTGGATCATGTGACGGAGGCGCTGGAGAGCAGGGATAAGGGGCTTGTGGAAGGCGATGAGATTTATATCATTCGGACCAGCGAAGTACCGGTAGCATTGATCGAAGTCGGATTTATGACAAATCAGGAGGAACTGAATCTTCTCAACAGTACCGATTATCAGAAAAAAGCAGCAGAAGGTGTTTATGACGCTGTTCTGGATGCATTTGCGAAAGGATATTAAAAAGATGACAAAAATTATTTTTGCAACAGGAAACGAAGGAAAAATGCGTGAGATCAGAGACATCATGGCAGATCTGGATGTGGAGCTTTTATCCATGAAAGAGGCAGGGATCAAACTGGATATTGTAGAAGATGGAAAGACATTTGAGGAGAATGCACTCATTAAGGCAGGTGCAGTGGCTAAGGAGGCACCGGGAGCAATCGTGATGGCAGATGATTCCGGACTGGAAGTGGATTATCTGCACAAAAAGCCGGGAATTTATTCTGCGCGTTTTATCGGCGAGGATATATCTTATGATATTAAAAATCAGGCAATTTTAGACCTTCTGGCAGGTGTTCCAAAGGAGGAACGAACAGCCCGTTTCGTCTGTTCCATTGCAGCGGTGCTGCCGGACGGAAGGAAACTTGTGACAAGAGAGACCATGGAAGGCTATATCGGGGATAAAATTGCAGGAGAGAATGGATTTGGTTATGATCCAATTTTTTGCGTGGAAAAATACGGATGTACTACGGCAGAACTTTCAGAAGAACAGAAAAATGAGATCAGCCACCGGGGAAAAGCACTGCGCGCCATGAAAGAGAAACTTGCAAAGGAAAACCTATGAAAATATTGATCATCAGTGATACCCATAGAAAACATGACAATCTTTTAAAAGTGTTAGAGCGGGAGTGCCCGGTTGATCTTTTGATTCATCTTGGTGATGCTGAGGGGTATGAGGATTATATTGCAGAGCAGGCAGGATGTCCTATGGAAGTGGTAGCGGGGAATAATGACTTTTTTTCCTCACTGCCACGGGAAAAGGAGCTGCAGATTGGAAAGTATAAAGTACTTATTACCCATGGACACTACTATTATGTTAATACCGGGATTGAAGATATTGAGCGCGAAGCAGAAGGAAGAGGATTTGATATCGTTATGTTTGGACATACCCATCGTCCGATCATTGATTATCATAAGGATGTCATTGCGTTAAATCCAGGCAGCCTTTCTTATCCGAGACAGGAAGGAAAAAGACCGTCTTATATTATTATGGATCTTGATAAAAAGGGAGAAGCAACGTTTGAAATTGAGTATTTATAGGCGCAAAGCCCTGAAAAATCAGGGGATTCGGGCAATTAGAAAAAAGTTGAAAAAAATGTAAAAAAAGTGTTGACATTTTCTTTGTGCTCTTATATAATAACTCTTGCGTCACGGAATGAGAGACAAAAACAAAGTTTCTTAAGATGTGAAAGGCATTGAAAATTATCCTTCGGGGTGTGGCTCAGCTTGGCTAGAGCGCCTGGTTTGGGACCAGGAGGTCGCAGG
>OGMG01000570.1_pt1 | contig 14500 bp, 8 predicted proteins | sample 1573031 | NCBI WGS metagenome assembly OGMG01 (sample SAMEA2582002, study PRJEB24529) | metagenome | biome: Human gut stool | place: China | collected 2011
TCCCCTTCACAAACATACAAGGATAATCATCTAAATCAGCCTCCGAAATCAATATATTATATCCCTGCGGACTCTCTAATAAAACCGGGAAATAACTCATTTCATCAGACGACTTATAATCCATTGTATTCAAATGAGAATATGGATTTTCATATGAAGTCTTAAATCCTGAAGTCTTAGACAAATGAGCCCAATAATTAGTCGGGAAATGGATAGTAAATTCTTCGTCTAATATCTCAAGCTCATTTTTTCTATCAGTTACAAAACGATAAGCAATTCCATTATCGTAAGCTCTAAACTCAACAGAATAATTACCCTTCATATTCATACGAAGAGTATTACAATGATTCCGGACTAATGCATTTTTTAATGGGATAGGACGCAGTACTTCTTTATCAATCTTTCCCCTCTTTATATTTTGAAGACTTGGTTTTGCCCCTAAAACATCATCTGATAAAGTCATAGACAATGTACAATCTTTAAGAATTGTATCATTTTGAGAAATCACAGAATAATATATTTTCTCTTTCAAATCGATTACAACCTTAAGTTTTCCATCAGGAGATTGGACATCAAGAGATCTTCCCTGTACATTAGAACAACAGCAAAATATTCCCAAAAATCCGAACAATAACATTCCTTTTCTCATAGCATTCTTATCATCCAAATAAAGTTATCAATAAACAAAATTTCTGTACACTACTCCTAAACGCTTCATTAATTAGATATACTTCCTTGTTTTCATTGGTTTATAAGATATTGAGATATAACCCAATGACATTACTATCTCAATTTATATTAACATAATCTCTATCCTGATTTTACCTATCATTTCCCATTAAAAACATTATCCCAACCTTTTCACCGTTTACTTATATACCCGAATCCCCAATCAACAAAAAAATTCAAGAAACAAATATCCTTTGTCTGATTTTAAAAAGTATGATATAACGTTTACAAAAAGAGAAAGATACATCGCCCAAATCAATGTTCTTAAAATGTCTAAGGCTAATAAATATAAGATTTTGAATGGAACTATCTTTCAACTTTATAGCCGTTATATTTATTACAATCAAAGCTTTAGCAAAATCTAAGATTATTACTTATGTTAGAGGTAAACTAAAAAATTTACACGATGAAATAAAGTGTTTTTCAATTATTGATTTTAATTGTTTCTCAAATCCTTTTCGAAACTTTTTCTATTTCATGATAATAATCCATAGAAACAGAAAAAAGTTTCAAAAAAGATTTTCAATCAGATCTTAAGACTTCTGTATTTTTACATTTTTAAGACCAAGTGTTCCTAGTTATTTACCCCACAAGGATCTCGCTTCTATAAGTGCACATCCACTAGTCTGTGCACCAAGCTGAGTGCTACCAGAAGCAGGTGTAGTCCAGTTAGTACTAAATAAAATATCTAACTTATTTACACCCTTACGCCATAAAACTTCTGCATTATTATTAAAGAATGTCTCAAATTTTTTACGATAAAGCTCATCTAAATCCGGCTCCATGATTAATTTGACGAAATAACGCATAAAAATACCTTTGAAAAAGCCACCATCACCAGAACCTTCATCACGTAGCACATTATTACCACTATCAATCATACCAGCATCACTAATACAGAAGTAAGCAGCTTTACGTGCATCCTTTAAATAATTTGCTTCACCTGTAACCTTATATAACTCGTGTGCTGCACCCAAGAAAGTACCCTGATTGTAACTCAATGAGAAACTACCAATTTCACCTGTTTCGCCATTTAAATTATCATAAACAGCTCCAGTAGCCTTGTTAAACAGATTCTCACGCAACCATGCATAAATCTTGATTCCCCAATTTTTATATACTTCATCTTGAGTTACTGAATAAAGACGCATTGCTAATAAAGCAGCAGGGCCATTTGAACAAGCATTTTTACTCCAACGCTGATCAGATTTCCATGCGATACCGCCACCGCCATACTCTTCATTCCAACCACCTTCAATATATCCCCATAACTCTTTAGCCGTATTCAGGTACTTTTCATCTTGAGTGGTTTCATACAAACGTACCATCGTAAGAGCTATCCATTCCATATCATCATAAAAATTATTCCAATATGAATTGCCATTCTTTACTTTAATACCTTCATACCATGGAGTAAAAAGATCAGAGTATTTAGTATTTCCACTACGCAAGTAAGCATCGATAATTACATCCATTGCCTGTGCCTGTGGCCAATACTGGAAACCAGTGCCATTTCCATCGTTTTCATAATTAAAATACCCTTCTTCATTCCAAAAACGTTCCGGCAAAGTAGAGCTGGCACTATCTGCTGCCGCACTCCAGTCTATAGCATAACCAGTATCATATACATATTCATCTTCAATCTTACTACAGGAAGCTAAAAGCATTCCTGTAATAAAAAAGAATAATAACTTATATTTCATAGTTCTATCACTTAACAAGTTCTACATGATGTGTATAATTATCTCCAGAGAAAATAACAGAAATACGAGTAACAGCTCCCGGATTAGCTCCATCAGCAGCTCCATCGAATTCATTATTCAGTTTCCATTTCTGATCCCATTGGTTATTAGGAGTTTCAGCAATATAGAAATAAGGATCATCAGCTGCAGCTTCTCCTGGAGCACTATCTGTTGTATTCTTAGTTCCCCACATTTGTGTTGTACCATCAGCATATGTCATCAAGAACTTATAACGTTGGTCTCTACCCCAGCTTTCCTGTTTAAATTCAATCAGATCTTCTCCTTCAAATACACCATTACCTTTATAAGGAAGTTCAAAAGTAACCTCATTGCTAGGACAGAAGAAGAATCCCATACTCTGGATTTCAGTCATCTTGACAGAAGCCGTTGTAAAGTCTAATACAATACGGTAAACGCCACCTTTATTTACAGTAGTTTCACCCTGACCTTCAATGATAACACCACTTTCATTGATATAATAAGACTTGGCATCAGCAGAGTTATTATCAACCAGTCGATAAGACTTACCCTCCTCCAATTTAGTGAACACTTCAAACACACCTAATTCATTAGGCATCGAACAAGAAACTGCTTGTGCAATATCTGTTCCTCCTTCAGTAGCTTCACCTGTCAAATAAACCTGATTAGGTAATTCAGTAAATCCTTTCAAACAAGTAATGGTCAAAGTTCTTGCTTCAGTAGCCATCGCTGAATTTAAACCTCTGGAAGCAACAACTGTCCATTTTACAGTTCCGGTTTCTCCACCATTAATACCAGCTGCTTTACCAATCTTATCCAACACTTTATGAGTTATTGTTGCATAATTACGAACCCCGTTATTATCAGCAACAACACGATAAATCGGATTTGTAAAATTACCATCTTCTTTATCAAAAACAACCTCATACAAAGGCGAGCCACTATCTTCAGCTTTTGCTGCAGCCCATTCAAAGAAAAGTGAAGCTGTAGACGAAGCAACCAGTGTTACACTCTGACCATCTGTCGGTTCATACAACTGAGTTACAGGACTAACTTGTACATCCTTATATTCCATATCTTTAGTACATGATGTAGAAAACAATACAGTCATGCACATTGCAAATACATAAAAAAATCTTAGTTTCATCATTATAAGTATTTAAATATTTAAAGTTAATCAGTTTGCATATCCAGGATTATTAGGAGCCAAATTATGATTCAAGTCAATCTGGCTTTGAGGCACAGCCCATAAATAATCTCTTTGTTCATTAAAGTTATAAGAGTCTACACGAATTGTACCAACTCCATCAAAAGTAGCACCTTCAACATTGCCTGTCAAATATTCTGAACCTGCCTTCCAGCGCTTAATATCAAACCATCTTAATCCTTCCATAGCCAGTTCACAACGGCGTTCGTTACGAATCAGTTTTCGCATATCATCTGAAGACAGAGAAGGATATTCCAATGCACCTGAATCAGTAAATCCAGCTCTTTCTCTGATACGTTTGATAGTCATATTCCAAATGTCTTCAGTAAATTCACCTTTTTCGAATTTAGCTTCAGCATACATTAACAGCACATCGGCATAACGCATTGTAATGATATTCAAGCCAGAATTCAAATCACCGGCATCTTGTGGACTATAATATTTACGTACATAGTAACCTGTAGCGGTATTATTACTACCATAAACGTATTTATCAACAGTTGTCGAAGTATTGGGATCAATATGTATAACAGTACCCTGGCTTCCATCATTTACATTACCGCTCCAATCATATCCATCATATATAATAGTAGCAGTCATACGAGGATCTCTATTGGCATATGGATAATCTTTATTGTAATTACTTCCCTGTTCATCGATTCTCTTTCCATTCAGCATGATATAACTATCAACCAACGACTGTTGAGGAACACGATTTATAGCTCTACCTCCAACACTCAATGGAGCCATATCTACCATATCTCCCCAAGTCAAGAGTTTCTTTACATATGAACGGTCCATTATTACTTCCTGATTATACTCATTTTCTTCCTCAAACAATCCTCTGTAAGAAGGGTACAAGTCATAGGTACCATATTCACCTTGATTGTTGATAAGATTATCTGTATAGGTAATTACTTTATCCCAGTTTCCTTCCATCAAGTATACACGTGCCTGCAACATGCTTACTGCACCTTTCGTAATTTTACCCTGTTCGTCTGCCGATAAAGCAGTATTAATTGGCAGATCATCTTTAATATCTTCCAATTCATCATGAATAAACTGAAGAACAGTAGCAGCAGATGTACGACTTATTGAATTTGCTTCATCCAGTGTTATGTCTTTTGTAAAGAATGGTACATCACCATAGAAATTTACAAGACGGAAATAAATAGCAGCACGGATAAAACGAATCTCAGCTATCATACGAGCCTTTGCAGCAGGATTCATATTAGGAACCAAATCTACCTTTTCCAAAAATACATGGCAAGTTTTAATTCCACCATACAAATTTTTCCACTCACTATCAAAAACACCTATAGAAGGTGTTGCCTGCCCTTTACGGATAGCACGTTGATCAGTTACAGTACGGCCGTCAATTACATTATCGCTCAAACTTTCATCCGACCACATTTTCCCTGCATCATACATCTGGCTATAGGCCATGTTCACCACATTCTGTGCCTTTGCCTCCGATGTCCAATAACTATTATCAGTAAATTTATTTGTAGGTACATTTTCCATGTCATTGCAAGCAGCCAATAACATCATTGCACTTACAACATACAACATATATGTTTTTAATTTCATAAAGTCACATTATTAAAATTCCACATCAATACCAAAACCATAATAACGCAATGTCGGATAAGAACGTCCACTATTAGCTCCACCTGCAGACATCTTAGAGTCAAACTCAGTTGATTCAGGATCAATAAAACTATTATTACTGAAAGTCAATAAGTTTTCTCCGCTCACGTATACTCTAAGTTTTTCCATTCCCACTTTCTTCGACCAAGATTTAGGAAGTGTATATCCTATCACCAGATTCTTCAAACGCATATATTTACCATCAAGAATCTGCATATCAGAACCAGTTTTATAATTATTTTTATTCGAGTCAGAACCTGGAGCTGCTAGACGAGGCCAGGTTGCATCCGTATTTGTTGGAGTCCAAAAGTCAAGCTGATGTTTGAATATATTATATGAATAATTTTCATGAAATGGTTCAATCAATTCACCACGCAACATCATATCACGTTTTCCGACTCCCTGCCAGAACATACTGAAATCAAGTCCTTTCCAAGAAAGATTATAAGTAAATCCAAATGTATATCGAGGGAATGCGTTTCCTAAGATAAAACGGTCTTTTGAATCAATAACTCCATCGTTATTTCTATCAACAAATTTCACATCACCAGGTTGCACTTTACCTCCAACAGGAATAGCAGAAGCTTCGATCTCCTCATAGCTCTGGAAATATCCGTCAGTCTTATAACCATAATAAGAGTTCAAAGGTACACCTTCACGAATGATACGTTCCAGTTCATCAACCTTTGTAATTTGCTCATGACCAGGGAATTTTAAAACCTTATTATAAGAGTCACTCAAGTTAAGGCTAAAGCCGTGCTGAACCTGACCTGTACGTACATTGTAGTTAATACCTATTTCCCATCCTTGATTTTGCATTTCACCGATATTATCCATTGGCATATCTGTTCCAAAAACAGTAGGAACTATAGGCTTCATCAAAATATCAGTTGTACGTTTGTAAAAATAATCAAATGTAAGATTCAATTGATTATTGAAAAAAGAAGCATCTACACCTATATTAAATGTTTTTGTTTTTTCCCAAGTCAAATCATTCAATCCTAAAGCAAAGCCAGTTCCTGAAACAACCGAATTACCATAAGCATAATTATTATCATATACTGTATAAGTTGTAAAACGGTCGTAAGTACCGATAGCTTGACTTCCCAGTATACCAAATGAAGTACGTAACTTCAAATCGCCTACCTTCTCTTTATAGAAACTCATAAAGTTTTCTTCTGATAAACGCCATCCCAAAGATACTGAAGGGAAGAATCCCCATCTGTAATCTTTATGGAATTTCGAAGATCCATCATAACGGAAACTGAACTCTCCATAGTACTTATCAGCATAAGAATATCCGACACGACCTAACAAGGAAGTAAGACTAGTACGATTAGTATCGTCTACAGAAGTCTTTCCTGTTATATTACCAGCTTCTCCCGTAGTAGTATCTGTACCGATTCCTAAATCTGGATCAACATATTTCTTTTCAATTTCATTGGCAGTATAGGTATACGATTCATTTGTAACACCAAACAGTCCATTTACAGTATGTTTACCAAAAGTTTTATTGTAGTTCAATAAAAGCTGAGTATTTATCAGATACGCATCACTATTCCAGTTACTGGTTTTATTATTCGCTAAATTAACAGGTCTTGGAGTAGTAGCGTCTTCACTTGCATAATATTCTACAGCATTATTTCTGGTAAAACGAGTATCATTGATTACATCTGCTCCCAAAACTCCTTTTAAAGAAAGCCCATCAATAATCTTCATCTCAGCAGAAACATTCGCATTTAAGTAATTATTACGATATTTATTGAATCCGCCTGCTTCCAACGCTCCTAAAGGGTTAAACTCAGATAAAATATCATTCAATAAATAGCGTCCGTCTGCCGATTTCATTTTATAATAATAGTAAGTCGGAACACGTTCTGCATCAATTTCCAGACTACTACCAGTAGTACTAATACTATTATTACGCGTATATGCCAGAATTGCATTCAATTTGAAACGACCAACCTCTGTATTTATATTTGTACGGAAGTTATAACGTTCCACTCCGAAATTCTTGTTACCTACATAATTACTTTCCTGATCAAAATATCCCATAGAAACCATATAGGTCGTATTAGCAGATCCTCCTGAAACACTCAGATTATAATTCTGCTGTAAAGCTGTACGCATAATCTGATCGTAGAACCAACTTTCTTCACTCTGATGTGCAGCTAAATCACGAATCTGCTCTGGAGTAAATTTCGGATCATTTCCAACATTTGTATTAGCCAAGTTTGTTAAGGTTGCATTCTGATACCCAGCTACCGGAGAGAATAAAATATCAGGATTTTGCCAACCCACAGAACCATTTAAACGTACTGTTGGTTTTTCATTCTTTTTACCAGATTTAGTAGTTACCACGATTACACCATTTGCCGAACGTGATCCGTAAATAGCGGCTGTACCAGCATCCTTCAATACAGATATATTCTCAATATCATTCGGGTTCAACTTATTGAAACTTCCTCCATCAGACACAATTCCATCAATTACAATCAACGGACTATTATCATTCAGCGTACTGATACCTCGAATATTAAAGTTAGTTTTATTATCGTTAGGGTTATAGCTTGTCTGTTGGACAATTACTCCCGGTGCTGCACCCTGTAAGGCTTGTGTAACATTAGCAACAGGACGCTTAGTGATTGCTTCAGATTTTACCTGACTGACAGAACCTACTGCACTTTTACGCGTAGTAGTACCATATCCTACAACGATAACTTCTTCCAGTTGTTCCGTATCTTCCTGCAATGTAATCATCAGATCAGACTTATTTCCGACCTTCACTTCTGTTGTCTTATATCCGATATAAGAAAAAGACAACACATTTCCCTTTTCACACTGAAGGGTGAAGTTACCATCTATATCGGTAACAGTTCCCTGTCCCGACCTACCTTTCACTGAAATGCTGACTCCTATCAACGGCTCTCCATTTACATCCTTTACATTTCCCCGGATTGTCATCACAGCTTGTGATACTTCCTGACCGCCTACAGTTGCATAAAGAGTAGCAACAGGTGAGGTTAATGTAATGGCCGCCAGAGCAGCTAACATTTTTAAATTAGTATTCATTTTTATTGATTTAAAGTTATACATCTTCTATATAAAGCTTCGAAAAATAAGATAGAATACAAATTATCATCTTATTACTTTATTCCATTCAGCAGTTCCAGTTTGCCATCTGCAATCAATTTCAGTATCAGCTCACCAAATAATGTATTCTGCCATGCGAACCAAGGACGAGTAAACTTCTCTGCATTATCCTTATGGAAAGATTCATGCATAAAACCAGTTCCCGCATCCGTAGTCATCAGCATTTTTATACAAGACTGAATTTCTTTATCATCCTGACTGGTAAAAGCTTTCATCATAATACTCATAGGCCATACCATATCATAACCAATATGAGGTCCACCTATTCCTTCGCCTACTTTTCCTTTAAAGAAATAAGGATTATCTTCACTCCAGACAAAACGACGTGTATTCTGATAAATAGGGTCGTTTACATCAACATCTCCCAAATAAGGCATTGCCAGCAAACTAGGAACATTTGCATCATCCATTAACAGATAATTTCCAAATCCATCTACTTCATAAGCGTAGATCTTACCATATTTAGGATGGTTGTAAATCGCATACTTCCGTAAAGCTTTCTCAACTTCATCAGCCAAATCAGTACACTGCTTAGCTAATTCTGGTTTTTTATTAACCTGCTTTAAAATTTCTGCCGCTTTCCTCAAAGAAGTAACAGCAAAGAAATTAGAAGGAATCAGAAACTGGAAAGTAGAAGCATCATCAGACGGACGGAAAGAAGAAGCTATCAAACCTACAGGCTTCACCGGATTTCCCCATCCCTCATTCGTCATCGTATCCAAAGCACGTTCTGTTTTTCTTTGGAAAGAATATGAGCCACGTCCGTCTTTACGTTGCTGATCCTTAAAAGTAGTCAATATATTTTGAATAGCTTCAAGCCATAAATCTCCAAAGACAGATGCATCACCTGTAATTTTCCAATAGTGATAAGCCAAACGTAAAGGATAACACAAAGAATCAATCTCCCACTTACGCTCATGAAGTTCTGGTTTCATATCTGTTTTATCACTCATCCATTCTCCACCAACCGGACCATCATTAAACCCATTTGCATAAGGATCAATATTGATACATTTCCACTGACGAAGAATCACTCCTCTAAGCATTTTTTTCAAAGCCGGATCTTCATTAGCCAGATCTACATATGGCCATACTTGTGCGCCAGAATCACGTAACCACATGGCATGAATATCACCCGTATACACAAATGTATCATCATCACCATCCTGAGTACGATAATGCACGGTAGTATCAAGGGTATTCGGGAAACAATTTTCGAACATCCATCTTAAATAAGGATTAGTCAACAGCTTCTTTACCTCTTGTATCTTAGCCTCAACAGCTTTCGAATGAAATAAACGTTTTGAAACTTCCGGACGTTGTGACACATAATCTTGTGTACTCTCACGAACTGCAACAGGAAATGGCTCTACTAACGAAGAAGCATAACCGTTTTCTGACATAAAGCTGGCTCCAATAAGTGTACACAACAATACACTTTTTAAACTAACTGAGTTTTTCATAACTATTATATTTTACTTTATTTTTGCTAATCTTGCATACATTTCTATCATCGCTGCTTGAGTAAGTAACCACTTCGTATCTTTACTTTCATTTCTTTTTTCTACAAAGCAATCATCGTCAAACAGCATATTCTGATTGGGGTTATGTTCCCACATATATTGCAATGTTTTCTTAAAACTATTCAAATAAACAGGATTACGATCTACTTTATACAGCTCCTCAAATCCCCTCAGCATAATGGCAACAAACCAAACATTTCCATTTTTTATTGCCTTAAATGATTCGCCATCTTCAGCTACAAAGTCTTCAAAAAAATATTGACCACATGCCGATGCCAAACGTTGCGCTTCTTCTAAATATAAATTCTCTTTTGTCAGATTATACAATAGCACTGAAGCTTGCAACATCTGTCCTGCATTATATTGAAACTTGGTTCTATTTACACTACCATCCAAAGTAATATTATCAAAATAAAGATAATCAGCAGGGTCTTGTAAATTCTTCTTCGTCCAATAATATAGATCCTGCCCCATTCTAAAAAAGTGTTTCTCTTTAGTCAATGAATACAACCGTAAAGCCAGCACTGCTGCCGGAGCATTCGAACATGTATTCTTAGATTCTTTTTTTTGCTCACACCAGTAAACTCCACCTCCTAGAATTGAATCGCAACCACTTTCTATAAAATTCCAAATATTGCGTGCTGAAGCTAAATAAGCATCATTTCCTGTTTGTTCATACAGATCCAAGAAGTCTAATCCTAACCAAAGATTATCATCATAAAAACGATCCGACTTTCCACTTTCTGTAAGATAAGATTGATAACAACCCGGTACACGCAATGAATCAAAGTAACATTCCAAGCCCGGTAAGATTACAGATTCAATCATGTTCTCATATTTCTTATCGCCTGTAGTTTTCTGCAAAGCATTCAAAGCTGAAAACATACCTGAAGTCGGCCATAAATAAGCAACTCTATTCTTACGTATGGTGTCAGCTCCTGCTAAATAGGTAACCAGATCCGCATCACGTTTAGGATATGTTTCATAAAACAGGACCTGACCAGGTACTTTATAATACATCAAAGTACTATCCATTAACGTCATGGCATAGCCTACAAAAACAGATTCATGTTTTACTTTGTGACACCCACTAAATATGAATAAACACCCTATAAACAGGATTAAGATTTGGTTTTTCATATCTTTAAAAATCTAATTAAACGTCTTTCACTCATTTAAGTTGCAGCAAAGATAATTTAACAATACGTTTTTTTTATATCCAAAACTGACAATCATGTAACACACAAGAAATATGTAAATTGCTAAAGGCCTCCCTATTGTATACATCCATGACATAAATGTATTTATATATGTCAATTATGTTATTCAGCATCTCATACGGCATAGCATAATACTTTTCAGAATAGGGAGAGGATAAAAAAAGAAAAAGCCATAGCATGATCTCAGAAATAAATCTTGCTATGACTTTTTATATAATTTATAATCTGTTCTTTTAGAGATTTTTTATTTCTCTTTATTCCGTAACTGTAAATTTCAAGACAGATACATCCTGACTATTTGAGCCTATCATCACATTAAAATCTCCCGGCTCACAGACATAATTCAGGTCGTAATCATAAAATTTAAGAAGTTCAGGAGTAATCTTAAAGGAAACCTTCTTACTTTCTCCTTTCTTCAAGTGTATACGCTGGAAACCTTTCAACTCTTTTACAGGACGGGTAATGCTGCCAACAATATCACGAATATACAACTGAACAATTTCGTCTGCATCGTAATTTCCTGTATTCGTAACTGTAATAGAAGCTGTCAGCTCACCATTTTGTTTATTCATAGAATCCGCACTCAACTGCATATCTGAATAAGCAAATGTTGTATAGCTCAATCCATATCCAAAAGGATATAAAGGATCATTCGAGACATCAATATAATTGCTACGGAACTTCTCAAACCATCTTCCTTCTGCAAGAGGACGACCCGTATTTTTATGATTGTAGTTCATTGGCAATTGTCCGACATTCTGTGGGAAGGTTGCTGTAAGCTTTCCACTTGGACAAACGTCACCAAACAAGACATCACATATAGCATCAGCCGATTCACTTCCTCCAAACCAGACATTCAAGATTGACGGAACATGTTGTTGTTCCCATGTCATTACTGTAGGACGTCCTGAAAAATGAACTAACACAACAGGCTTACCTGTTTTCAACAAAGCATCCAATAAATCTCTCTGCGCATCAGGCATTTCCAACTCTGTACGACTACTACATTCACCACTCATTTCAGAAGATTCTCCTAATGCAGCAACGATGACATCAGCTTGTGCTGCAACATTCAAGGCTTCTTCTAATAGCTTCTTATCATCTCCACGAGGTATTTCACGACCAAACATCGTAGCACGAGTCTGATAGTCGGCATCGTACATCAAATTACTTCCTTGTGCATAAAGAACATTAGCCTGATTACCAACAGCTCTTTGAAGTCCTTCCAGAAGTGTGCTATAGCGTTGAGGAGTAGCAGCTACACTCCATGTACCAGGCATATTGGTACGAGTGTTAGCCAAAGGACCAATCAATGCAATATTTCCTTTTTTCTGTAAAGGCAAGAGATTGTTCTGGTTCTTCAATAAAACAAATGATTCTGCGGCTATTCTACGAGCTTCAGCACGGTGTTCTGCATTGTATAAGTCTTTAGCCGGACGTTTTAAATCACAATATTTATACGGATCTTTAAACAAACCTAACTTATATTTAGCTTCCAGCATACGACGACAAGCTGTATCGATATCCTGCATGCTGACTTTTCCTTCCTTCAGCGACTTTTCGAGTGTTCCGATGAAACCATCAGCTACCATATCCATATCCGTACCAGCCTTTAGTGCACGTGCAGATACTTCTTGCAAATCACCGATACCGTGATCAACCATCTCAGCAATTGCCGTATAGTCAGTAACTACAAAACCGTCAAATCCCCACTGATTACGCAGAACATCCGTCATCAACCAGCGATTAGCGGTTGCAGGTATTCCGTCGACCTCATTAAATGAGCTCATAAAGCTACCAGCACCAGCTTCTGCTGCTGCTTTATAAGGAGGAAAATATTCATTAAACATTCTGTTACGGCTCATGTCTACAGTATTGTAATCACGACCAGCTTCGATAGCACCATATAATGCAAAATGCTTTACACAAGCCATAACTTCGTCATTTCTCTCCATCTTCTCTCCCTGATAGCCTCTGACCATAGCTTTTGCAATCTCAGAGCCCAGATAGGGATCTTCTCCATTACCTTCTGAAACACGGCCCCAACGTGCATCGCGACAGATATCTACCATCGGGCTAAAAGTCCAGCAAATACCATCGGCACTCGCCTCAACAGCGGCAATACGAGCAGATTTTTCTATTGCTTCCATATCCCAGGTACAAGAAAGTCCCAAAGGAATAGGGAAAACTGTTTCATATCCATGAATTACATCCATACCAAAGAGCAAGGGAATGCCCAGACGGCTTTTCTCAACAGCCAGTTCCTGCATTTCACGGATTGCCTTTACTCCTTTCAGATTAAATAAGCCTCCTACTTCTCCGCGGCTGATTTTTCCGGCTACATCACTACTTTTAGCCTGTCCCGTTGTTATATTACCTGTTACAGGCAAGTTCAACTGACCTAATTTTTCCTGAAGAGTCATCTTGCTCATCAGTTCGGTCACGAACTTATCCATATTACCCTCATCTTTAGGCAACAGTGATTTCTTGTTCCCGGCAAACATAGCAGCCGACATACACAAAGAAGTCACTAAAAGGAATGTTGTCTTTTTCATTATTTCTTTCTAATTAAAATAAATCACTTCTTAACTTCAAAACCCAAATTCTTCAGTCCTGCCTGAATTTCAGGACAACTCATAAACAAGTTCCACAATAATCCGCTACGATAGTTTTCTATCATTGGCGCAATCGTACACTGATCAATGGCCAGATAATGCGGTACAGTCCAGTTATCCGTTTCTGAAAATGCATCATAAAAGCCATAAGTTCCCCATATGCTGTCACCTTTTGAATAGAAATATTTCAAGGCACGCATTGATTCTTCAGGAGTATAAGGGAAACTAGATAAAGCTGCAGTAGGAGTAATTACTCCCAAATCATTTTCACCCGGACAATGTGCAGCATATCCTTTCACAGAATAACTGGCTGTAAGTCCCCAGCAGTTTTCACCATAACCTTTATATTTCTTAGGATTCTCTACACAATATCTATAGTCGGATAAAGCATGATTCCGTACTACATTCCAGTAATCAGCATATCTATCTTTAATCTTACGAGGATCAAGTCCGATATACGAATAGTGAGCCCAGAATAACGGTCCTCCCAATTCTTCCGCACCATTATGCTTCAATTCCAGAGGCAGTCCATATGGTGCAGCTGAAGTTTTGATATCTCCTCCTCGCGCCCATCCATTATGATATGCAGAAGCAGGAACAGGATGAGTAGGTGAAGATGCAGCTAATACATAGACAATCAAAGCTTCATTATAGCCTTCGAGAGGAAAGTTCATTTCCCAGC
>OGMG01000584.1_pt1 | contig 14168 bp, 12 predicted proteins | sample 1573031 | NCBI WGS metagenome assembly OGMG01 (sample SAMEA2582002, study PRJEB24529) | metagenome | biome: Human gut stool | place: China | collected 2011
AACTGCGTGCGCGGCTACGCCAAGCGCAGCAACGAGCCCCTGAAGCCCGTCGACTGGCTCGCCGCCGTGCGGCGCGCCGCCGCAATCGTCGAGCGCCACGACACGAAGCGCGTGCCGATCCGCATCGTGGCGGGCGACTTCCTCAAGGCCGATCCGAGCGAAGACCGGCCGGCGATGGTTTTGGGCGACGCCCTCGAACTGGAACTCTTGACGCTCAACCTCATGCGAAATGCCGGGCACGCCGCCTTCGACGTGACGGGCGGGTTCGTGAGCGTGTCGCTCACGCTCGACAAGGGCCGCTACTGGCTGCGTGTCACCGACAACGGACCGAAACTCAATCCCGAACAATTCGCGCGTCTCACGGGCTACGGCGAATCCGTCAAACAGGAGGGGCTCGGCATCGGGCTCTCCATCTGCCGCGGCATTGTGGACCGTCACGGCGGCACTTTGCGGTTCTATCAGCTCCCCGTCGCGGGGATCTGCGCCGAAGTCGTGATCGAAGCCTATTAAGGAGAAGAAAAATGACGAAACCGCTCGTACGCATCGTCGACGACGATGAGGAACTCCTGCGGAGCACCGCCTTTTTGATCCGCATGGCGGGGTTCGACGTGCTCACCTATTCGTCGGCGATCTCCTTTCTTTCGATGGACGATCCGACGCGGCCGGGCTGTCTTCTGCTCGACCACCGCATGCCCGGGATGACCGGGATGGAACTGCAGGAGACGCTCGTCGAGCGCGGCGAGACGATTCCCGTCATCTTTCTTTCGGCCCACGGCGACATTCCGATGGCGATGCAGGCCGTGCACCGCGGGGCGCTCGACTTTCTCGTGAAGCCCGTCGATCCGGAAGTCCTCGTCGAAGCCGTCAGGAAGGCCGTGCAAAAGAGCCTCGACGAAGTGCGCACCGCCGACGAGAGCGCACAGGTGCAGGCCGCGACAGAACGCCTGACCGAGCGCGAACTCGAGGTGGCGCAGCTCGTCGCCCAGGGGCTTCTCAACAAGCAGATCGCGGACCGACTCGGCATTTCGCTTCCGACCGTCAAGATGCACCGCGGCAACGTCACGAAAAAGTTGGGCGTACGCTCGGCCGTTGCGATCGCCAGGGCGCTTGAGCGCGCGAACCTTCTGAAGGGCAGAGAGGCGCGATGACCGACCGCCGCAGACTCGTCACGGCCCTCGGACTCGGCGCGGGACTCGGCTTCGTCGGGATGCCGCCCCTTCGGGCCGCGGAAACGTCCGATGAAGAACCCTGGGACGTCCTCGTCGTGGGTTCGGGCGCGGCGGGACTCTCCGCGGCGCTCGCCGCCGACGAGGCGGGGGCGGGCCGCGTCGCAATTCTGGAAAAGATGGCGATCGCGGGCGGACACACGCTCGTCGCTTCGGGGTCGGTGAACGCCTATGATCCGGAAGGACAGAAACGGATGGGACGAACCGACTCGACCGAGGCCTTCTTTCGCGATACCTACGAAGGAGGCGGCCGTCGGGGCGATCCCGATCTCATCAGCGTGCTTGTGCACGAGAGCGAACCGATGCTCGCCTGGCTCAAGGGACACGGCGTTCCCTTCGATCCGGTCCTTTTCGAAGCCTACAACGGCGTCTTTCCGCGCGCGCACCGAACCGTGATGCGCCGCCACGGCTACGTCTACGTCGAAACGCTCTCCCGCGTCGCAAAGCGCCGCGGGATTCCGATTTTCTATCGCCACCGCGCGCAGCGGCTTCTCTTGGAAGAGGGCGCCGTCGCGGGCGTGGAATGTCAAACGCCCGAGGGCCGCAAGACCTTCCGTGCGCGCGCCGTCGTGCTCGCGACGGGCGGCTTCGGCGCTTCGGCCGCGCTTCGCATGCGCTGGGCGCCGATCTTTGATGAGAGCTTCTTCACCACCTACGCCGCGGGGTCGTCGCACCTCGACCCCGCCACGGGGGACGGGATCCGCATGGCGGAGGCCGTCGGGGCGGCTCTGCGCGACATGGACGCCGTCATGGCGATTCCCTTCTGGGGCGGACGCGTCCTCGACTATCCGGGCGCGGAAATCTTTCTCACGCTCGCCGGGCGGCGCTTCACCGACGAGACGGGCACCTGGCAATCGGTCCTCGACGACCTTTCACGCCAGGGCGAAAAGGAATTCTGGGTGATCACGGACGGCAGAAGCCGCAAGGGCGCGACCTTCGCGACGAAGGTGCAGCAGGGAACGGTTGGAACCGCGCAGGACCTCTCGGAACTCGCGATCCGCATGGGAATCCCCGCCAATGCGCTGCGGGCGGAAATGGAGAAATACAACCGCGCGGCCGATCTCGGGCGAGACGAAGAGTTCGGGCGCACGCGCTTTACGCAGCGAATCGAGACGCCGCCCTTCTATTTCGGGCGCGAGCGCTTCGACATTCACTACACCTGCGGGGGCGTCGCGATCAACGCGAAGGCCGAGGTGAAGAACGCGGAGGACCTTCCGATCGCCGGGCTCTACGCCGCGGGTGAAGTCACGGGGGGCGTCCACGGAAACTTCCGCTTGGGCGGCAACGGCCTCACCGACGCCTTCGTCTTCGGGCGCAAGGCGGGACAAAGCGCCGCGATTCGCGCCAAGGCTCTGAAGGGCGCCTGACGCAAAAAGGGCCGCGGCCCCGAGAAGGGAGCGCGGCCCGGACAAGCAGGATTCAAAAAAATCAGAGACCGAAGACTTTGTCGAGCTTCTTGCGAAGGTCGGCGCGCAGGGCTTCGATTTCCTTGCCGTAGTTCTTCGAGAGATTGGCGGGCGTCTGGTCGTTGGCGAAGCGTCCGAGGTTCTTCGCGCCCCAGAAGCCGGCCGTGTCGTCGTCCACGACCTTGTAGGCGTTCAGATAACGATCCCAGACGGCGTCCGACTTGCCGATGCCGTCGCCCACGTCGCCGCGGCCCTGGCCGATCCAGCCGGCGTTGAAGATCGTGTAGATGGCCTTGTCCTTGAGTAGGCCTTCAAGGCCCTTCTCGGTGTCGCGATAGGCGAACTGCTTCGAGAAGACGCGTTCCATGTAGCCTTTCACGATGGCGTTGGGCGAATCGTGCCAGTTCGGATAGGCAAAGACGATGTAGTCGGCGGCGGCGACAAAGGGCTGTTCGCGCGCGACGTCTTCCGGAGCCTGGCCGAAGCCGTCCTTGGCGTGGAAGAAGGATTCGCGCGGGAGAACCGGCGAGAAGCCGATTTCGTAGAGGTCGCGCAGTTCGACTTCGAGGCCCTTAGCCATGAAGTGGGCCATCGCGGTGTTCACGAGGTCCCATTCGACGGATTCGTGACGCGGGTCACCCACGACGAAGAGAACCTTCTTCTTGTCGGACTTCGTAAAGCCGTTGGGCTTCACGGTTTGGCGGTGCGCGGCGGGGACGACCGAAGCGGAGGTCACGGCGTCGACGTTTTCGGGCATGGCGGACGAAGCGGGAGCCTTGGCCGTGGCGCCCGAGACGGCGTCGGCGGCATAAGCGCCGGCGGAAAGAAGTCCGCAAACGAGGAGGAGTGTGAGATTTCGCATGATGATTTCCTGAGAAAAAAGGGGAAAACGCATCCTGCGACGGCGAACGTTAAGGGCGCCCTTGCGGCGCCTAGCCTGATGCAAAGAGGGGAGGGCGGCGGGCCGCCCGTTGAAGTGAAAAATTGTATGCGCTCCGAAGCCTTCCCGCACACGGGGTTTTACCCGTAGTGGCTACTTCGGAGCGAATGCAAAATCGCTGCGGAGGACGGAGTATGCCCAAGCCCGTCGCCTGGCGTGCGGGCGCAGACGAACGGCGAAAATTTCGCAAAAACAATTTTTTGGCCGAAGCGTCGGAGGACGGGGGCTCTCCGGTTCGGAACGTTTCGTCCCGCGGTCGGGAATGAGGTTGCTTCAGAGGTTTTTCTGCATTTTTGAAATGTCTTCCGTTTTGCCGGGGAAGATCTACGGATTTTGTCTTCGAAGCTCTCTTATTCGCCTGTTCATGGTGCGTCTTACCCGATTCTTTCTTTTCATGAATTTCCCGTTTTGATCGGAAGAAAAGGCTTTTTGCGGTCTTTCGGCGCCTTTTTTTGCGGTTTTTTTGACGGCGCAGAGGAGAGCTACACAAAAGCGCTTAGGGTGATTGACAGAGGGAGCCGAGCGGCACCGAAAAATTCTCCATAAGATATTTTTTGAGTAATCCGCCTTCAGGGCGGGACCACCCTCACTCGCAACAAGCAGGACTCAAACATGAACGGACTTACAATCATGGTGGGAGCCATGGTGATCTTCTTTCTCGGCTACCGTTTCTACGGTCGCTGGCTGGAAAAGACCTGGGGCATCGACCCCGCAGCGCTCACACCGGCACAACGTTTCAACGACGGCAACGACTTCTCTCCGCAAAACCGCTGGTCGGTTTTTGCGCACCAGTTCACTTCGATTACCGGCGCGGGCCCGGTGACGGGCCCGATCATCGCCGCGATGTTCGGATGGCTTCCGGCCCTTCTCTGGATGATCGTGGGCGGCATCTTCTTCGGAGCCGTGCAGGACTTCACGGCTCTCTACGCCTCGGTCAAGAACAACGGCCGCTCGATCGGCATGCTGATTGAAGACTACATCGGCGCCCTCGGCCGTCGTCTCTTCCTCCTTTTCTGCTGGCTCTTTACGCTCCTCGTGATCGCCGCCTTCTGCGACATGGTCGCGAACACCTTCAACGGCTTCACGAAGGACGGCGCCGAGATCCTCCCGAACGCCGCCGCAGGCTCCATTTCGCTCATCTACATGGCGGGCGCCATTCTCTTCGGACTCTACCTCAAGTACATGCGTCCGTCCGCGGGCGTGCAGCTCGCCGTGGGCATCGTCCTCATGGTCGTCATGGTCTGGCTCGGCATCGCCAACCCGATCTATCTTGACGGCGTGACCTGGCGCTACGTCATCTTCGCCTACCTCTTCGCCGCGGCCGTGATGCCGATGTGGCTCCTCAAGAACCCGCGCGACTATCTGTCGATGTTTCTTCTGATCGGCATGATCGCCGCCGGCGTGATCGGCGTCATCGTCATCAATCCGTCGATCGAACTCCCGGCCTTCGTGGGCTTTGAAGTCAAGAACCAGCCGCTCTTCCCGATCCTCTTCGTGACGATCGCCTGCGGCGCCGTCTCGGGCTTCCACAGCCTCGTTTCGAGCGGCACGAGCTCGAAGATGATCTCGAACGAAGCCGACATGCGTCCCGTCGGCTACGGCTCGATGCTCGTCGAATGCGTGCTCGGCGTTCTGAGTCTCGTCGTGGTGGCCGCCGCCTCCACGGGCGGTGTGCTCCCGAGCGGCACGCCCTTCCAGCTCTTCTCGACCTCGGTCGCGAGCTTCCTTACGACGATCTTCGGCGTTCCGCAGGACATCGCCGCCTGCATCCTCACGATGTGCGTTTCGGCTCTGGCTCTCACGAGCGTGGACGCCGTGGCCCGCATCGGCCGCATGAGCCTGCAGGAACTCTTCACGCCCTCCGAAGGCAAGGAAAAGAACGCCGTCCAGGTTCTCTTCACGAATCCCTACTTCGCGACGGTCCTGACGCTCGTTCTCGCCTATCTCCTCTGCCTCGCGGGCTACATGTCGATCTGGCCGCTCTTCGGCTCCGCCAACCAGCTCCTCTCGGCTCTGGTGCTCACTTCGCTCGCCGTGTTCCTGAAGAGCACGGGCCGCAACGGCGCCATGCTCTACGTCCCGATGACGATCATGTTCGTCGTGACGATGACGGCGCTCGGCATGTCCGTTTGGGGCATCTTCGGCACGATCGCCGACGGCACCTTCACCTTCATGGTCCAGGGTCTGCAGCTGATCCTCGCGATCGCGCTCATGATCCTCGCGCTCCTCGTGGTCTGGCACGCCGTGCCGAAGCTCTTCGGCCGCGAAGAAAAGACTGTCAAGGCCGCTTAAAAAACTGTTTCGAAATGAGACCGTCCGACTCTTTCCGGACGGTCTCGAAACGGGGAAAGACGCTCCGCCGCAAGGTCGGAGCGTTTTTTACGTTCCGGAAAGGGCGGGAATACCCAGAGTTGCGAAAAAGTCCCGAATACGGGAGGATTTACGAAAGTACGGCTAGCCCGTGCACCCCGGACGACAAGGAGAACGCTTTATGTTGAACCGACGACTCTTCCTTTCCGCCTTGCTCTGTGCACCCGCAACCGTTTTCGCCGCGGAAGACGGCTTCCTCGGCGACATTTTGGGCGGCATCGCCGACCGCGCGCTGCGCGATTACGTTGGCCAACACTTCGGAGACGCCCGCTGGGACGGCCGGTACTACAACTACGACGACCACCGCTACACCCGCGACGAATGGCGCCGCTATCTCGAAGAGCGCTACCGTGGGGAGCGAAACGGCGGTTTTCGCCGTGTTCGTGACGACGATGACTGGGACGACGACGATGACGACGACCGCCGCCGCCGTCGACCGCGCCGTCGCGGAGACAGCGACGATTGGGACGACGATTGGGATGACGACGAACCCTGGGACGATGACGACGATTGGGACGACGATGATGACGACGATGACGACGACCGTCGGCGCCGCCGCCGTCCGCGTCGGTACCGGGATGACGACGATGACGATGATTGATCATTTTTCCTGCGGCCGGGAGGTAGAGTCGCTTCCTTGCGCGCACGTCCCGTAAAAGACAGAACCCCACGGTTGCGAAGACCGTGGGGTTCCTTTATAGGAGAGAACGGCAGTCGATGCCGCTCAAGGGCGCCAACACCGCGGGGGTGCAGGTACCGCTACGGCGGTCCTTTGCGCCTTATGTTGACAAGCACCGCCTAGTGCCGAGGCTTGTGTGGGTCGAATTATACAGAAGGACGAAGGCGATCGATGCTTCCCGTTTTCCCGCAAGGGAAATCCCTCTCTTTTGCGTTGCTCGCCGTCGTCAGGGCAAGTTGTTTGTCGGCACTACACGAAAACGCCGGATTTGTCAAGATTTTCGACGAACAGAAACTTTCCGTTTTTTTGATAATTCTTTGAATTTTATTCTGCCGCAGGGAATAACTTGATTTTCTGTAAAACGGTATTATCAGGTACGGTTTGCGCAATCCCGCGGCCCCCTCCTACAATGTCTCCTCACAAGTGAGGCGCCTTGCGCCCGTTCATCCATCCAACCGTTGGGAATCCCCTTTAATGCCTACCGTCATCGTTGCCGGTGCGACTTTCACGCAAAAAGAAGCACAAAAACTCGTCGAACTGATTTCCCCCGTCAAGGCTCTGTGGCGTCCTCAGGGCCGCGGCTCCACGCCGATGGCCCGCTTCGAAGGCGTCGACCCGATCTGGGTGGCGACCGTCATGCCGTCCCTTCGCGTCGCCTATGAAGAAAAGGAATGGGACATCAACGTCGTTCCCGACGGTCTCTCGATCAACGAATACCGACTCCTCTGCATCGACCTCGACAGCACGCTCATCGAAACCGAATGTCTCGACATCCTCGGCGACCTCGTGGGCCGCGGCGATCAGATGCGCACGATCACGCAGAAGGCGATGACCGGGAAGCTGCGCTTTGAGGACAGCCTGCGCCAGCGCGTGGAACTCCTCAAGGATTCGCCCGCTTCAATTCTCGAAGAGGCGCTCGCCGCCGTGAAGCTTTCGCCGGGCGCCGAATATTTGATCGACTTCGTGAAGTCCTACGGCCTTGACGTCTGGCTCTTCTCGGGCGGTCTCATCGAACTCGCCGCTCCGATCGCCGAACGCCTCGGCTTTGCGGGGGCGCGCGCCAATTCCGTCGAAATCACGCCCGAAGGCTTCTTCTCCGGGAAGATTTCGAACGTGAACGAACAGCCCGTCTTCAACGGCGAAGGGAAGGGCCGCGCTCTTCTCGAATGTTGCTCGCGCCTCGACGTGGCGCCCCGCAAGGCGATCAGTATCGGCGACGGCGCCAACGACCTCGACATGACGAAGCTCGCCGGTCTCGGCGTGGGCTACCATGCGAAGCCCCTGCTGCGCGGCTCGACCACCTTCCTCGTCTCTTTTGCGGGGCTTGACGCCGTGCCCGCCTTCTTTGCGGAAGACTGGCAGAACCGCGACGATCTCGTGGACATCACACTGCGAAGCTGAACGTCTCGAAAACGTCGTTCGCCGGAGAAAGGAGAAGAGCGTGGAAAAGAAGGTCAATGAAGCGGAAATCGTTCACGGACGTCATGCTTGCCGTTTGACCACCGCGCTTCTCCCGGGCGGCCGCGAGGCGCGAAGCCTCGCGCTGCGCCCCGACTCCGCCCGCGACGCTTCTCTTGCGGGCGCCGTGTCCGGTCTCGCCAGGGTCCGTCCCGCGCCCAAACCCTGGCAGCGGGAACTCCTGCGCCTTGGCGTCGTTCTGTCGCAAAGAGAGAATCTCTCGCAGGATCTGACGGCGCTTTTCGGAGACGATCGCTCCGATGCGGTGCTCGCCGAAGCCTGGCGCCGCGCGATGAAGCCCGAAGAGAACGGAGCGGCTTCGGAATCCGCCTTTTTGCACGCCTTGGGGCTCTACGACGAACTCCCCGTGGCGCTCACGTTGCGTCGGCTTGCGCGGCTCGAAACCCGCGGCGTGATTCCGATGGTGATGACGCATCGTGCCTCGGACGCCCGTGTGACGCGGGACACAGGAAACGGAAGCGTGCGCGTCACGAAGGACGACTGGGAGACGAGCGTTCTCTGGCAGACGGGGCGGCGCATTCCCGTCGGACTTTTCGTCATTGAAAACGAGGGCGACGCTCCCGATCGTCCGACGACGCCTCAGACCCATCCGCTCGATCAGTTTTTCTATTGGGATCACCGTTGGCGCGAACTCGGTCTCCCCCGCAGCGCACCGATGATCTGGATCACGCCGCCCGCGGGGCTTGCGCCTTCGACGCTCGAACCCTGTGCGCGCTTTCGCTTCAGCTTCACGCTCCCGAACGAATTCGTCGCAAACTTCCCGAGTCCGGACCCCGAGGAGCGCGCCGTACGCGAAGTGACGGTCCGCTCAGGCGGAAGAGAGCGAAAGTTCCTCTCGCACCGCGTCCCCGAAGGACGCGTCGTGACGAACTGCGTGCGAAGCACGGGCGACGCGTTGGCGCTCGACAAAATGCGCCGCAAGACCGAAGCCTTCTGGAACGCCGCTTTTGCGCGCTCGGGCGAGCCTGAAGATCCCTCCCGTCCTTGGATCGGCACGCAGACGGACGCGATGTTGCGCGGACGCCTCTTCCTGGGCTTCCTTACGCTCCTCCTGAGCGAATCGCTTTTTGACATCCTTCGCCGCATCGAGCGCGAAGGATCCGCCGAAGCTTCTTCTCTTTTGGATGCCATTCGACTCGCCGCGCAGCCCGAACTCGACGAGGAAACCTCGGCACTCGCCCTCTCGGCTCTAGCCTCGGTCTTTGAGGTGCTCGCTCCCAAGGAAAAGGAGGAACCGCGAGCCGTTGCGAACGCATCGAAGGAAGAGCCGGCGGCTCCCGCCGAAAAGCCCGCGGCCGAAACCGTAGATTCCCGGACTCCCGCCGCGAAAACGCCCGATCTCTTCGGAGACGAACTCCTTCTCTTTCCCGAACCGCCCGAAGCGCATCCCACGACCCGCGAATGGCGCCGCAGGAGCCGGCCCAAGAATTCGTCGCTGCAGGGCGTGCTCTTTTCGCTTGACGAGTGACGCCGGGCCCTTGCGTCGCCGTACATATTGCGGCCGTTTGCGAAGAAGTTTCTCGCCGGGCTCGGACAAAACCGAGGGCCCCGGCCCGCTGCTGGCGGGTCGGATAAACACCGGAAGACGAGAAAAGGCCGCTCGGTGTCGTCCGAACGGCCCTCGTGTTTCTTACGTTTCCGCGAATCGCTGCAATGCGCTTACTGGCGCTTGCTTTCGATCGTGAGGCGGTAGGCCTCGCGGTCGTTCACGATGTAGGTGATGCTGTGGCCCGCTTCGACGCTTCCCGTCCAGAGACGGTAGAGAGACTCTCCGTCGTGCGTGAGATCGACGTGGCGAAGGTCCTTGGCGGAACGAAGCGTCTGAAGACCCGAATCCACTTCGGCGTCGAGCGCCGCGACGGCCTCGGCGCCGTGCGTTTCCTTCATGCGCCAACCCGAGGTGAGGCGGCTCTGCAGGGACGCGGCCGGCCAGCTGGCGAGCGTCCAGTCGCGAAGCACGCGCGTGCCGTCAACGAATTCAGGCAATTTTTCGCCGCGCTCCTCAAAGATCATGTTCCCGTCGACGCGCATGCTCCAGACGTTCATGCCGAGCGCATTGGCGGACATCTGCACGGATCCGTCCGAGACGTTCGAATAGAGAAGGAACGTCGGGATCGATTCGGGCGCGCCCGCGCGGCGGGCTTCCTCGCTGAAGGAGACCGTGAGTTCGGCCGCGTAGGTGCCGACGGGCGTAAGCGCGCCCCAGGGCGGCATGAAGGAGGGCAGGCGGACTTCCTTCTTTCCCGGAGTCTTCTTTCGCACGACCGGGGCGGGCTTCGCTTCCTTCACGGGCGCGGCGCGCTCGAAAGGTTTTTCCGTTTCATAGAGGGCCGCGGGCTTGGTCTTTTCCGTCGGTTCGTCCGACGAAAAGAGACTCCCTTCCCAGGCGTCCGAAATGGTGGTGCAGCCCGTGGCGAGCGTTACGAGCGAAAGGGCCGTCCAGATGCGGATGCCGGTGCGAACGGTCAACATGAAGTTCCTCCTTGAGCGGGCAACGTGCGGGGCGTTCCCGGTTGTACGGTGTCGGATCGGCGCCGAATGAGGGGCGCCGTCGCGAGAATGACGAAAAGGCCCGTTCCGACCGTGGCGCCGAAAGAAAATAGGGCGGGTGTCGTCGAGAGGGCCAGAAGGCCGAACGAGGCGAGCGACGTGAGGCCCGAAAGCAGCACGGCCGCAAACGCCCTCGGCTGATCGGGCTGATGATATAGGAAAATGCCGTAGTCAACCCCGAGACCGAGGAGCAAAACGAGCGCCAGGGCGGTAAAAAGCGTAACGGGTTGTCCCGCGTGTCCGAGCACCGCAAGGGCCGCGGCGATGCCGAGGACGGGCGGCAGAATTGCGCGCCAGGTGTGCCGCCCCATGCGAAGCGAGAGCGCCAAAGTGAGAATCGCCAGGCCCGCGGCGAGTCCTTCGAAGATGAGCGTGCGATAGCGGTTCATCTCATCGGTCATGAGGGCCGTCAGATTCACGAAGTGCACGCCTGGACCGCAGAGGGATTGAAGCGTCGGAAGATGTTCGGGCGCAACGCCCGAAAGCCGCACGACCGTGACGACCTTCCCCGTTTCGGACGTGAGAAGGAAGGGCGTGACGCGCGCGCCGAGCCCCGCTTCGATCCAGTCTTCGGGCGTCACGGGCGAGAAGGGCCGCGCTTCGGGCGCGGCGCCGAGGAGTTCGGCGAGGAACGGAGCCGCCGCGTCGAGCGCTTCGTTGAAGCGTTCCGCGCGTTCTTCCTGCGTCGCGCGGTCGGGGACGAGGTCGGAAAGCGCTGTCGCCTCGATGCCGGCGATGCCGCGAAGCTTCGCAAGGAGCGTCTTTTCAGCAAGAAGCGCTTCGTCGAGGGTCTTTCCCGTCACGGTGTAGAACTGTGCGGGCGAGGGGAGAGCGAGGTACTCCTGCACTACGCGCTGATCTTCGATTAAAACCTGCGGCGCGTTTTGCAGGTCGGCGACGCCGCCCGCCGTGCGGACGTTCGCGAGTCCCGTTCCGAGGAAAACGAGAACCGCTGCGAGAAGCGGGATTGTCACAAGGCGCGGAGCGTCCGTGAGGCGAGGCAGGCGTGCGAGAACCTTGAGAAGCGCCGTCATGGCGAAGCCGTCCTTTTCCGGCAAAAGAAAAGGCGCGCGCGGCAGAGCCGTAAGAACGAAAATGAGCGTCGCTGGAAGGCCCACGCCCGCGAGCACGGCGATTTCCTTGAGGCCCGTCATCGGGGTGGCGGCGAGAATGGCGTAGCCCGCCGACGAAGAGAGCGCCGCCATGACGAGGCTCGGAAGGAGCCTGTTTCTTCGCTTGAGAAGCTCGGAAACGGGCGCGGCGCGTCCAGCGCAGAACCAGTGAAGGGAATAGTCGACCGCCACGCCGATGAGCGTCAGCCCGAAGACGAAGGTAAGGAGGTGCAGCGTCCCGAAGACAGCGAGCGCCGCGGCAAAGCCCACGGCAAAACCGAGCGAGACGGTGAGGACCGTTCCGAGGACGGTCCTCAGGCGCCCGAAGAGAAGCCAGGCCATCCCGAAGACGAGCGCGCTCGACAGAACCGCGATGCGGTTCATTTCGGTCTGGGCGTTCCGTGCGATCGCGTCGGTAAAGAGCGGCACGCCCGTCGCGTGAAAGACGGGCGTGAGGCCCGCGGCGCGGAGTTTCTCCGTGAAGGCCGCACGCGTTTCCTCAAGGAGCGCCGTGATGCGGCCTTCGCCCGATTCGGCGGAAAGGGCGTCGGCGTCGTAGCGAAGGAGATAGAGGGGCGCGTCGCCCTCGAGTCGGAGAAGTCCGTCCTCTTCACGCACGGGGAAGGTCTGAAAAAGCGAAAAAAGAGTTTCGTCCGCAAAGCCGTAGGGATCGCGGTCGCGTCCGAGCCAGTGGGGCGCGACCGGATTCAGAAGACCCGACTCGAGTTGCGCGAGAAGCGCGTCGCGCCCTTCCTGCGTGAGATGCCCCGAGGCGTCGCGGGAAAGTTTCGCGATCCATTCGCTTCTCTCCCGCGTCAAGAGAGCCGAGGCTTTGTCCCGCAGAGCATCGGTGGCGCGCACGACCGGAGCGGGCGCCTTCGTGAAAAGGCCGCTCTCTTCGAGCGTCTCGGTGGTCTCGGCCACCGCGTCGCGCACGATGTCCGGATCCACCTTCGCATCTTTCGTCCCGACCACGAATACGGTCGTGCGGCGGCTTTCATCCGTCACGGTGTTGCGAAGCGTCTTCATGACGTCCGCGGAGAGCTCCGTCGACTCGGGCGCAAAGAGACTCAGAAGGTCCGTCTCGAACCATCGGCCGACGGGGTGCGTGAGAAGCACGCAGAGGGCTGCCGCAAGCACCAGAACGGGCGCGAGGAGCTCGGGCGACGATCGTTTCGGAGTCGACTCGGACATGGTTCGGGCATGAAGTTTTTGTGGGAAAGGAGACATTCTATCGGAAGAACGAAAAAACGGGCCGCACCGCCCCCTTTCCCAACCAATCCGTCGGAGCGATGCGGCCCGAAGGCTGGAGGAGCGGGAGCGGATCTACGAGAAGTTCTTCCGCGGCACTTCGTCCGCGGGGCACGAGGGGTCGGGCGTCGGGTTGTCGGTGGTGAAGCGCATCGCGGACCGTTGCGGCTGGCGCGTGAACCTGGAGAATTCTCCGAAAGGCACGTGCTTTACCGTGACGCTCACGGGCGCGAAGGTGAAGCGCATGGACGAGCGCGGATAAGACTCGCCCTGCCCCAAAAAAACGCCGCCTCGGGAAACCGAAGCGGCGTTTGTGCTTGAACGCGCAGAAGAGGCCCGAAGGCCTCTATCCCGGCATCACTGCAGCTGGAAGGAATACGTCGACTGATCGACGTTGGGCGCGTGGCAGAGCGAGCATTCCCAACGGAGGGCCGAGAGCTTTCCGTCCTTTTCGTAGTGGGTGCCGGGGATTTCGCCCTTCTTCGGCTGCGCGCCGCCCCGTTTGTGGCAGAGGATGCAGGCGTTCTTTTCCTGCGTGATCGGAAGGTACTCGGTCACGGAGTGTGGAACGGGTTTCGGGGCGCCGATGATCGCCGTGTCGTTCGAAGCGGGCGTGTCCTCGGCGAACACGGCGGTGGAGAGCATCGCGCCCACGGACGCGGCAAGAAGAGAAACGCAGAGATTACGAAGCATGAGAGTCTCCCTGTGAATTGGATCGGACCGTGAAGGAGAGGGCATCCTCGGGACAGACTTCGAGGCACTTCCCGCAGTTAAGGCACTCGCCCGTCGGGATGCGGCCCTTTACTTCCAGTTCCTTAAAACGAATGATTTGCGGTTCGGGACAGACGCGCAGACAGTCGCCGCAGTGCGTGCATCGGCTCTTTTCAAACGCGATCCCGACGAGGCTGCGTCCGAAGACGCGGCCGACGAGTTTTCCGACGACCGCCCAGAAGGCGCCCAGGGGGCAGAGGTGTCCGCACCAGCCGTGGCGCAGAAGCGCAAGGTCGAGCGCGAAGATTCCGAGCGCGGCCGAAAGGGCGCCGAGTCCCGTCCCCCAGACGACGTCGCGCCAGAGGAAGGCCTGCGGACTCACCGCCTCGAAGGCGGCGACGCCCGTCGCGGCGCTCGCCAAAAGGGCGGTGACGAGCGACGCGT
>OGMG01000594.1_pt1 | contig 14093 bp, 6 predicted proteins | sample 1573031 | NCBI WGS metagenome assembly OGMG01 (sample SAMEA2582002, study PRJEB24529) | metagenome | biome: Human gut stool | place: China | collected 2011
GGACCCTCTGATTAACAGTCAGATGCTCTAACCGACTGAGCTAAGGAAGAATGTTGTTTTTTCTCAAATGCGCTGCAAAAGTAATAGGATATTTTGAAATATGCAATATCTTTGCAAAAAAAATATCGAAGATGGATAAAATAATTGGGTTGGGCAATGCTTTGGTTGATGCACTGGCAATCATTGAGGATGATAATATTTTGACGGAGATGCAGCTCCCGAAAGGAAGTATGACTCTGATTGATGAAGATAAGTTCTTGAAAATTAGTGAGTATTTCAGCCGGATGGAGACGCATCTGGCTAACGGAGGTTCTGCCGGAAACGCAATTCGGGCAATGGCATGCCTTGGTGCGGGTACGGGATTCATCGGAAAAGTAAGCAATGACTTTTACGGTAACTTTTTCCGGGATAGCCTGCTGGAACGTGGGACAGAGGCGAATTTATTGCTTTCCACTACCCTTCCGTCCGGTGTAGCCTCTACTTTCATTTCTCCTGATGGAGAGCGCACTTTCGGCACTTATTTGGGGGCGGCTTCTACATTGAAGGCGGAAGATCTTTCGCTGGATATGTTCAAAGGATATGCTTACCTATTTATAGAGGGGTATCTGGTGCAAGACCATGATATGATTCTCCGTGCCATTGAGCTGGCTAAAGAGGCCGGCTTACAAGTATGTTTGGACATGGCGAGCTACAATATAGTAGAAGGAGACCTTGAATTTTTCTCTCTGTTGGTCAACAAATATGTGGATATTGTTTTTGCCAATGAGGAAGAGGCAAAGGCCTTTACGGGTAAGGAACCGGAGGAAGCATTGGACATCATTGCCAAAATGTGTAGCATAGCCATTGTAAAGGTGGGTGCCCGTGGTTCTCTGATTCGCAAAGGTACAGAGATGGTGCAGGTACAAGCGGCTCCGGTAGAGAAAGTGGTGGACACTACAGGAGCTGGCGACTATTTTGCGGCAGGTTTCTTGTATGGACTGACGTGTGGCTACTCGCTGGAGAAATGTGGCAAGATAGGCTCCCTTCTCTCCAAAGATGTGATACAAGTGGTGGGTACAGAGCTTCAGGCTGCACAATGGGAAAAAATCAAGGAAGAAATTTTATTAATTAATTAGCATTTATCACATAGACATATTATGAGAAGAATTTTAAAGATACGCTGGATGGTTGCCTTGCTGATTGTAGTGGGAGCCGTTTGTTTTTGGGGGTTTAAGAGTGGTGATAGCCGTAGTTTCCAAATAGCAAAGAATCTGGATATATTCAATTCCATTGTGAAAGAGTTGGATATGTTTTACGTGGATACGATTGATCCGAACAAGACTATCCGTGAAGGCATTGATGCCATGCTCTACTCGCTGGATCCCTACACGGAGTATTATCCGGAAGATGACCAAAGCGAATTGGAGCAGATGCTGAAGAATTCCTATGGTGGTATAGGTTCTGTGATTACTTGGAATCCGAAACTGAAACGTTCCATGATATCTGAGCCATACGAGAATATGCCTGCTGCCAATGTAGGTCTGAAAGCCGGAGATATTCTGATGGAGATTGACGGGAAAGACCTTGCCGGAAAGAACAACCAGGAAGTCAGCGAGATGCTTCGCGGACAAGTGGGTACCAGCTTCAAGCTGAAAGTGCAACGTCCCGGTACGGAGAAGCCGTTGGATTTCGACATTGTGCGCCGTTCCATCCAATTACCGTTCATACCTTATTATACGGTGCTGGATAATAATATAGGTTATATCAACCTCAGCACCTTCTCGGGAAATCCTTCCAAGGAGTTCAAGCAGGCTTTTCTGGACTTGAAGAAGCGAGGGATGACTTCGTTGGTGATTGACTTGCGGAACAATGGGGGCGGCTTGCTGGATGAGTCTATAGAGATAGCCAACTTCTTTCTGCCTCGCGGAAAGACACTTGTGACGACAAAAGGCAAGATTAAGCAAGCCAGCAATACCTACAAAACATTGCGTGAACCGTTGGATTTGGAAATTCCTTTGGCTGTGCTGGTCAATGGCGGAACGGCTTCTTCGTCAGAAATCCTTGCGGGTTCTTTGCAGGACCTTGACCGTGCGGTCATTATCGGTAACCGTACTTTCGGTAAGGGATTGGTGCAGACCACCCGTCCGTTGCCATACGGTGGTACCATGAAGCTGACGACTTCCAAATATTATATTCCCAGCGGCCGTTGTGTGCAGGCTATCGACTACAAGCACCGGAATGAAGACGGCAGTGTGGGACGTATTCCGGACAGCCTTACTACCGTGTTCCATACGGCTGCCGGACGTGAAGTGCGTGATGGTGGAGGCGTGACTCCGGACATTGCGGTGAAGCAGGAGAAGCTGCCCAACATTCTGTTCTATCTTGTCAATGACAATCTTATTTTCAATTATGCTACGGACTATTGCTTGAAACATCCTACCATCTCTTCAGCAGAGCAGTTTGAAATTACAGATGCCGATTATGCGGACTTCAAGGCGATGGTGAAAAAGGCGGACTTCAAATACGACCAGCAGACAGAGAAGATGCTGAAGAACCTGAAGGAGATGGCCGAATTTGAGGGCTATCTGACTGATGCTTCGAAAGAGTTTGAAGCGTTGGAGAAAAAATTGTCGCATAATCTGGACCGTGACCTTGACCATTTCTCCAAGGACATCAAGAGCATGATTGCGGTAGAAATCATCAAGCGTTATTATTTCCAGCGTGGAAGCATTATCCAGCAGTTGAAAGATGATGATGATTTGAAAGAGGCTGTAAAGATACTCACTGCTCCGGAAAAATACAAGGAAATGTTGACTGCTCCGGCAGTGACGTCAATGTCTCTGCAACAAAGAAAGGAGACAGCCCCGGTTTTTCTGAGTACCGCTACGAGAGCAAATGAACATGTTTATGATGAAATAGTATAAGGACACTCTTAAGAGGATTCTTTTATTTGCTCCTTAATTTATACCGGATAGTCTCTGTATAAGCCTTTTATACACGACTATTCGGTTAAGTTGTTTGTAGGGTATTAACTTGTTTTATATTTTTGCAGGTGATAATGAAAATATTGACAAGGTTATGAAACAATTGAATTCTCTGAAAGTATGGCTGTCTGTGGTATTGTTGCTTTGCTTCTCTCTTTCCGGACAAGCCCAGTTCCTGCGCACTTCCTACTTTATGGAAGGAAGTAACCAGCGTATGCAGCTCAATCCGGCCTTGATGCCGGGACGCGGTTATCTGAATATTCCCGTGATAGGTTCGTTGAATGCTACCGTCAACTCCAGTTCCCTGGGGTATAGGGATATTATGGACATTATTGAGAACAGTGATGATAGCGACTATTTCATGAGCAATGACTTTATGAACCGACTGGATGCTACCAATAACTTGAATGTGAATTTGAGTACCGACATTCTGTCTGCCGGATGGTATAAAGGAAAGAACTTCTGGTCAGTCAATGTGGGGATGCGTAATGATATCGGTGCCGCCATACCGAAAACCATGTTCCAGTTTATGAATAACATGAGCAGCCGGGAGTTTGGTGACAATATTTCTGACTATTTGGGTATTAACGAAACCATTAATGGACAGAAGCTTGAGATAAATTCCTATGCGGAAGTCGGCCTTGGCTTTGCAAGGAATATCACAGACCGGCTGGCTGTGGGCGGTAAAGTGAAGATGCTGCTGGGTATCGGTAACTTAAAGCTGAACATCAACCAGATTCATGTGGAAACTCCTTCTGTCGGCTCTTCAGGAGTGACGAGTAAAGCTTCCATTCAAGTGGATGCAACTTTGGAGAACTCGTCAAAGCTGTTAGAACTTCCCGAGAATGAGAATGGTGATTATATCGATGAAATCGATTTTGGCAGTTTTGGTTTTGCCGGATATGGTGGGGCTATTGATTTGGGAGTATCTTACAAGTTACTGGATAAATTGACACTTTCTGCTTCAGTTCTTGATTTGGGCTTTATCAAATGGTCTAAATCGAATACCAGTATAGCGCGAGCCAATGCGGAGCAGACTTATGATCTTCTTGATCCGGCCTCGCAGCAGGAATTCATGAATATTGTGAACAGCGGCGAGATTCTTAACTATGACATGTTGCAGCTCAAGACAGAGGAGGCTTCTGAGAAGAGCCGTACCCGTGGATTGACTTCTACAATGGTTCTTGGCGCTGAATATGCCTTACTGAATGATTGGCTGGTAGTGGGTGCCTTGTATACCGGTCGTTTTGCCAAACCGAAAACTTTGAATGAGCTGACTTTCTCTGCCTGCATCCGTCCGACGAATGCTTTCAATGTAGCTGCCAGCTATTCCGTACTTCAAGGAGCCGGTAAAACCTTCGGTCTGGCACTGAAACTGGGTCCTTTCTTTGCGGGAACAGACTATATGTTCTTTGGCAAGAATACGAAGAATGTCAATGCTTACTTGGGGGGGTCTATTCCTTTGGGAAAACAGAAAACGGCTGAAAATTAATAAAGTGAGTTATCAGTTGTCGCGGGTTATCTTTCTATAAAAGAGGATAATCTGCGATTTTGTTTTTACGAAAACGCAAAAAGCTTTATCTTTGCTGGTAAATACCTATAAACAGTACTCATGAGAATTGCAATAACGTTTCTCTTGTTTTTGGTTTTCAGTAGTTTGCTGCAAGCTTCACCCATACCTTTTTCTCCTATAGTGAGGAACTATTCGGTGTCGGATTATAATGCCGGTATTCAGAATTGGGCCATTGCTCAAGACGAAAGAGGAGTGATGTATTTCGGTAATAACAGTGGGCTGTTGGAATTTGATGGAAGTGCTTGGCGGCTGTATGAATTACCGACAAAAGGAATTGTGCGTGCTATATATATCAGTGAAGATGGAAGAATTTATGTAGGCTCTTACGAAGAATTCGGTTATTTTGTCCGTACTCCTTATGACACTCTTGAATATCATTCATTGAAAAATAAGGTGAAAGATTTTGCGTTTCATAATGACGAAATCTGGGATATTGCTTGCGTTCAAGGAGAAATTGTATTTCAATCATTCGGTTCTCTCTTTTTTTATAATGGAAATTCGGTAGAAGGTATTCGAATGAAGAACCTTCCACTGAATTTGTTCCAGGTTGGAAATACTTTTTATTCTCAAAGAATAAACGGTGGACTTTATGTCTTTGCCGGTAGGGAAATGAAAGAACTTATTCCCAGAAAGGCATTTGGAGATAGTGATGTCCTGGCCGGGCTCCCTTATGATGATGCGGTTTTAATGTTTACCCGTAATCAGGGAGGTTTCCTGTATCGAGATGGGAGGGTAGAAAAATGGGAAACTGAATGTGATGATATATTCAAGAAGCATACCATTAATCGTGCGGTGATGACCAAAGATAGTTGCTACGTTGTTGGCACAATATCCGATGGCATATATGCGTTGGATAAAAAGGGAAAGCTGATTTGGAAGGTCAATACGGATAATAAACTACAGAACAATACTGTTTTGAGATTGTATTGTGATGATGACAACAATATATGGACAGCTTTGGATGAAGGTATTGCCTATATACACAACAATTCTTTAATCTATTATTATGAACCTCCATTTCGTAAAATAGGCATGGTATATGATGTTTTGGTAAGGGAAAATGAAGCTTATATTGCTTCTAATCAAGGACTTTATTGGCTTAGGGATGGAAAGACTGAATTAGTTCCGGGTTTGGAAGAACAAGCGTGGTTCGTCGATGAATGGGGAAAACAGATTTTCTGCGGGCACAACAAGGGAACTTTCCTTATATCAGGACTGAAATCAAAGCTGGCATCTGATGTAAAAGGAGGGATGTGTATGGAAAAAATTGAATTGAAGGAACAATCTTTTTTGTTGGAGGGAGCTTATGCGCTTCTGAATTTATATACGGAGACTGCTTCGGGAGAGTATTGCTTTACTCGGTCCTTACGTGGGTTCAGTCACATGATTCGTCATATAGAAGTGGACCATCAAGGGAATATTTGGGCGAAACATTTAAGGAATGGTTTGTATCGCTTTCGGATTGATTCGGATATGAAGCAGGTAAAGGATGTGCGGAAGTATGAGAGTTTGGGAGAAGTGAAAGGTGGGAGTTTTACTTTGTTCAAAATCAATGGTCGGGTAGTTTTTTCTAATGGGGAATATTTCTATACTTACGAAGATATGACTGATTCGATTGTTCCCTATGAAACAATGAATGAACAATTGATGGAATTGAAGGGAATCAAGACTGTGAGTCATGCGAACGGAGATTACTATTGGTTTGTGGGCGACAGGACTGTGTATTTGGTGAAGTGTGCGATAAATACTTTCAATATCGAACTTCGGATTCCATATTCTTTGTTTGACGGTCTGGCTGTGGAAGAACGAGGAAGCGTGGTTTATGACAAGAGAAATAATCATTCCTATCTTTGCTTGAATAATGCTATTGCCCGTATTGAAACAGATAGTTCCTCGTTATATAAATCTCAGACTAGGCGTTCTTTATGGATTTCAGAGATGCAGGTTACTGAGGAATTCAGTGATAAACGGAAAACATTGGTCGTGCAGTCGGGAGTCAAGGTCGAACATGAGTTTAATACAGTGAGTTTTACATTGTGCTATCCGGTTTATAACGATTATACTTATAAAGTAAGATACCGGTTGGAAGGGTATTCTGATCAGTGGATACCCGATGGACGCAATTTGCAGAAAAAGTATGCCCGTCTTCCTTATGGAAGTTATGTTTTTCGGGCGGAGATATATGATACTGGTAGAGTTTTGGCATCGGTAGAGTTTCCCTTTGAGATTTTGTCTCCGTGGTATTTGTCTTATTGGGCTGTGGGAAGCTACATTCTGATAGGGTTGTGCCTGCTGGCCTTGCTGCAATATATTGTTTATCGTTTTGTGAAGAAAAAGAAGGATCGTGTGATTGAGCAGCAACGTGTAGCCCATCAGGCAGAGCTTGAACGGCAAGAGAAGAAGATTATCGAGTTGGAAAAGGAACAGCTTGAGGCCGATTTGCGTTTTAAAAGCAAAGAATTGTCCAGCGTGGTAATGATGAATATCGCTCATCAGGAGTTTTTGAATTCATTGAAAGAGGAGATACAGAAGCAAAAGTTGTCCGGACAGCATAGTCGTAAGAATTTGGATAAGCTTCTCGCTTTGGTTAACAATAATATAGTGTCTGATGAAGAGAGCTGGATAATGTTTCAAGCTAATTTTGACCGTATACATGAAAATTTCTTCCGGAATCTGAAACTTCAATATACAGATTTGACTTCAGGAGATTTGCGCTTTTGTGCATTGCTTCGCTTGAATATGCCGACAAAGGAGATAGCGAAGTTGCTCAACATTTCCACGCGTGGGGTTGATGCTGCAAGATACCGGTTGCGCAAGAAATTCAATCTGCTTCCGGAAGAAAGTCTGACTGATTTCCTTATAAATTTTAAATAACTGTTTTACAGTGGAATATTAATGGGGGAAGTATTAATATTGTACTTCCTCTTTTGTTTCTTAGTGATGGGTGTACTTTTGTTGTAGTGCGAGATGTGGAGGTTGTCGCATGCTTTTCTTTTATTTGCAGCAAAATAATATTTCTATAAATTAAAAGCATGAAAGACATGAAGCATTTACTTTTCAAGTTACAATCATTTTTAGTCTTGTTGGTGTTTACTGCCGTTAGTGCGTATGCGCAGAAATCTCCGGTCGATATGAATCGTTTCATCGACGATTTAATGAAGAAGATGACCCTGGAAGAGAAAATAGGTCAGTTGAATCTGCCGGTTACCGGTGAGATTACGACCGGTCAGGCTAAAAGTAGTAATGTGGCCAAACGTATTCGTGCCGGTGAAGTGGGCGGGCTTTTCAATCTGAAAGGCGTGGAACGTATCCGCGATGTACAGAAGCAGGCGGTTGAAGAAAGTCGTTTGGGTATTCCTCTCTTATTTGGTATGGATGTTATTCATGGATATGAAACGGTGTTTCCCATTCCTTTGGGATTGTCGTGTACATGGGATATGAAGGCGGTTGAAGAATCGGCACGTATTGCAGCCATTGAGTCCAGCGCCGACGGTATTTGCTGGACATTCAGTCCGATGGTGGATATTTGCCGTGATGCCCGTTGGGGGCGTGTGTCCGAGGGCAACGGTGAAGACCCGTTTCTGGGAGCAGCCATTGCGCAGGTCATGGTACGTGGTTATCAGGGAAAGGATATGAGCCGTAATGATGAAATCATGGCTTGTGTAAAGCATTTTGCCTTGTATGGTGCCGGTGAGGCAGGACGTGACTATAATACAGTAGATATGAGTCATCAGCGCATGTTCAATGAATACATGTTGCCCTATCAGGCGGCGGTTGATGCCGGTGTGGGCAGTGCGATGGCCTCTTTCAATGAGGTCGATGGCATTCCTGCCACTGGAAACAAGTGGTTGATGACGGATATACTGCGTAAGCAGTGGGGATTTGACGGCTTTGTGGTGACAGACTATACTGGAATTGCTGAGATGACCGACCACGGTATGGGCGATACGCAGACTGTTGCCGCCTTGGCACTGAATGCAGGTGTGGATATGGATATGGTGAGCGATGCATTTGTAGGTACGCTCAAGAAGTCATTGACAGAAGGAAAAGTGACAGAAGAAGCAATTAATGCGGCTTGTCGCCGTATTTTGGAAGCTAAGTACAAGTTGGGCTTGTTCGATAATCCTTATAAATACTGTGATGTGAAGCGTGCCAAGAAGCAAATCTTTACCAAAGAGCATCGTGCTGTTGCGCGTAAGATTGCTTCGGAGAGCTTGGTGTTGTTGAAGAACGAGGGTAATGTGCTTCCGCTGGCCAAAAAAGGCACTATTGCTGTGGTAGGTCCGTTGGCAGACAGCCGCAGTAATATGCCGGGTACTTGGAGTGTGGCTGCTGTATTGAAGAATGCAACTTCTTTGGCTGAAGGTTTGAAGGCGGTAGCAGGCGATAAAGCCGAAATATTGACTGCGAAAGGCTGTAATTTGATGAGTGATGCCGAATATGAGAAACGTGCCACTATGTTCGGACGTTCTTTACACCGTGACAATCGTTCGGACAAGGAGTTGCTGGACGAGGCTCTTGCCGTGGCTGCCAAATCGGATGTTATTGTGGCTGCGCTCGGTGAGTCTTCGGAAATGAGTGGAGAGAGCAGTTGCCGCACGAATCTTGAAATGACCGACACCCAACGCATGCTGTTACAAGAATTATTGAAAACAGGAAAACCAGTGGTACTGGTACTGTTTACCGGTCGTCCACTGGTACTGAACTGGGAGCAGGCAAACGTGCCGGCCATTCTGAATGTATGGTTTGCGGGCAGTGAGGCAGGTTTTGCCATCGGTGATGTACTGTTTGGTGATGTGAATCCGAGTGGGAAGCTGACTACGACTTTCCCGAAGAGCGTGGGACAGATTCCTTTGTTCTACAACCACAAGAACACGGGCCGCCCTCTTGCCGACGGTGCATGGTTCCAGAAATTCCGCAGCAACTATATAGACATAGACAATGAACCGCTTTATCCTTTTGGTTTCGGCTTGAGCTATACCACATTCTCTTATAGCGACGTGGCTTTGGACAAGACTAGCATGACGGATAAGGGCGAACTGACTGCTACCGTGACTGTGACCAATACCGGCAAGAGAGACGGTGCAGAAGTGGTTCAACTTTATATTCGTGACCTTGTGGGAAGTGTAACCCGTCCGGTGAAAGAGTTGAAAGGCTTTGAAAAGATTTTCCTGAAAGCCGGCGAATCTAAAAAAGTATCTTTCAAGATTACTCCCGAATTGCTGAAGTTCTACAACTACAATCTTGATTTTGTATGCGAGTCCGGTGACTTTGAGGTGATGATTGGCAGAAATAGCCAGGACGTAAAGAAAGCAGCGTTCAAGTTACTCTAACTGATTCTCAAGACGGCAATATGCAGCATTCGAGCCACTGCGTTGAGATGGCATTGTTGCTGCATATTGTCTACATCTTCACTGCAAACGTTTTGCAGTATTTGCTTGGTATATAATCTATCGTATAATGGCAATCGGTTATGGAAATCTTATGGTCGGCTTTGAGGCAGTGAAAGGTATGACGTTCTTGAATATGGGATAAAAAACTTCAGAATAGGATAAAAGCCCCCTTTGCTTTTCTATCTTCTTGCTCTATATATATGAATAGTACCTAAATATTTATTGTACTTTTATATTCCTTATAATCTGTCGTTTATGTTATACAGTAGTAGTAATGATGTACCCCTCCGGTGAACTGTGGTACTCTTGTGGTAGCTTGTTTTTTGACATATATCAACTTCTCCGGTATGTTTGCAAAAGAATTTTAAATCAATACAAAATGAAGAAAAATCTACTAATTACATGTGTGATGTTATTGTTTGCCATTACTTCGATGGCACAGAACAAAATTACGATTTCGGGTGTCGTTACGGACAAGACAGGCGAAACTGTTATCGGTGCTTCTGTTCGTGTAAAAGGGCAGGAGAGTAAAGGTAGTATTACTGATATAAATGGTAAATATCAGATTGTTGATGTGGCATCTAATGCTACCTTGATTTTTAGTTATATAGGTATGCGTGAGCAGGAGATTGCCGTAAATGGGCGTTCAACTATCAATGTGAAGATGGAAGAGGACAGCCAGCTCATTGATGAGGTGGTTGTAGTTGGTTATGGTAGTGCCAAGAAACGCGACTTGACCGGTTCTATCGTTACTGTGAAAGCGGACGAGATTGCCTCTAAGCCTTCTACCAATCCACTGGCATCCATACAGGGTAAGGTTGCCGGTGTACAGGTGGTGAATACGGGTCGTGCAGGACAAGACCCTGAAATCCGTGTTCGCGGTACGAACTCCATTAACGGTTTCAAACCCCTTTATGTGGTAGATGGACTGTTCACGGACAATATCAATTATCTGAACACTGCGGATATTGAATCTATGGAAATCTTGAAAGACCCTTCTTCTTTGGCTATTTTCGGTGTGCGTGGTGCCAATGGTGTAATCATCATTACTACTAAAAGGGCAAAAATAGGGAAGACGATGGTCAACATCAACTCTTCAGTGGGTTGGAAGGTTATTTATGACCGTGTAGGTGTGACGAATGCCGAAGAGTTTAAGATGCTGTACAACGAGCAGTTGATATCTCAAGGAAGCGACCCTTATGATTATACTCAATGGACTGGTAATACTGATTGGCAGAATGAGATATTCCAGACAGGTTTTCTGACCAATAACAATGTGAGCATTACGGGTGCAACGGATAAGAGTAAGTTTTATTTGGGTTTGGGTTACGTCATGGAAGAAGGTTCCATTAAAACGGAAAAGCTCAATAAGTTTACCGTAAACTTGAACAGTGAATATAGCGTAACCGATTTCCTGCGTTTTGGTTTCCAGCTTAATGGAGTTCGTGCCAAGTATCCTGATGCAAAGGGTGTGGATGGTGCTTTGAAGGCTGCTCCTATTGCTCCTACTCATGACCTTGAATCGGGACTGATACATACGCTGCCCGACTTCCAGCGTGCACAAGTGTGGAATCCTCTTATTGAAACAGAGCTGCGCGGTGCTCACAACAAGTCTGAAAACTATCGCGTGGCAGGTAATGTGTTCGGAGAGATAGATATTCTGAAGAACCTTACGTTCAAAGCAACTTTCTCTATGGACTATGCTTCCAGTCAGGGACGTTCATATTCTCCGCTGATTTATGTTTATAATCCCGATGTGGAGGGGGGGAAAGAACGGTTGACTGAAAGAGAAAGTGTGAACCAAAGCAAGTCTACCTCTCTTGCTGCACAGTCTGACTATGTGTTGACTTATCTCGGACAGTTTGGCAATCATGGATTGACATTGACTGCCGGTCTTACAACCAATTACAATGAGTCTTCCAGTTTGAGTGGTGGACGCAGCCAGCTTGCGGGCTACGGCATTTTGGTGGGCGACGACCCGGACAGATGGTGGCTCTCTACCATCGACGATGTATCTACGGCAACTAATGGCGGTTCTCAGAGTGACAGATTTACCATGTCTTATTTGTTCAGAGCATTGTATAACTACAAGAATCGTTATTTACTTAATGCTTCTTTCCGTAGGGACGGTTCATCTGTTTTCTATAAGACAGGTAATACTTGGGACAACTTTTACTCTTTCGGTGCCGGTTGGGTAATGACCGAAGAGAAGTTTATGCAGAACCAGAATGTAATTAACTTCTTGAAGTTGAAAGGCTCTTGGGGTGTGTTGGGTAGCCAGAATACTTGTTCCAGTTATCCGGCATATGCCACCATTGTTAGTTCGGGTTCAGCTGTGTTCGGTGACAATATCATTGCGGGTAAAGGCCCCAACAAACTGATTTCACCTACTTTGGGATGGGAACGTAATTATTCATGGGAAGTAGGTTTTGACATGCATATGTTCAATGATCGTTTGCAGCTTTCTCCGGTTTATTATAACAAAACAACAAAAGATATGTTGACTTCCATTCCGGGTATTGCAGGTACTGTTCCCGGATTACAGAATGTGGGTGAGATTCGCAATCGCGGTTTTGAACTTAGTGCTTCTTGGAACGACAAGATTGGGGAAGATTGGAGATATGGATTAGGTGCTAATTTGAGCACTATTGATAACAAGGTGCTTTCACTGGTAAACAAAGACTATAATATTATCAGTGGTCCCTCACGTGTTTCCGAAGGTTATCCGATTGGCTATTTCTATGGTTACAAGGTTGAGGGTGTATATCAGAACGAAGACGACATCCGTTTCTCTCCGATTAACTCGGTTGGCTCGGTAACACCGGGTGACTTGAAATTTGCTGATGTTGACGGTAATGGCAAAATTACTGATAATGACCGTACAATGATAGGTAATCCAACTCCTGATTTTACTTACGGTTTTAATGTTAATTTGGGATGGAAGAATCTGGACCTGACTGTTGACATGATGGGTGTTTATGGAAATGAAATTTACCGTAATTGGGGAAGCAGTAGCTATGCACAACTGAATTATCGCACAGAGCAATTGAATCGTTGGCATGGAGAGGGCACTTCCAATTGGGAGCCCTTGCTCGACCCTTCACACAAAATAAATCAGGAGGCTTCCACGTATTTCATCGAAGATGGCAGTTTCTTCAGAATCCGTAATATCGAATTGGGGTATAACTTTGACAAACGACTGTTGAATCGTATCAAGGTACAGTCACTGCGTCTTTATACCAATGTGCAGAATCCCAAGACCTGGAGCCGTAATGGAGGATATACTCCGGAAGTGGGCGGAAGTGCTATTTCGTTTGGTATTGATGGTGGAGGCTATCCTATGCCTACAGTTTATACGATTGGTTTTAATTTGACTTTCTAAAATTATATAGAGACAGACTATGAAGAAGATATTTTATTATATAGCATTTTTAGCAGTAAGCTTTGCACTAACTTCGTGTGAGGATATGTTTGATAGAAAACCGCTTGGACAACAGACAGAGGATGATTTGACTGGTGGTACTTATGAAACACAGGTTTTTAATATGTATGCCAAGTTGCGCGGTTTTCATTTGACAAGCGGCAATACTGCATTGGCAATCCACGGTATGCGTTCTGAGGACGCAGAGAAAGGAAGTACATTGTCCGATGGAGCTGCTACCGGCAAGATGTTCGATGACTTTGAATATTTGGCAAGTAATGGGATGATTAAGAGTTATTGGAATGATAACTATTCATTGATACATAAGGTAAATGATTTGCTTGATGAGATGAGCCAAAATCCGTCATTGACAGAAGGTGACCTCGTCAATAAGGGGGAAGCTTTGTTTGTACGTGCTTTCTGTTATTTCAACCTTGTACGCGCTTTTGGTGAAGTGCCTTTGATTGACTTTAAAGTTTATGATGCAGCTGAGGCAAATGTTCCAAAGTCTTCTGTGGCAAAGATATATGAATTAATAGATTCTGACCTTACGGAAGCCGAAAACAGTCTGCCCAGAACGTGGGAGCAACTTTATGTAGGTCGTCTCACTTGGGGAGCTGCTCGTTCTCTTCATGCACGCACATACATGATGCGTAATGACTGGGGGAATATGAAGGCTGCCGCTGAAGAAGTGATTAACTCCGGTTTATATAAACTGACAACACCTAATGAAGACATATTCC
>OGMG01000595.1_pt1 | contig 14068 bp, 10 predicted proteins | sample 1573031 | NCBI WGS metagenome assembly OGMG01 (sample SAMEA2582002, study PRJEB24529) | metagenome | biome: Human gut stool | place: China | collected 2011
CTTGAGCTTAAATTCTGAAATCCGTTTCCTTAAAAATCTGTCCAACATGATTCCTCTTTACTTATGAAGGAGGCGGGCGCTCCCGTTCGCAAGAACGCCTGTCTTGCCTGTCACGTTTCGTACGACAAGATGGCCGAACGTACGAAGGACGCCCTCCCGAATCCCCACTTCAATCACTACGGCGAACGGGACTGCTCGACCTGTCACAAGGGACATGAAAAGAGCGTTCTCACCTGCAACAACTGTCACAAGTTCGATCTTGTGACGCCCTGACAAGTGCCGTCGTTTCGCCGCGTTCTCGATAGCGAGGGTCGCGGCGGGCCGGGTTCGGCGTCGCCCGGACGAGGATGGGCGGGAAGACGCCGGAGCGGGCGGTCCGAGGAAAACTTCGGGCCGCCCGCTCTTTCTTTGAGGGGAGAGCGCTTCGAACGGTGCCAAGTGGATTGCGGAAGAAAAAATACGAATTTTCTCGCTCGGAAAAGTGCGGATGGGCGCGGGGACGGCAAATCGTTAGGATTTTCCTTCGCTACCAGCGACGTCCTTCGGGGCGTTCGCTTTCAAAAGTCATTTGCTTAACGAAAAGGAGAAAAGAATGACCATCACCGCCAATCGACGCAAATTCCTCGGAGCCGCCGCGGCGGGCGTCTTGACGGGCGCGACGGCGCTCTCGGCGAAGGCCGCCTGCCGAGATCCGATGCCCGCGAAATTCGACGAAATGCACGACGTCGTGGTCGTGGGCTCGGGCTTTGCGGGACTTTCCGCGGCGCTCTCCGCCAAGCTCGCGGGGGCGGACGTTCTGGTCGTCGAAAAGATGGCCTTCATCGGCGGAAACAGCTCGCTTTCGGGCGGCATGATCGCCGTGCCGAATTCGTCCGTGCAGCACGAGCAGGGCATCGAAGACAAGCCCGAAGCCCTCGAAGCCGACATGATGCGCATCGGTCAGGGCCTCGGCGACCCCGAACACATCCGCTTCCTCTGCGAGGACGCGGCGGACACCTTTGAATGGACGCGCAAGGAAATGGGCGTCCGATGGCAGACGAATCTCACGGGCAAAGGCGGCCATTCGGCGCTTCGCTGCATGATCACGGAAGAGGGCACGGGGCAGGGGATCATCAAGCCCGCGGTCGAGCGCCTCGCGAAGCTCGGCGTCGAAATCCGCCGCCGCACGATTCTCGACACCATCATTCGGGATGCGGACGGGCGCGTGAAGGGCGTCGTCGTGCGCGAAGGCTATGAATTTGGCAAGCCCTCTTCCGGCAAGCGCCGCACGATCGGGGCGCGCCGCGGCGTGGTGCTCGCCTTCGGCGGCTTCTGCGCGGACGTCAACTACCGCCGCCGGCTCGATCCGAAGTTGGGCGCCCAGTACAAGACGACCAATCAGCCGGGCGCCACGTCGGAAGGCTGGCGCGAAGCGAGCCGCATCGGCGCCAACATCATCCAGGCCGACTGGATTCAGTGTCTTCCCAACTGCTCGCCCGTGGAAGAAGGCATGGGAATTGCGTCCCACTTCGCGTCGATCTCGGGTGCGCTTTTCGGGATCTACGTCTCGAGCCTCGACGGGAAGCGCTTCGTGAACGAATTCGGGGACCGCAAGGTTTTGACGGACAGCTTCCTCACGGTCATCAACAAGGGCGGAAAGGCTCTCTCCATCGCCGACTCCGACGGCGTCGCGCATCTCGAAAAGCTCCGTCCGGGCGCACTCGACAAGATGCTCGCCGCGGGAAGCGTCAAGAAGTATCCCGACGCCGATGCGCTCGCGAAGGCCTACGGCTTTGACGGCAAGGTTCTGCGCGCCGAAATCGCGCGCTACAACGAGCTTTTGCAAAAAGGGCGGGACGAAGACTTCGGCCGTCCTTTCGACAAGGCCGCCAAACCCATGAACGACGGACCCTACTACGTCTCCGAAATGGAACCGAAGATCCACCACGCGATGGGCGGCATGGCGACGAAGGTCGACACGGCCGTCGAAGACGTGATGACGGACCGCCCGATTCCGGGGCTCTTCGCCGCGGGCGAATGCGTGGGCGGCATCCACGGAGCCGTGCGCATCGGGGCCTGCGCCGTGCTCGACTGCTTGGTGAACGGCCGCAAGGCGGGCGCCGTGGCGGCGTCGCAGAAGGCCTGGGCCTGATCGGAAGGCGATCGCTCGAAGGGAGCGCTCGCCGAGCAAAGGCGGGCCTCCCTTCTTTTCCCGACTTTCGGCAAAAATCACACTTTCGCTGCTTGAAAGGCTCTGAGGTGCAAGACTTCAGAGCCTTTTTGCTGTGATCAATTTTTGTAGTAATATTGTAGGTAAATTTATGGTAAAATAGATTGTGTGAACAAGTGCCTACCCGATGGGGTTTTGAGATGGCGATCTCTCTTTCGATCAAAAAGCTAAAGAACCGCGAGTACGTCTACATCGTCGAGAACTACCGTGATCCGGCCACTAAGCGTCCGACGAGCCGAACGTTGGCAAGTTTTGGGCGCCTGGACAAGCTGTTGGCTGAGGATCCGGATGCCCTGAAGAAGATCGAAGAGCGGGTCAAGGAACTACAGTCCAATTCCAAGGCATACAGCAACACCATCAAGGAGCGCATGCTCAGCGGCGTCAGCGTATCTGCCGAAGCGACGAAGCGAGCGGCCTGTCTCACCTGCACGCCGGCGCTGTTTCATCCGGTCTGGGAAGCGCTTGGAATGTCGGTCTATTTCAAGAACTTTCGACGCAACCACGGGGTGGATTACGACCTTGAACAAACGATCTTTTTCTCCTGTGTCTCACGCTTGATCAAGCCGTCCTCCAAACTTGCAAGCTGGCGTCGTCGGAACTCGTATCTCACGGATTTTTCCGAGATTGAGTTGCAGCAGATGTATGACAGTCTGGACGTCTTGGCGAAGCACAAGGACAACATCATCCGGTGCCTGAACAAGCACATCGACGCGATGTACAAGCGCGATCTGACGGTCGCGCTGTACGACGTTTCAACGTTCTATTTCGAGAGCTTTGTGGAGGGAGATTTGCGTCGGCGAGGGATGAGCAAGGAGCACCGCACTCAGGAAACGCAGGTGGTGCTCGGCCTGCTTATCGATGCCGACGGCGTTCCCTTCTCCTACGAGCTGTTCCCGGGCAATACCGGCGAGATTCATACGCTTTTGGAGGTGATCGAGAAATTCCGCAGTTCCTACAGCATCAAGGACGTTATCGTCGTGGCCGACGCGGGATTGAATCAGCTCCTGAATTTGGATGAGCTGCAGAAGAAAGGAATGCGCTTCATCGTCGGCTATCCGCCATACATCAAGCTCAGCAAGGAATTGCAAAAGAAATTTCTGGATGAGGAAGGCTGGGAGTGGCGTCACGCAGACGATGGCGAACGTTGGGGATACAAAACGCTCCCGCTAGAAATTGACAAGACCTACAAAAACCACGCCAAGGGCTGTATCGAACGGGCTCAATTCAAAGCTACCTGCATCGGAACGTTCTCAGAGCACAGGTTTGAACACGATCTCCGGGAACTCACCCTCAAATGGAATCGGGCAACATCTCTTGTGAACAGAGGTGCCGCCGCCGTGGCGTCCGCCGGACGCAGCGGCTATAAGAGGTTCATCAGCGTCGACACGAAAAGTGTGCATTTGAACCAAGACCTTTACGACAAGCGGCGAACCTGGTGCGGTCATTCCGCGTTGCTGACGAACATTGCGGACCCGGATCCACAGTGGGTGTATACGAAACTGCGTCAGCTGTGGCGGATCGAAGACAACTTTCGAATGCTCAAAACCAACCTCGAAGCCAGACCGGTTTTCGTCTGGACCGATGAGCATATTCGCGGACATTTCGTCCTGAATTACATCGGGTTGGTGATGCAGAAGATCTTCATGAAAAAGTTGCGAGAGAAGGGACTGGACTTGTCTGCGGCTGAAATTATCGAAGCGTTGGAGTCCATGAAGATCCAGCACGTAAGCGGCTTGAAGAAAGCCAACAGTCACTTGTACACCTGTAGCAATCTCGAAGCCGAAGCAACCTCCGCAACGGATGAGAACGGGGAGAAGAAAACGCTTGGGACGCTTTGCGATGACATCCTTCGTGCGTGCGGCATGGAACCGCTCAACGCAGTGGAGACGGCCTCAACGATCCGAGCAAAACTGCGGTTGAAGTTGCCGATGAAATAATTACCGACGAAAGCTGATAGTTGCTTTCTCCTTGTTATCCTGTGCAACTCTAGCGATAACAGAGAAAAATCTTTTCAATCGGCCAGAAAGTCGGGAGGAAATCGGGCCGGGTTCGTTCGATGTCCGAGCGGGTGTTGACCGCGGAAAGGGTCTGAATGTCGATCGCGGTGTCGGGGAGCGCTTCGGTGATGCGGTCGATCGTCTGCAAAACGAGCGACGTTCGGACCGCGGGATCCAGCGTTTCCAATACGCCGATCACAGCTTTCTTTTCGGAGACGCTCGAAACGACCGGTGCGGGTTCGGTTTCAAAAGACGCGGCTGTCGACGGGCCGGGCGTCCCCGAGAAAAGGAGAACGGCGGTTAGGACGGCCGGGAGCGAGAGAAGAAGGAGCGGGCGTCGACGCATGCAATGAAAACTCTGTCGAGCAATGAGAACATGATATTTTCGGCGAGAAGCCGGAGGCTTGTCACCTCCCGCGGGAGGTGCGGAATTCTCCACCTGCCCGGGGTGCTGACGAAGGGAGAAGGGGCGGCTCTAAGCTCACCGCATCGAAAGTTCGAACGCCGTACCTGACAACAAGGCCGCCGCGCATCGAACCGACCACTTTCGCAAAGGAGATATCAAATGATCGCTTCCCGCCGCAATCTTCTCAAACTTGCCGGTACCGCTCTCGTCGGCACGGCCGCTTCCACCGCCTTCGGCGCCGTGCAGCGCTCGAGCTTCAAGAATTTCGATGAAACCTACGACGTCGTGATCGTCGGTACGGGCTTCGCGGGCCTTACCTGCGCTCTTCGCTGTAGCGAACGCAAGCTCAAGGTGCTCCTCATTGACAAGATGACGGTGTTGGGCGGCAACTCCCTCATCTGTGGCGGCAACTTTGCCTGCCCGGGCAATCCCAATCAGGCCAAGCTCGGCGTGAAGGATTCGCGCGACATCTTCCTGAAGGACTGCCTCACTGACGGTCTCGGCATCAACCACACGGAACTCCTTGACGTCATCGTCAACCGCTGCAACGACGTCGTGGCGCTCCTTCGCAAGTACGGCTGCGTCGTCGACGACGCGCATCTCGGCATCAGCAGCGGTCACTCCGCCGCGCGCATCATCGAATCGACGACGAGCGATGGCTCCTGCTACATCCTTCCGATGCTCGAAGCCCTCAAGAAGATGCCGAACGTGACGATCCGCAACCGTACGAAGATGGACCGCTTCGTCGTGGACGATTCAGGCCGCGTCGTAGGCATCGCCGCGCGTACCGAATACAAGTTCGATTCGAAGTTGGCGAGCGACGACGTCGAAAACCAGTCCGGCAAGAAGGTGCTCTATGGTGCGACCCGCGGCGTGATGCTTGCGGCGGGCGGCTTCTCCCGCGATACGTGGTACCGCAAGGTGCAGGATCCGCGCGTTCCGACGACGATGGACTCGACCAACCAGCCCGGTGCGACGGCCGGGGCTCTGTGCGCCGCGCTCGACATCGGTGCGACGCCGGTGCATCTCTCGTGGTTGCAGTTCCTGCCTTCGTGCAATCCCGACGAACCGGGCTACGGCATTTCTGCGAACTTCATCGAACACGCCTGCTACCGCTACGGCATCATCGTGAATCCGAAGACCGGCAAGCGCTTCATCAATGAACTCGCCGGCCGCTTGCCCAAGACCGAAGCTATGTTCGCAGTGATCGGCAACGATGAAAACTACCCGGTCGCCATCGGTGACGCCGATGCGGCGGCCGCCGTTAATCCGGCCTTCCTCAAGGCTCCGCTCGAAAAGAAGACGGTCAAGGTCTTCCAGACGATCGACGAACTCGCCGACGCCTTCAAGATCGACCGCGACGCGCTCAAGGCCACGATCGATTCCTACAACGCCGCCGTGAAGTCTGGCAAGGACGAACTCGGCAAGCCCATGGACGTGACGAAGGGCATCCAGATCGCCAAGCCCCCGTTCTACGCCGGCCGCGTCTGCCCGAAGATTCACCACACGATGGGCGGCGTCCTGATTTCGGAAAAGGGCGAAGTGATCAGCATGGCCACCCACAAGCCGATCCCCGGTCTCTTCGCAGGCGGTGAAGTGACGGGCGGCGTGCACGGTGCGAGCCGACTCGGCACGGTCGGCATCATCGACGCGCTCACCTTCGGCATGGTTGCCGGCGAAAATATCTGATGATCCCGGCGGGGACGACGTATCCGTCGCTCCCGTCGTGATCGGACGACAGAGCCCTTCTTCCAGGGACTCTCCTTCGGTGATCGAACGGGCTGTCCGGGTTTTTCTCGGGCGGCCCGTTTTTGCAAAGGTCGTCTGGACGGCAACGGAAAGCACTCGAACGGTCGTTTCGCTCCAGTTCCGCAAAAACGAGCATGGGAAAAGACGGGGACTTTGCCGTACGATCGTTCGCATCCACTCGGGGAGGTTTGTTTTCCCATGCCCGTCACTTCATCTTTCGGCGCTCTTCGCCGCTTCCTCTTCACCGGCTCGGCCCTTCTGACGGTTCTGCCCGCTGCCGCGGCTCCCTTGCGGTTTGCCGCAATGGAAATGCCCAAGCCCGATCCGTGCCTTCCCTTCATCACGGAGACGCACGCCTGGCTCAACGAGAACTACCCTGAGGGCGCGACCTTTCGCTACTACGCCTTGGCCGACCTTGAAAAGGCGGTTCGCAACCGCGAGGTGGACGTCGTTCTGACGGAAGCGGGCGTGGCCGGACGTCTGCGCTTTGACGGAGCGCGCCCTTTGTTCTCCGCCGTGTCGCAACGTCACAAGGATCCGAAGAGAAGCCAGGGTTCGGTCTTCTTCGTTCGAGACGACTCCACCGTTCAGACCGTCGCGGACCTGCGGGGACGGAGTCTCTCCGCTACGACCCCCAACGACTTCACGGGCTTTCAGGTCGCCATGGGCGAACTCGTCCGCAGAAACTACAACCCCGACGGATTCTTCCGGAAAGTTCACTTCATCGGAACCGCGTCGAAAAAGTCGATGCAGGACGTGGTGAACGAAGTCGTGAACGGGAAGGCCGACTCGGGTGTCGTGCGAACCTGTTTTCTCGAAGACCTCGAGAAGATGATGGGGAAGTCCCTGCCGCTTCGCGTCGTCGAACCCCGGGACGATCCGACCTTCGCATGCAAACGATCGACGGAGCTTTATCCTAACTGGACGATTTCTTCCGTTCCGTCGCTTCCCGCCTCGGAACTGCGCGAAGTCATGGCGCTTCTGCTAGCGATGCCGCCCACGAAGGACGGCATGTACTGGTCCGTCGCGTCCGACTTCAGTGCGGTCGACAAGCTTATGCAGGATCTGCACATCGGTCCCTACGAGGAACTTCGCGAGTGGACCTGGCGCCGCGTGTGGGACGAGTACGGCATCTACATCCTGGCCGTGCTCGCGGCCGTTGCGTTGGGGGCGCTTCATCAGTGGCGCACTTCGCATCTCCTAACACGCCGCACGGAGGAACTGCAGGCGGCGTTTGACGAAAAGGTTGCTCTGCAGCACAAGATTCAAAACCAGGAGAGGCGCTTCGAGAAGTTGCAACGCTCGACCGCCGTCGGCCAGATGTCGAACATGTTCGTGCACGAGTTGAAGCAGCCGTTGCAGACGATTTCCTGCTTCAGTCACGGATTGCTTCGCACCATGGAGACGGGCAAGGAGCACCCCGAACTCCTTCGTGAAGGACTTGAGAAGATCGAAACCGAAGTGCACCACGCGGGCGAAATCATCGAGCGCGTTCGCAATTACGCCAAGGGCCGCGACGCGGAACGAAAGCCTTGCGACCTTCACACCATCGCATCAGACACCATCAAGACTCTGCACCAGAAGGATCCGCGCGTGCAATGGACCGTGGAGGGCGACGCAGTGCCTTTTATCTTGCCGGCGGACGACCTCGAGTGCAGCTTCATCTTTCACTGCCTTCTGAAAAACGCGGCGGAAGCGTCCTGCGCTAATAAAGGCGTATCGCCCGCGGTGTCGGTGTGCTTTCACACCGACGAAAAGGGCTTTGAGATGGAAATCGTTGATTCGGGCGAACGTCTCAACGACGAAGACTTCGAGCGCCTCACGACGCCGCTCTCAAGTTCCAAGACGGACGGCATGGGACTCGGTCTTACCGTCACGCGCTCGCTACTGGAGAAATATCGGGCGACGCTGAAATTCGAGCGGCTCGACCGGGGTGTCCGGACGATTCTGCAGTTCCCCGCGGGCGCCGAAGGAAAGGAAGAAGAACAAGCATCCAAGAACACGGAGGGAAAGGACCATGAATGACGTGCATTTTCTCGTGCGGGTGGTGGACGACGATCCTTCGACGCTCGAAGGACTCGGCTTCATGCTTCGTTGCGAAGGGTATGAGGTGAAGACCTATTCGAGCGCAGCGGAATTCCTTCGCGGCGACATGCCCACGGTTCCGGGCTGCGTCATTCTCGACGTCCGCATGCCCGACATGACGGGACTCGAACTCTTTGCGGAGTTGCGTCGCCGGCAGTACGGACAGCCCGTGCTCTTTCTCACCGGGCACGGCGACATTGAAATGGCCGTGCAGGCGCTCCACGACGGTGCGGCCGATTTCCTCGTGAAGCCCGTGGACGGCAGCAAACTGACGGAAGCGGTCGCCAAGGCGCTCGAAGCGAAGCGCCGCGTGGAAATGGGCTTGCCCGATCTCACGGCAATGCTCGATCGCTGGTCGAAACTTACGACCCGTGAAAAGGAGATCGTGCTCTGCGTCGGGCGAGGGTGGATGAACAAAACCATCGCCTGCGAGTACGACATTTCGATCCGGACGGTCGAAGCCCATCGGGCGTCGGCCCTTCGCAAGCTCGGACTCACGACGCCCGCGCAGATCGCGGAACTCATTGCGGAACTGCGCTCGCGCGGCTATTTGCCCAAGGCGTAATTTCCGGAAATTTCCGCCGGGATCTTCTCTCTCCCGGGGCCGTCTTACAAACAACCCCTGTCCGGACGCAAGTCCGAACAGGGGTTTGAAGTCTTCAGCGTTGTGCCGAAACGCTCAGGGCGTCAGGCCTGGGGACTCAGGCCTTCGCGCGTTTGGCGGCTTCGCGCCCCGCGATGCGGCCGAAGACCACGCACTGGCTCAGAATTCCGCCGCCGTGATAGTCGTGGAAGTAGAGGTTCACGGTTTCACCCGCCGCATAGAGGTTCGGAATCACCGTCCCGTCGGCTTCGAGAACTCGGGCGCTCTTGTCGATGACGAGCCCGCCGTAGACCATCGTGATCGAAGGCGTGAGCGGGAAGAAGGCCCGCATCGGACGGTCCGGATCGATTTTCTCGGCGAGGGCGCGCTTGGGCGGCACGGCGTCGGGAGCGCTGCCGTCCTCAAGGACCGCGGCGTTGAAGTCGACGATCGTCTTGCGCAGGGCCGTTGCGGAGACGCCGATCTGAGCGGCCAGATCCTCGACGTTCTTCGCTTCGAAATAGCCGCCGCCCGCCTTCTTGAAGAGTTCGACGGACATGTTGATGCGCGGTTCGCTCTCCTGCTTTGCGGCGCTCCAGATGAGGGCCGCAGTCTGCGAGGGTTGCTGCAAAACGCCCTTGCCGAAGCTCGCGTAGCCGATCGACTCGTCTACGAAGCGCTGACCCTGAAGATTGATGCCGAGACCATAGGGCATGGCGCGCGTGGGCGAACCGTTTCCCTTGGGGCCGCGGTAGACGACGGGGAGGTGGAGCGATTCGACGCCCGCCATGCCGCGCGTCGCGGCACCGATTTCGGTCGCAAGCGCAATGCCGTCGCCCGTGATCCAGGGATTCCCGCGAACAAGGAGCCCCGCTCCGCCCGGATGCGCGGCTTCGAGCATCGAACGGTTGGCGCTGTAGCCGCCCGTCCCGAGAATGACGGCCTTGGCGAAGATGTCTTCAAGCCCCGCCCGAGTCTGCACGCGGCAGCCGCAGACGGCGCCGCGGTCGTCGAGCAACAGAGCCTTGGCCTTCGTGCGGTAGAGCGCCTTGCCGCCTTTCTTTTCGAAAACGCCGTGCAGCGTTTCGAGAAGTTTCGGCATGCCGCGGTACTGTCCCGGCGAAGCGATGCGAACGCCCAGGCGCCACGGATCGGCACGCATCCATTTTTCAAAGCCCGCGCCCATCGATTCGAGCCAGGCGATGTCGGTGCGGATGTTGTCGCCCAAGACGGCGTAAAGGTCCGTGCGGCCGCCGCCCAAGGACTTCTTTGCGACGTCCTCAACGAAGGCGCGGCGGGCGTCTTCGCTGTCGCTTTCGGGCATCAGGAAGGAGCCGAGACAGACGCGGGAATTGCCGCCGCGAAGCCCTCGCTCGGCCTTGTCGATGAGAAGAACGTCGGCGCCGCCCTCAAGTGCGGAGACGGCCGAGACGATGCCCGAGAGCCCCGAGCCGATGACGAGCACGTCGGTTTTCGTTTCCTTCTTGGCTTTTCCCGTTCTCCATGCGTAGGCGGGAAGCGTCGTGAGAAGGCCGCCGACCGCGGCGGCCGAAAGAAGTGTGCGTCGGGAATAAGTGGTCATGGCGATGGTCCTTGATGAACTCAAACGCGTGAAGTGTAGCCCCGCGCAAGCCGCGTGGCCATTGTCATTTCTCTGAGATTCCCTCCGTACGGTGCGTTGTCGTCCGGAATCATGATTCGAAAATGTCCCTGCGGCGAGAGAAGAAAAAAGATTTGCACGATGCTTGACGCACTGCGGGGTACGTACGTAGTCCGGAGTAGTTCGTCCGTCTATGCTCGACTTCAGAAACGATGCGGGACCATGCGTCGTTTCCCAACGAACCAAAAAAGGAGTTTTGCATGTCTGCGAAGATGAATCGCCGTCAACTCTTCGGCACGGGCGCCATGGCGGGCGCCGCTCTCTTCCTTCCCCAGGCCGCCTCCGCGGCGCCCCCCTGCGCCGCCGCACCCAAGAAGTGGGACTTTGAAGCGGACGTCGTCGTGATCGGCGCGGGCGCCTGCGGCATGGTGTCCGCCATCCGCGCGGCCGAAGCGGGCGCCGACGTGCTCGTCGTCGACACCAACTACGACGTGGGCGGTCACGCCATTTTGTCCGCGGGTTCCATCGCCCTCGGCGGCGGCACGGCTCTGCAGCTGAAGCACGGCATCAAGGACGACCCCGAAACCTATTTCCGCGACCTCACCGACTGGTCGGTGACGGAAACGGACGGCATGCCCGACTACCGCTTCGTCGACCGCGACATCCAGCATTCGCTCGCCTACAACGGCGCCGCGACCTACGACTTCCTCGCCAAGCACGGTCTGCCTTTCGAAGACGAGGCGCCCGACAACTTCCAGGCGAATCACGGCAGCGGCGTTTCCGCTCTTCGCTCCCATCACGTCAAGTGGGGAAAGGGCGTGGGCGGTCCGAGCCCCACGGGCACGAACGGCACGTCCGTCATGCGTCCGCTCGACGAGGCGGCGCGCAAGTTGAAGAACATCCGCTTCCTCTTCAACTACCACATGGATCAGATCTTCCGCGAAGAACCGCTCGCCGGCCGCGTTCTCGGCATTGAGGCCCACTATACGCCGACGATTCTTCCCGGGCAGAAGAAGCCCCTTGTCAGCTGGAAGACGGAAGGAAACATCGACTTCCACGAACCCAAGGTCACGGTCCGTGCGAAGAAGGGTATCGTGATCGCGACGGGCGGCAACACCGGCAACGTTGAATTCCGCCGCATGTTCGACCCGCGCCTCACGGAAGAATTCCAGCTGGGCGGCGGCGAATGGACGCCGCAGGACGGTTCGGGCGAACTCGCCGCCATGGCGATCGGCGCCGCCCTCTGGGGCACGGTCAACCAGGCGATGAACCGCAACGGTGCTCTGCGCCGCGGTGCCTACGTCGGCACCCGCACGAGCTACTGCGCTTGGAAACCCCAGAGCCCGATCTGGGGCAAGGTCAAGGCCACGGGCCTCTTCATGGGCAACTGGCAGGACTGCATCGCCGTCAACCAGGCGGGTCACCGCTTCTACAACGAAGTGAACGCCGCCTATCCGAACGGCACCTGCTACGGCTTCTACGACAAGGTCGGCGGCTACGTGCGCGGCGACTGGCGCAATTCCTCGAAGATCAAGCCCGTCTTCAAGAACTACATCGACGCCGCCATGGCCATGAATGAAGGCTCCGTCGGTCCCGACTGGTCGGCCGGTCCGCAGTGGGCGATCTTTGACAGCGCCGCCATCAAGCGCGAACAGTGGAAGATCGACGAAACGACCGGTGAAGAAGGCTACTTCTTCGTCGCCGATACGCTCGACGAACTCCAGGAAAAGCTCACGCAGAATCCGTATCAGAAGTACAAGATGCCCAAGGGCCGTCTTGCCGAAACGGTGAAGCGCTACAACGAAATGGTGGATAAGGGCGCCGACGAAGACTTCGACAAGCCGAAACCCAAGTTCAAGATCGAAAAGGCTCCGTTCTACGCGGCCTGGTGCACGGTGTGCACGCACGACACGTATGCTGGTCTTCGCGTCAACGGCAAGAACCAGGTCGTCGACATGAAGGGCCAGGTGATCCCGGGTCTCTACTGCGGTGGCGAATCCGCCGGCGGTTGCGCGCAACACGGCCTCGGCCGCTGCCTCACCGCGGGTTACATCATCGGCGGCGAAATCGTGAAGGAAGGCTGATTCCTCTCGGCTAAGCCGTAAACGGGCCCCGCTTCGGCGGGGCTCTTTCTTAGGAAGGAAACCCAAATGAAATCACTACGTACGCTCGCCGCCGCAGCACTCGCGGTGGCCTTGGCCCTGCCTCTCGCCGTGCAGGCGGCGGAATTCGGTGCTGACCGCCACGCCAAAGTGGGCGTCAAATGCGAAGCCTGTCATGGCACGAACAAGGCGAATCCCAAGACGCCCGATTTTGCGACCTGCACGGGTTGCCACAAGGTCGACGCGCTCGTCGAAAAGACGAAGGGCGTTAAACCCGCGAATCCGCACGTTTCGCCCCACTACGGTACGGAACTCGACTGCACGAACTGCCACATGATGCACAGCGAGTCGCAGGACTTCTGCGCGCAGTGCCACAACTTCAAGTATCAGGTGCCGTAAGGCGTTCTTGAACCGGACCGAAAAGTTTCGCCCCGAGGCCGATGAGGATTCGACCGCGGGGCGATGTTGTACCGATTGGCTAAACGTTAGGAGTTGGACGTATGAGGTTTCAGCTCACAGGCTCTGTCTTTATGAGCGATGCACCCCGTCGGCAGAGAGTTTCTCAAAGGCCGCCCGGATGGTCTTGGCCATGAGCTCGCGGCGTGCCTTGAGAAAATCCTCATAGGAGAGAGTTTCAAAATCCGGCGGAATGGCATTGATTTCGCAGGAACGCCGGAAGGCGTCCTCTCCGAGTTTCTGGCGGAAATGCGGGGCATATTCCGCAGGAGCTTGGTCCAAAATGTCGATGTTGGTCTGATAGTCGAGGAAGATGTAGTTGGCGATTTGGTTGTAGTCGACTTCCTTTTTGATGCCGATGGACTTCAGATAGTTCTTTGGAAAGATGTGATGTTTATCGTACGCGCGCTTCGTTCCGCTTGATCCAACGTTTAAAAGTGAGAGAAGGGGCGTGGTACTGAGCCACACTTGTGCGCCCAACACGTTTTGCGAGGCGACGAAGGCGCACCACGTTGGGGATGTCGTTTTCGAAGTTCTTAGTTCTGCCGGTAAAGTCACCGTGAAGTAACTTTCCGTAAGACGAGTCGCAATGAACTCATCGAGATAGGTGAGAAAATCATCCGCCGCTTTTCGTTCCTTGAGGTCGTTGAGTTGGCCTTCAAAGATCGTTTCAGACGAGCCGCTATAGGTCGAGTTGACGGTGACGGTGAAGATGTACCGCGTCATCGCACGGCGCAGTTGAAGCTCTGGTACTTTGAATTTGTACTTTCCGATCAGGTAGAGAGCGTAACTATAAACGACCGCATTTTCTGCGGTGACGAGCGTGTCGTTGAGATAGCCCGCTGCCGGGAAGAGATTGAGAAAAGCGTGCCAGTTGTTGA